>Ga0209407_1000513_pt1 | contig 49957 bp, 32 predicted proteins | sample AD_JPNHG3_MetaG_FD_184410 | JGI IMG/M metagenome (GOLD analysis project Ga0209407, IMG submission 184410) | Active sludge microbial communities of municipal wastewater-treating anaerobic digesters from Japan - AD_JPNHG3_MetaG (SPAdes) (version 2) | ecosystem: Engineered > Bioreactor > Anaerobic...
TCGTGAGCAGGGTGGACACCTCGCTCGATCCCGAACTCGAAAAGAGATCTTTCAGCGACCTCATAGGAAAGATCGCCGTGGCCAACGCCAAGGTGGCCTACGGGCTCTTTCGTGAGATCTTCTCAGGCCCGCGCTGGCAGACGCTTCAGCAGCAGGGGGCGCGGCCCCAGCGGCTGCTCTGGGCGAGCACCGGCACCAAGAACCCGAAATATCCCGACACGCTCTATGTGGACGAACTCATCGGCCCGCACACGGTCAACACCCTTCCTCCCGCCACGCTCAAGGCCTACCTGGATCATGGAAAGATGGAAAAAACTCTCGATGCCGGTTTTGATGAGGCCCGCGATCAGATCGCGCGCCTGACCGAGGCGGGCATCGATCTCGACGCCGTGACCACCAAGCTGCAGAACGACGGGGTGGACCTGTTCGCCGGGTCGTTCCGCTCGCTCATGGACAGCATCGCAGCCAAGAGGCGGGCCATCATCTCTAGGTGGCATCAGATGACAATCACTTCGGGCGACCTCAAGGCCAAGGTGGACGCCCGTCTTCAGGAGATGGACAAGTCCGGGGTCATGTCCCGGATATACGCACGCGACTACACGGTATGGAGCAGGAGCCCCAAGGAGATCACCAACCGTCTCGCCTGGCTCTTTCTGCCCTCAGACATCCTTGACAGCGCCGACGGGATGGAGCAGTTCGCCCGGGACATTGTTTCGAAGGGATATACCCGCGCGTTGCTTCTGGGCATGGGCGGGTCCTCACTTGCCCCTGAGGTGATGCGGGCCGTCTTCGGCGTGCGCGAGGGGTATCTCGATCTCGTGGTGATCGACAGCACCGATCCCGACTTTCTGGCCGCCGAATCCCGGAAGATCGACCCTGCCAAGACCCTGTTCATCGTATCGACCAAGTCCGGCACCACGGTGGAGACGCTCTCGTTCTTCAAGTACTTCTACACCACGACCGCAGACGCCCTGGGCGCGGAGAACGCCGGAGAGCACTTCATCGCGATCACGGATCCGGGCTCGCCCCTGGTGGAGACGGCCCGCACTTACGGTTTCAGAAACATATTCCTCAACGAGCCGGATCTGGGCGGCAGGTACTCTGCCCTCTCGCATTTCGGGCTCGTACCGGCGGCGCTCATAGGCGCGGACATCAAGTCGCTCCTTGACAGGGCCCTGGTCATGACCGAGAACTGCCAGGCCGGGGGCTGCACCCCCGAGGGGGCAAACTCCGGCGGTACCCTCGGCGCTCTTCTCGGTGAGGCGGCGCTTGCGGGCAGGAACAAAGTAACCTTCTTCCTCTCGCCCGCCATCGCCTCGTTCGGCGATTGGGTGGAGCAGCTCATCGCCGAGAGTACGGGTAAGGAGGGCAAGGGGATCGTGCCCATCGTGCGCGAAAACCCTGGCTCGCCCGGGCATTACCGGAGCGACCGGCTCTTTGTGAGCCTGAGGCTCGAAGGCGACGATACCCACGAGGCCCTGCTGGGTGAGCTGGAAAAGGCCGGACATCCTGTGGTGCGCATCGTGCTGCACGATCGATACGATATCGGCGGGCAGTTCTACCTCTGGGAGATGGCCACGTCCCTGGCAGGCTACATTCTCGGCATCAACCCCTTCGATCAACCTGATGTCGAGGCTGCGAAGAAACGCGCGAGCGAGGCGATGGAGCGGTTCCGGGCGACCGGCGCTCTTCCAGCACCCGCCCCGGCGCTGCAAGATGGATACATCAGCGTGTACGGCGACGTGCAGGCCGGGACTCTGTCCGATGCCCTCGCATCGTTTCTGGCAGAGGCTCGGAGAGCTTCATACGTCGCGATCCAGGCGTACCTGCCTCCAGCCGGCGAGATCGGAAAGGCCCTGGACAGTCTCTGCACAAAGATCAGGGACACCTTTAGGATCGCGGTCATGAGCGGGTATGGCCCCCGTTACCTCCACTCCACGGGCCAGCTCCACAAGGGCGATGAGGGCAGGGGACTCTTCATCCAGATCACCCGGTCTGTGTTCGATGATCTTGCGATTCCGGACGAGCCCGGTTCGCGGCAGTCGACCATTTCGTTCGGGACCCTCAAGAGCGCCCAGGCACTGGGAGACTGGAACGCACTCAAGGAAAAGGGAAGGAAGGTGCTGCGCCTCCACATTCTGGACAAGAACATTCAGGCAGCCCTCAAGCGCATAGCCGAGTCGCTGTGAGATCCTTTCACGAAACAGAAATAATATAATCCTCATCATGATATCAAAAACTTAACTAATCTGAGGAACCAATAAATTATTTAAAGACTAGTGAGTTGATTGTAATAGCAGTATCTATAATATTGAGAGAAAGAGGCTCTCACATGCTCTGTATAATGGAAGGATACAGTTATGAAAGGCACTCAAGCTCTAGAAATTGAACCGGAGAAGAACGGCTCCTATCGTTTGGGTCGGCAGGTAATAATTGATGTCATTGAGCAGCTCTGCTCTTCCGAATCCCGTCAGGTCTTATCCCATCGAAGCGATCATGATATACCCATGCCCTCGGTACGAACCCTCAGTGATATCATGGACAGTCTGCGTTCCATACTCTTCCCGGGTTACTTCGGGATGGCGGAACTTAAGATAGAGACAATGCAGTACCATGTCGGATCAACGCTCGATTCGGTATTCAGGCTGCTCTCCGAGCAGATCTTGAGGGGAATGTGGTTCAGGGAGACAGATTGCTCGAGTGCTTCGGAAAGTTATTGCGTCGAAAGATCACAGCTTCTGACATTACAGTTCATCCAGAGCCTTCCGAATATCCGCCGTCTGCTGTCCACAGACGTTCAGGCGGCTTTCGATGGTGACCCTGCCGTGGACAATCAAGGGGAAATAATCTTTTGCTATCCGAGTATTCGGGCGCTCACCAACTACCGAGTCGCGCATGAGCTCTACAAGCTGGGAATTCCCCTGATTCCGAGGATCATCACAGAAATTGCACATTCCGAGACAGGCATTGATATTCATCCAGGGGCGGAAATCGGTGAATACTTCTTCATGGACCACGGCACGGGAATCGTCATCGGCGAAACCAGCATCATTGGGAACCATGTGCGAATATATCAGGGAGTAACTCTGGGAGCCAAGAGCTTTCCCCTTGATGGAAACGGGTTCCCGATAAAGAAGATCCCCAGGCACCCGATCGTGCAAGACAATGTCACCATTTATTCCGGTGCGACAATCCTCGGACGCATCATAATCGGGCACGGTTCGGAGATCGGAGGAAATGTCTGGGTCGATCACGATGTTCAGCCTGGATCGAAAATCGTGCAAGGCAAAGCAGAAGAGAAGATCTTTCGGGGAGGAGGGGAAGGCATCTGACGAAAAACCTTCCCGTGAACCATTTATGGATGAGAAGACGTACAGCATCTTTCCGGTCAAGGAGATTGTCAGATCAGGTGATACTGTAGAGTTCCGGGAACAGGAGAAACCGGTAATCGGCGAGATATCCCTGAAAATATTCATCGATACCGTCGAGTATGCTTCCCTGCTCTGCCTCAATCAGTATCCCGAGGAGCTTGCCCTCGGGTTTCTCTTCAGCGAGGGCGTCATCGACTCAATGGACGATGTGTCCAGTATCTCCTATAACGAGCGGCTTTTTTCCGTGATGGTCAACCTGGCCCCCGGCAAGGCGGTGGACAGGTGCGAGAGCCTCAGGAGCATGACCTCGGGATGCGGGAGATGCTTTACCTACATCAACCCCCTCAAGCAGGACAAGTTCCAGGCCATACCCATCCATGACAGATTTCCCGTCATCGACATCTTGAACGCCATGGAAGAGTTCGAGGGGCGCTCCGAGCTCTTTCGAGGTGTAGGCGGTGTGCACAGCGTGCTGTTCCATCATAAAGAGTTCTCGGTCTTCAACGAGGACATAGGACGCCACAACTGCTTCGACAAGATCTCGGGCATTCTGCTCCGGAATGGGAAGATGGGTCTTGCCGAGAGCGGTGTGATGTTCGTGAGCGGCAGGATCTCATCCGAGATCCTCACCAAGGTGATACGAATGGGGGTACCGGTGGTCGTGTCACGGTCAACGCCCACAGCGGCGGCCGTTCATCTCGCACAGAAGTATCGAGTAACTCTCCTTGGATATGTCCGCCGCAATTCCGGGATCATTTATGCAGGTGAAGAGCGCCTGAGCTGAACGGACGATATGATACATCTGTAATAACTGAGAGTCGTTCTTACAATTATCAAAGAATAGTTCGGATAGGATCCGACAATATACCCTGTAAAAGTCTAAATCCGACCTGACACCTCATCCCATGGAGACACGATATTATCGTACAGTTTTAGAGCTATGATCCCTTATAGAGATGTTTATTCCCCCATGGCTTTGACGAGGTTGAGATATCAACAAGGGATCTCTTCGTTCCCATCTTATCAGCTGGAATGCTTGCCGGAACAGATAGATATTTAATGAGGTCGTTGAAAAACCCATTTTAAAAGACGTTCTTGTATCCTCGGAAGTCGCATTACCGATGCGATTTCTTCGGAGGGTGTCAGCTCAGATCATGACCAGTCTGACCTCCGCCAGTGCCTGAGCACTTCGTGCATCTCTCTGAAAATCATCCATTCCATCCTCTTCCTATGCGAAGCCATAACCGTAATTCATGATCTTTTCGACGTTGTGAACCATGCAGTACAAGAACCATTGGATATTGACCTTGATCTTCCCCCGGAGGGTGAACCGGTCAAGATGCTTGTTCATGCGGATATTCCCGAAGACAGGCTCAACGATTTCCATCCTATGGGAGTAGATCTCGCGCCCCTCTTCGCTGTCGATCTTCTCTACCATGAGCTTGGTGAGGTTGACTCCATCAGACCCGATGGGGAACATCAGGTACTTGGTTTTCGGGCTCCGAGCTTTTTTCGTAAAACATCTCTCTCTGAGTGCGCACCCACAGCAATCCTGCTCTCTGCTACGATAGGCTCGATACACTGTCCCCTTAATAACAAGATGCTTTGTCGCAAAGCGAAGCACCTTCCCATTCGGGCACACATACTCATCCGAGTCCTCACGGTAGATGAAGTCCGTATGAGCAAAGTGTGTCCTGCTGGTTTTGCCCTGCTTTCTCCATTCCTCATATCGCTGATCCCTCATGCGCTGCCACTTGTCCGGGATGTAGGCATCCAGTTTCTCGTCCACGCACTTCTGAAGATTGCCTTTGCTGTGGTAGGCGCTGTCAGCCGTGAAGATCTTCCCCGCAAAATACTCGTCAGCATCCTTACGACCGTTCTTCTCCATGGCCTCCTTGACCCCGTCGATCATCGGCGGAACAAGATCCGCATCCTGTCCCGTACCGAAGACCTCAGCGTGGACGATCACCTGGTGCTTCGCATCCACCACCACCTGGCCGTTGTATCCCTGAACCGACCCATGGGAGGTCGTCATCAAAGCAGACTCGTTATCCGTCATGTTGCTCTTGATCTCCTTGCCGTGCTTTCCGGTCTTCCCGTCGTTCTCCTTCAGCCAGGCCTCGATCCGAGCTGCCTGCCTCGTGAGCTGCTCGATCTGCTTTTCCTTGATGCTTCCGGATGGGGTAGAAGGATCATCGTCCTTCCGGTCTTCATCCTCCTGCTCTTTGAGCATCTTCCGGACCCGCTCTTCGATCCTCGATTTCTTCTTCTTTAGATCGGAGATCTTCCCGCTCCGCTGCTTCGATGCATTCGAGGGGAGCTTGCACCCGTCCTGCGCAAAGAACGTTCCGCCCAAGAGGTTCAATTCCTCGCACACCAGCAGGATATTCCGGAACAAGGGCAGGATCTCGTCCTTCATGGTGGATACGAAGGTGGCAATCGTCGTGTAGTCCGGGCATTGCCCGCAGGACAACGCCATGAACACGATGTTCTCTTTGCATGCTTGCTCGATCTTCCTCGATGAGATAAGACCCCGCGAGTATCCCAGTAGAACAACCTTCAAAAGGATCTTCGGGTCATAGGCAGGCCTTCCGGTCTCGTCATTCTTGTACTTCCCCTCAAAGATGCTCAAGTCCATGTGTTTCTCAACCAACTGGTTGATGGCAAACTCCAGCGTCCCTGGCATGAGCTGATCGTTTAATGAAACCGGGATGAGAACCCCTTGCGAATAATCGTACCGCTTGTACCTAGCCATGATCCCTCCCCATTCAATGATACCAATATATCACATAACACATTATAATTACATGGCTAATCATCGCTAATGAAACATTATTATGAACTGATTCGATGGCTTACTTGTGACTTTCCGGGAACTTTTTCAACAGCCTCAATGAATATATTAATATTTTATGATAATTCAATGGAAGAGCCTCTGCATCTATGAATTGAATGCTTCTGGCAAGAGAAAAATATCTTTTTACGAGGGGGCAAGACTATGTTTGACAAACAGACTCCGGGTATTTTTAGGCTATTTCTTATCCTTTCCATCCTTGCTCTTCTCGTTGGTTGCGGAGGAGGCGGCGGTGGAGGAGGCGTCAACGTTGGAGATGGCGGCGGCGGTGGAAATGATGGCGGCGGAGATGGTGGAGGAGAGCCACTTTCGAGCAATGCCGACATGGCTTCATTGACCATCTCCAACGGGCAGCTGAATCCCTCTTTCAGTTCCTCGATCTCTGCCTATGCCACTATGTTTGTCGTGCAGTCCTCGATCACCCTCACGCCGACCGCAGCGGATGCGGGGGCAACGATCGAGATCAACGGAACAAGCGTGACTTCAGGGCAGATGTCATCGGAGATCACCCTTGATCCCGGGGAGAATGACATAACCGTACTTGTCACCGCCGAAGATGGTGTTACCACCAAGATCTACTCTATTACCGCAAGCTACCTGTCCCAGCAGGCCTACATCAAGGCCTCCAATACCGGTGAAGGTGATCGATTTGGTTATAGAGTCGCCATTTCCGGTGATACCCTCGCGGTAGGGACTCCTTATGAAGACAGCAACGCCACGGGAGTCAATGACCCGGACGGGCAGTCGGATGACAATGCCTTTGGCAGCGGGGCGGTGTATGTTTTCACCCGCACAGGCGACACCTGGACCCAGCAGGCCTACATCAAGGCCTCCAATACCGATGCAGATGATCAATTTGGCAGGAGCGTCGCCCTTTCCGGTGATACCCTCGCGGTGGGGACTCCTTATGAAGACAGCAACGCCACGGGAGTCAATGACCCGGACGGGCAGTCGGATGACAGTGCCGCTTACAGCGGGGCGGTGTATGTTTTCACCCGCACAGGCGACACCTGGACCCAGCAGGCCTACATCAAGGCCTCCAATACCGATGAAAATGATCTCTTTGGCTATAGCGTTGCCCTTTCCGGTGATACCCTCGCGGTGGGTGCCACTTGGGAAGCCAGCAACGCCACGGGAGTCAATGCCCCGGACGGGCAGTCGGATGACAGTGCCCTTGAAAGCGGTGCGGCATATATTCTGAGGTGATCATTCATCAGGATAATACAAGACACTGAACAAACCGGTCCATGCATTATCAGGCGCAGGGCATCCTGAAAAGAGGGATGCCCTGCACCTTGCCCTCGTAATCATACGATAGCATCCTGCCTCATGTGAATGTCTGGTACGATCAAATTTCAGCTTATTCACGCATCTCGAACATGGTTTCGATCCGCGTAGCGATCTGGCGCACATCCCCGTCGGAATAATCGGTCTCGATTTTCAAAAACGGCAGCTTGTGCCTTCTTCTCACATGCTCGCCCACCTTGTATGATTCTATGTTGTAGCCGTGGCAGGCATGCAGGATCACATCGATCACGGCATCGGGCTTGAAGTGCTCGATGAGCCGGTCGATCTGTTCAAGGCGCCGGGTGTTTGGAGACATGCAGGAGCACGGGAGTTTCAGATAGCGCTCGGCCAATGCCTGGATGGGGTCGCTTGCATTTTCTTCGATGGTGTCGAGAAACGACTTCATGCCGGTGCAGTTGTCTATGGCGACGATCACTCCGCCCGCTTCCTCAATGACCTTGAACACCTTTGTGGCATCTCCGCCTACCGGGCATCCGGTGATGAGGATGCGCGGAGCGCCTTCTTTCCCGATGCGCTCTCCGTTCTTTTTCCTGTTCTCAAGGGCCTCAATACAGCTCTCCAAGAGTGGCTCGATATCCGTGAAACCAGCCGGCTGTGCAAGGAATGTCAGGTCGTACATCTCCTGCCAGGAAAGATATGAGGGGGTACCGGCGGCATAATCGAAGATTTTCTTCATTATGGTGTTTTTTCTGTTGGAGTCCCTGATAGCGGCTTCTATGGCATGATCAGTTATTTTTGTATGGAAGGTTCTCTCCAGGAACGATTTGAGCCTGCCGATCACTTCCGCCCAGTTTTGCTTTGCCCCGTCTTCATCAGGCATCTGGGGCAGATCCATGACAAACATGGGCTTTCTGTCGGCAATGAGCTCGAACATCTTCTTCTTTCCGTCACAGGTGGTCTCGGCTACAACCGCATCCGACAAGCCGAAGAAGGGGCAGGTATCAGTAATGATATATCCATAGCTTGACTTGATGAGTGGGCATAAATTGCCGGGGAGAACGGACTCGGCAGCTTCGATCGTGCTGTTTGAGAAGGCGCACAAGACCGCAGGGACAGCGTCCATGGCCCGTATGAGCTCAAAGGGGGCATATCCGCAGTAAGCTCCCACGACATGCTTGCCCTGTTCCCTCTTGGACTGCACATAGGCCAAGGCCCGCTTGCTTGGTGCACCTGCAAACTGGTCATGAATGAGCGGTTTCATCTTTTTCTTCCTCCCTATAAAGCATTCGGCAATGCCTCAAATTTTTATCTGCGCGAATCATACATAAAAGGGGTTATGAGCTCTAATAGGAAGAAGCTATGATATAAGTAAAAGCATTCGCTTGAGTTATAGATTTTCGGACTTGTACCTGATGACAGACGATTCCCGATCTCTATATTCCCGGTAACCCGGATTTCTTGAATGCCCTTCATCTCCAGCCACAGTTCATAATCTTCTTTCACACTCAGGAATGGAGGTTCACCGGATCATCTCTCATGCAATCGCTTGTTCGGATAGATCTTATATCCGGCTGAGGAGGGACAGGAACTCCTCCCTGGTCAGCTACGCGCCCTTTTTGCAAGTGCTGGTATCTCACCGAAACGCATCTTTTTCACTTGTATCGAGCGCCTCGTTCATGCTGCCGGAGCGGAAACCTTGGAGATCCAAGGTGACATAGACAAAGCCTGCGGCCTTGGCAATCTTGACGATCTCGGCGGTCATCTCTTTCTCCATGGCCATGCCCATCTCCTCTTTCCCGAGTTCGAGCCTGAGCAGATCGCCATGGTGCCTTGCACGGAATATGCGAAAGCCTTTTTTGGCCAGAAAGTCTTCCACCACCTCGATCTGCCTGAGCTTTGCGGCTGTGATGGCAGATCCGTACGGGATGCGGGAGGCCATGCAGGCCATGGGCTGCTTGTCTGCTGTGGGCAGGCCGTAGATCTCGCGTGAGATGAGCCGGATATCGGCCTTGGTGAGCCCGCACTCCATGAGAGGGCTCCTTACGCCAAGCTCACGCGCCGCTTTCATCCCGGGGCGGAAATCGCCGGTATCGTCGCTGTTGGCGCCGTCTGCAATCGTTGATATTCCGAATTGCGCCGCAACATCCCTGATCTTGGAAAAGAGCTCTTTCTTGCAGTGGTAGCAGCGGTCGGGCGGGTTGGCCGAGAAACCCGGGATATCGAGTTCTTCGGAGACGATTGTCGTGTAGCGGATGTTCCTGCTCTCGATCCATCGGATAGCCTCTTCGTACTCCCGCTTTGGATAGGTAGGCGATGTGGCGATGACGGCAAGGCAATTCTCTCCCAATACTTCATGGGCCACTGACAGGAGCAGGGTGCTGTCCACCCCGCCCGAGAAGGCGACTGCGAGTTTGTCGAACGATCTGATGAGACTTTTAAGGGCATCAAGTTTCTCTTGCGCATCCATATTATGAGATCACCTCCTGTATAATGCCCGATCCTAAGATGACTCCCTTGTCATAGAGAGCCACGCTCTGTCCTGGAGTTATCGCCTCCTGAGGCTCGTTGAAGAGGACTGTGAGCCTGCCGTTTTCAAACGACACCCTGCAGCCTGCCGGTGAGTGAGCATACCGGATCTTGGCAAAGGCCTTTTCAGGAAGGCTGTCCACGAGGAGATTTACGGAACCCGCTATGAGCCCCTTTGCAGAGAGGTGCTCTCTCTCGCCTATGATGATCCTGTTGGCGGCAGTGTCTTTGGCAATGACATACAGGGGCTTGCCCCGGCTCGTGCTCATTCGCGCTCGCTGACCGATGGTATAGAAGGCCAGTCCCCTGTGGGTGCCGAGGACCTTGCCGCTTAGGTCGATGATATCACCCGGAGGCGAGGATATGTTCTTCCTCAGATAGTCCTCGGTCTTTCCTTCCGGGATGAAGCAGAGGTCCTGGCTTTCAGGTTTTGATGATACTGGAAGTCCTTCCCTCTGCGCGATCTCTCTCACCTCGTCCTTGAAGAGGTTCGACAAGGGGAAGAGAACGTGTTCGAGCGCACCCCTCGGCATGCCGGAAAGGAAGTAGGTCTGATCCTTCCGGTTATCCTTCGGCATGACCAGGCGGTAATTCCCGTTTGATCTTTGTATCCCTGCATAATGACCGGTTGCAAGGTAATCGAACCCCATGGCTAATGCTTTCTTGAGGAGTGAGCCGAACTTGATGTGTCTGTTGCACTCGATGCAGGGATTCGGTGTCCTGCCCATGCCGTACTCGCTGAGAAACGGGTCTATGACGAAATCCTTCAGGTCCGGGGCAAAATCGAGGACATAATGACTGATGCCTAGAGACTCGCACACACGTCTGGCGTCTTCTATCTCCTGCGGGCCGCAGCAACGGATCTTGCCGGTTTCGTTTATCTCCACACCGAGGCACATGGTGACACCTGTCACCTTGAAACCCTGATACTTCAGGAGAAAGGCCGCCACGGCAGAATCCACCCCGCCGCTCATTGCAGCCATGACGCGTGCCTTCACGTTTGTACTCCTTTGTCTCTCTCTGGTCGTTTCGGGAATGACTATCAGATTAGTAGCGATTATATTGCAAAACATCCGATGTCAATGGATATTGCGCCAAGGCGTTAAAAAACCATGGAGCAGGAAATGAAAGACAACAGGCTGTAATAAGGCAAGATGCTTCAAGTCAATAAAAGTTCCCAATAATGGGGCGGCTGTTGAATCGGGTCTTGGCTGCTGGAATTTATTCAGGGAATCGATGCAGGGTATGCAACATTTGTTGCGCATTTTACAGCCCGGATATTACATCTCTTTTCAGATAGAACAAAAGTTTATTTTTCTTTCTCTCTTGACAGGTCTGAGGAATACCATTATCTATCAAATCTATCGTATTACTAGTAATTAAAGAGTGAGGGGCATATGCGGCGGTTAAAAGACATGCATCAAGAGGCACAAGCTGTACTGACCATTCATGCAGATGGTTGTTGCTGTAAGTGCATGTGCCGCCCCGTGAGGCTGGGAGGGTCTGTGTAGGGTAATATCCTGCCAAGGAGAGAAGATGAAAGCCCATTCCCGGCTCAAGTGGCAAGCCGGGAATGGGCTTTTTCGTTATAAAAAGTCAAGTTTGAGAGGAGAGAAAGATGAGTGAGAAAAGATTGGATACCCTGGCGTTGCATGCAGGGCAGGAAACCCCTGACCCTTCTACGGGTGCACGGGCTGTTCCTATTTACCAGACCACATCCTTTGTATTCAAGGATACAACCCATGCAGCAAACCTGTTCGCCTTGCAGGAACTCGGGAACATCTACACGAGGATCATGAACCCGACAACAGATGTCTTCGAAAGGAGGATGGCAGCCATCGAGGGTGGCACAGGCGCCCTGGCGGTATCATCCGGCCAGGCTGCAGCGACATTTGCCATCCTGAACATAACCGAGGTGGGTGATGAGATCGTCTCTGCCGACAACCTCTACGGCGGAACTTACCAGCTCTTCCACTACACATTCCCAAAACTGGGCCGGACCGTGAAATTCGTACCATCTCAGGACCTCGATGCATTTAAGCGGGTAATCACGGACAAGACAAAGGGCATCTTCGTCGAGACCATCGGAAACCCAAAACTGGATGTCCCTGATTTCGAAGCCATTGCAAAGATAGCCCATGATGCAGGCATCCCTCTGATCGTGGACAACACCGTGGGAGCCGGCATCGTCAGGCCCATCGACTTCGGCGCAGACATCCTCGCCTCCTCTGCCACCAAGTTCATCGGCGGTCATGGAACATCCATCGGCGGCATTATCGTAGACGCGGGAAGATTCGACTGGGGGAGCGGCAAGTTCCCGGGCTTCACCGAACCCGACCCGAGCTATCATGGGCTCAAGTTCTGGGACACGTTCAGAGACTTTGGCGATTTAGGCAACGTTGCCTTCATATTCAAGGCCCGGGTGCAGTTGCTGCGTGATATCGGCGCCACTCTCAGCCCATTCAATGCATTCCTGTTTCTCCAAGGACTCGAGACCCTGCCCCTCAGGCAGCGCAAGCACTCAGAGAATGCCCTCGATGTCGCACGATTTCTGAAAAGCCATCCTCTTGTCAGCTGGGTCAACTACCCCGGCCTCGAGGATCATGTGAGCCATAGAACGGCAAAAAAGTATCTCAAGGGCACCTATGGCGCGCTCGTGGGGTTCGGCATCAAGGGCGGCCTGGAGAGCGGAAAGAGTTTCATCAACTCGGTCAAGCTGCTCTCTCATCTTGCAAACATCGGTGATGCCAAGAGCCTCGTTATCCACCCGGCCTCGACCACCCATCAACAGCTTTCAAAACAAGAGCAGGAATCTACCGGTGTCACGGAGGATTACATCAGGCTGTCAATCGGCCTTGAAGATATCGAAGACATCAAGGAGGACATAGATCAAGCACTGAAACAGGCTGTAAGGCAGGCATCTTAACTTGAGGCAAACAAGGGGCAGAGGAATCATTGTGCAACAGGCGCCGTATAGAGATTCCTCTGGTATCCCCTACAATATACTGTGAGGTGACAATATGAACATTTTCCAGGACATCACAAAAACGATCGGTCGCACACCTCTTGTCAGACTGAACCGAATAACAAAAGGACTCGGTGCCGACGTGCTCGCCAAGCTGGAATCATTCAATCCCTTGAGCAGTGTCAAGGATCGCATCGGCGTATCCATGATCGAAGACGCCGAGAAGAGAGGGCTGATCACTGATAAATCGGTCATCATCGAACCCACCAGCGGCAATACCGGGATCGGCCTTGCCTTTGTCGCCGCGGCCAAGGGCTATAGACTCATCCTCACCATGCCGGAGACCGCCAGCATGGAACGCCGCCAACTCCTGCAGGCCCTCGGCGCCGAACTCGTCCTGACCCCGGGAGCCGAAGGCATGAAAGGGGCGATTCAGAAGGCGGAGGAGCTGAGCCGATCAATCCCCGGGGCGATCATTCTCCAGCAATTCGAAAACCCTGCGAATCCTGAAATCCATCGCAGGACAACCGCCGAGGAGATCTGGGACGACACGGATGGAAAAGTCGATATCGTCGTGGCCGGTGTCGGGACAGGCGGCACTATCACCGGTGTGGCCGAAGTCATCAAGTCCAGAAAGGCCGATTTCAAAGCCATAGCGGTAGAACCCGAAGACTCGCCGGTCCTCTCAGGCGGTAAGCCCGGTGCACACAAGATTCAAGGTATCGGTGCGGGATTCGTTCCCGGTGTGCTCAACAGGGATATCATCGACGAGGTCATAAAGGTCGCGGATGCCGATGCGGGAATCATGGCACGCAAGCTTGCCCGGGAAGAAGGCATCCTTGCCGGCATATCCAGCGGTGCAGCCACATGGGCAGCCCTCGAGGTGGCAAAAAGGCCGGATAACAAAGGAAAGCTTATCGTTGTCGTTCTACCCGACACTGGAGAGCGCTACCTGTCAACGTGGCTTTTTAAGGACTAGTGAACCGCGCAAGGATTTTTTAGCCAGTATTCATGTCATGGATCAAGGGGCAGGATGGTTAACTATAGATCTATCCTGATGAAAACAAACAGTGCAGTAGCCGGCCTCTTGCGACGATGCAGAGATTTGTTCATGAAGCGATGGCTGCTTCGCCTTGGCCGGCCGCTTAATTTCAAGTGCTGCACCGGCTCTGCATGCAGGCAGTGGCAGAGGCGGCTCCCTGCGGGCCTGGTCATGCGGCGGGCTTGAAGAGACATTCATCGAGACCGTTGCCGCATGAAAAGGCACCGAGGACGGTGCAGCAGTGAAATCCTGCATATTTCTTGTTTTACCGCCAGCGGAAACGGATGATTTTTCTCTCATACAGCATGCCTGGAGGCTTACGACAAAAGCCAATCCCGGATCGGGCATAGGTGCGTTTTTGTCCATATCGATTAGGTATGAATAACCTCTGATTATTACTTCTAGTTATTTGCTTCACCTCTTCAATATTGTTAACTTGGCGTTCATGCATGACATCGTGGATCGCTGCTTCCAGATAGATTTTGCCATCTTCATCCCGGATCCTGACCGGCCGGCGCATATTCAAGAGATGGTGAAGAAGAATCAGGCTGACAGTATTATCCACTCCGGTCCGTACTTCCGCCGGTCCTGCCTGATGGAAGCCGTAGCTCGGGCGCTCAAGGGAATAGACGTATCAGCTCCGCAGATCAATACCGCCGCCTACAACATGGAAAACACAGGCCGAATCAAGACCCGTGCTGATGCATTCGTTCAATGCACAAATAAACAACAACATACCATACAGGAGGGAATGATGAAGAAAGTAACGTTTATCACAGTATTTGCGGCCCTATGCGCTTTTCTTGCCGCAGGTAGCATTCAGGCATCCGAACTGGATCGGTTCATCGGGATGAAGGGCAAGATCGATATTGCGGGAGGCACCGCACATATCCCGGTAATGAACGATGCGGGCAAGAATATCATGAAGTTCAACCCCGATATCAGGATCACCGTTGCCGGTGGGGGTTCCGGCGTAGGCGTACAGAAGGTGGGCGAAGGCCTTGTCGATATCGGCAACACCGGCCGAGCCGTGAGCGAGGCGGAAAAAAGCAAGTACGGCCTGGTATCGTTCCCGTTTGCCATCGACGGCGTCGCTGTGGTGGTCAACCCGAAGAATCAAGTAAAAGAGCTTGCCACCGAGCAGATTCAGAAAATATTTTCAGGCCAGGTCGTAAACTGGAAGGATGTCGGCGGTGCTGACGCGCCCATTCACCTTTTCACCCGCGACGAGGCCAGCGGAACCCGGGAAGTATTCTGGGAGAAACTGCTCAACAAGGGTGACGTGGCTCAGAGTGCCAATATCGTGGCCTCAAACGGAGCCATGAAGGTGGCTGTTGCCGGGGACCCTCATGCTATCGGCTATCTGGGGATCGGCCATATCAGCAAGGATGTAAAGGCCATTGTCATCGACAAGGTAGAGCCTTTGCAGGAAAACGCCAAAAGCGGCGTCTACAGGGTGACGAGAAACCTGTATATGAACACCAAGGGGCAGCCCACTCAACTTCAACAGGCCTTCATCGACTACATTCTAGGCCCGGATGGAGCCGAGATCTGCAAGAAGTACGGCTATATTCCCATATCGGAATAATCCAGACGGAACCGGGTTTGGCAACCAGAAAGGCACGTTGCAGGCATGCTTGAAAAATGGATTGAACGTGTACTTTTTGTTTCCATGCTCTTCTGCGCCTTGTGCATAACAGCGGTTTTCGGGTTCCTCGTGTATTTTTCCTGTCCGCTGCTTTCAAATGCCAGGGGCCTGGCCGGAATTTTCAGTAGTGTTTGGAAACCTTTCATAGGAGAATTCGGTATTCTCCCCATGCTGGCAGGCACCTTCAGCCTGGCGTTCCTGGCGCTGGTGCTTGCCTGCCCCCTGGCGATCGGCATCACCTGCTTCATACAAGGCCTGGCCCCGGCAAGGCCGGCGAACGCCGTACGTTCGCTGGTGTATTTCATGACCAGCATCCCTACAGTCATTTACGGTTTCGTCGCTGTGTTCGTCCTGGTGCCGATTATCAGGGATACGTTCAATCGAGGTGCCGGGTTCTGTCTGATGACTTCCGCCATTACCCTTTCCATGCTGATCATCCCCACCATGGTGATCACCCTTGAAGCGGATATGCGTCAGAGAGCCGAAGAGGTTCGCTTGGGCGCGCGGTCTCTCGGATTGACTCCCGCCCAGGAACTGCTCTGGATATTGCTGCCATGTTCCGGCCGGGGGATTGTCGTTGCGATGGTTCTTGGCTTCGGCCGCGCTGTGGGCGATACGCTGGTGGCTCTCATGGTGGCGGGCAATGCGCCTGTCATCCCGCAATCGCTGCTGGATTCCATCCGCACGCTCACCGCGCATATCGCCCTGGTGGTGGCGACCGATTCACAGGACCAGGCCTACTATTCCATATTCGCTGCAGGCCTTCTGCTCTTTCTGATCATGGCACTTTTGACCGTGCTCATCCGAACCATCGGCGGCAGGTTCGGGCAAAGAGAAAAACGTCATGAACGTGCGTCCTGAGCATGCATTGACGTTTTTTTCCTGGCTGGCCGCGGGCATTGTCATGACGGCCGTCTTCATTTTGATCGGATACCTCCTCATAAAGGGCTTGCCCATCATGAGCCCCGCACTCTTTTTCGGAGATACCCCTTGGCGGGCCGCCGTCATGGGTATTGAGCCGGTCTTTGACGGCATCTACCCGGCTGTGGCCGGCACATTCATCCTCATCGCATGTTCGTCGTTCATTGCCATTCCCGTGGGCGTCTTCTGCGGAATCTATCTGGCGGAATATGCGCGCGGGCCGTTAAAAAACATCTTCAGCTTCATGGTGGACCTGCTTTCCGGCATGCCTTCCATCGTCATGGGCCTGTTCGGCTTTGCCCTGATACTCCTGATGCGCAGGACCCTGTACGCCCAAGCCAATACTTCGATTCTGCTCTCATCGGCATGCATCGCCCTGCTCATCCTGCCGTACTTGATCCGCATGACTCAGGTCGCCCTGGAGAGTCTGCCTGAGAGCACCCGGCTATTGGGGCCGTCGCTGGGGTATACACGCTGGCAGAATATTTGGCATGTTTTATTGCCCGCATCGAGCACCGCGACTTTCAGCGGCATCATCCTGTCCATCGGCCGGGCCGCTGAAGACACCGCCGTCATTATGCTTACCGGTGTTGTCGCCAATGCAGGCATTCCCAGGGCATTGTCAGATAAATTTGAGGCCCTGCCATTCAGCATTTTTTACCTGACGGCAGAGCATAGAGACGAGCTGGAACTGCAACGTGCTTTCGGAAGCGCGCTGGTGCTCCTGACCCTGACCGCCACGCTTTTTCTCATTTCCTATTGCATTCAGAGAAGATTCAAACGTCGTTGGGAGCTTGGAGAGTGAACATGCAGACACCAGTCATATCCATGGCAAACTTAAGCGTTGCTTTTTTCGGCAGGACAGTCCTGAACGGCATAGATTTGGAGATACCCGGCAACTCGATCACCATAATCATCGGTCCGTCGGGTTCAGGTAAGACCACGCTGCTCAGGGCCGTAAACCGGCTCAACGAGGAATTTGCCGGCTGCTCCAGTTCAGGGACCATATGGATCGAAGTCTCGGGGACGATGGCGGACATTTATGCCGACCTGCACCTGAGCAAGCTCAGGCGCGTGGCCGGCATGGTGTTCCAGTCGCCCAACGTGTTCCCTTTATCCATTCGGAAAAACCTGCTCGCCCCCCTCAAGGTCATGCATTCACTCAGCCGCTCTCAGCGGCATGAACGCATGGAACAGGCACTTAAGGAAGCCGAACTCTGGGATGAGGTTTGCGATCGGCTGGATGATAGTGCGCTGACACTCTCGGGCGGGCAGCAGCAACGCCTGTGCCTTGCAAGGGCGCTTGCGCTCTCGCCAAGGATATTGCTGCTTGATGAACCCACCGCATCCCTTGATGTGCGCTCAGCGGCCAAGATTGAAGAATTGCTAATGAAGCTCAAGGAGCGCTACACCATCCTGGCCGTATCCCACAGCATCCGGCAGGTGAAGCACATCGCGGACAGGGCCGTCATCCTCTCCGCCGGGCAGATGATAAAAACGCTCGAACGCAGAGAGCTTGAAACCCCGGGTCTGCTGGAAGGGCTCGTGGATGAGATCTTCTGAATGAACAGTGATCAACCCTCTCCAAGATTCCAGCAATCCAATTCCACATCCTGTACCGGATATCCGAACGGTTCCGGAAATGCCGTGAGCATGCCGTTTGAGCCCCGGTCACATCCCATGTTGCGTCTTCCGTGCATCCAAACTTTTCTATGAAACCTGCATTGAGAGCGCAGCCATGAGAGCGAATGATCTCCATTTGCTGCGCCTTGGGTTTGCTGGCCGCAACCCTTTGCAATGTCGACAAATATTCGATTTGATTTCTATCACTGTGTCACCGATATAACGGTAAAAGCATGTAAAATAATATGATCATATTATATGACAAAATGAATATTCTATCGGAAAAGGAAGGTTGCTCATGAAGGAGTATACGAAGGAGTTTTTCCTGCGTCCATTCCTGTTTCAGGAAGGGATCACGTATCTCGTGCTGGTGCCTACGGTCGTCATGTTTTTCCTCCCCATTTCCCAAGGGTTCAGGGAACATTTTCTCGAAGGAATCACCCTGGTTTTCCTCCAGACCGTGATCTCGGTGGCACTGGGGGCGTTGGTCAAATATCGCCTGGTGAGTCCTGCAGTCAGGGTGATGGAAGACAGAGAATCCGATGAGCGCGAGGCAAGATATGCCCTGCGCTGTGCCTCGATCCTGCCCTTTGCAGAGGCGGCCCTCATATTCATCAGGTGGGCGGGTATCGCATGGCTGTCCGTGGTGGTGACGCTCTACATGAAAGGCTACCTGCCGTTCAATCTCCTCATCTTCGGGGGCAATATCCTGGGCATGACCGGACTGTCCGGGATGGCGCTCTACTACCTGATGGCCGAGAACAGCCTTGCGCCCTTCTACCAGGAGTGCAGCAGAAGGGGAATACTGGCCGACGGCACGGGTTATCTGAGAATCAGCCTCAACCAGAAGCTCTTTGCCATCATTCTCCTCATCGCAATCCCTCCCATCGGTGATCTGATCGGCACCATCTACCTCTCGATATTCACCGGCGTGTCGCTCTCCGCCATTCAGATGAGCTTCCCTCTCATCTTCCTTCAAACCATCATCATGACCTTCCTCAATGGGTATCTGCTCATGAAGGGGGTCACCGTATCCATTGGCGGCATGTCCCGCATGCTCAAGGACATGGCGAAAGGCAGAGGCGATCTCACGAAACGGCTTGAGGTAGGGGGCATCGACGAGGTCGGCCAGCTCGCCCACTGGTTCAACGAGTTCATGAATAATCTCGAAGAGATCATACAGCATGTCACACACATCTCTCTCCAGCTCCACCAGTCCATCGAGCACGTGAGCTCGGGCGCTCAAGGCCTGTCTCAGGCGACCCAGGAACAATCGGCGTCCATCGAGGAGATATCGGCATCGATGGGAGAGATGAACGGATCGATTCAGCACAATACCCAGGTGGTGAACAAGGGGAGGGAAACCTCACAGATCATCACCGGGCTCGTCAATAAGAACAGAGAGGTGTTTTCCCGGCTGATGGATGCCACCCGGGATATTTCCAAAGATTCCCAAAAGATCGGGGATATCGTGGTGACGGTCAATGAGGTGGCCTTCCAGACGAACCTCCTGGCCCTCAATGCATCGGTGGAGGCCGCCCGGGCGGGCGAGCACGGGAGAGGGTTTGCTGTGGTTGCAGGCGAGGTCCGGGCCCTCGCCCAACGCTCGGCCGATGCTGCCAGAGAGATCAAAAACCTCATCGATGGAACCGTGGCCCGTATCAAAACCGGTGACGAATTCATGAAAAAAACAGCCGAGTCTCTCGAAGAGCTCATGTCGCGCTTCGATTCCTTTTTCGAGATGATTGAAGAGATTACTACGGCAAGCATTGAGCAGAGCCGGAACATGAAGGAACTCTCCTCAGCCATCAGCCAGATAGACATATCCACCCAGAACAACGCCACAACGGTTGAAGAGCTTGCCAGCACCCTTGACAGTCTCAGGGCGGACGCCGAAGTGCTCTCCGCCGATGTGAAGAAGTTCAGGACCTCGGGTATGTGATTTTTTGGTTTGCGCATCAAAAAACAGCCGACCAATCGTTTTCAGGCAGTGACCAGTTTTTTCACCCTCCCAATGGAGAAGGGTTTTTCGATCATGGGCATGAAACCATTCGGGTCGATATGCCGGCAGAGAGATCGGGATAGAGCATTCCGGGCTGGAAGAACCGGGCTTCAGACCACGTCGCGCACCGGAATGTGAGCGCCTTTGAGAAAGGCCTTGATGCCTGGGATCGTGTAGCGGCCGAAGTGCACCATGGAGGCGATGAGTGCGGCGTCGGCATCGGCTCTGAGAAACACGTCGCGCAGATGCTCGGGTGTGCCTGCCCCGCCTGAGGCGATGACCGGGATACCGACGCTGCGCGAGATCATGCCGGTGAGTTCGAGCTCATAGCCATCGCTGGTGCCGTCGGCGTCGATGGAGTTCAGGCAGATCTCTCCCGCCCCCAGGTCCTGGGCCTTCCTGGCCCACTGCAGGGCATCCATGCCCGTGAAGGTCCTGCCGCCGTTGATCACCACCTCATAGCCCGAGTGTATGGAGGCTGAGACCGGGACCTTTTTGGCGTCCATCCCGAGCACGATGCACTGGCTCCCAAAATGGCGGGCGCCCAGGGAAATGATGTCAGGGTTGTGCACCGCGGCCGAGTTCACGCTGATCTTTTCAGCCCCGGCATCGAGGGCCCGGTACATATCGTCGATGGTCCGGATGCCGCCTCCCACGGAAAAGGGGATAAAGATCTCGCGGGCCACACGGTCGACCACGTCGATCATGATATCCCGCCCCTCGTGGGAGGCCGTGATGTCGTAGAAGACGAGCTCGTCCACACCCTGTTCGTAGTATTCCCTGGCCATGGCCACCGGGTCGCCGATGTCCACGTTGCCCTGAAACCTGACCCCCTTGGTGGTCTTCCCGTCTCTCACATCGAGGCACACGATGATTCTCTTGCTCAGCATCCCTGCATACTCCTCATAGTATGGCGGCGCAGAATCGCCCACCCTCTATATCCTGTTTTCACAATCTTTGTGAAGCAGTGAATCACGGCATGCCGATCATCCTGCCGATCGGCTGGAGAACCACATGCCGCAGGCTTCTTTCCCGGAGTTTTTCCCCGTTCGCGTCCGTCACGTAAAACACCCCGGACAAGAGATCTGACTTGCGGGTGAGAAACGCCCGGTGAATATCGAGACCCGAAGAGGTGATGGCGCGGGAAATATCGTAGACCAACCCGGCCCGCCGGCGGGCCTGTACGTCGATAATGGTGAAAAAGTCAGAGCCCTCGTTGTCGACAGCAAGGGATACAGCCTCGCCAGAGCTGGCGGAGTCGAGACCGGGTCCGGTCAGGAGCGGAGTGATCTTTCTGATCCGGTCTTCCAGATCGAGCTTCCCTTCGATGACATCGGCGAACTGCCGCACGATGCCATTCCATTCCCACCAGTCGGGCCATGGGGGAGTGACCGTGAACGTGTCAGCCACGGTGCCGTCATACCAGGTGAAGATCCGTGCAGAGACGATCTCCAGGCGGTTGACGGCGAGGAGGCCTGCAAGTATTGAGAAAAGCCCGGGACAATCGCGTGCAATGAAGGTGACGATAATGTGGTCTCTTCGGCGGGCCGCATCCACGTGCAGGTCGCCGTTTCCAGCGAGTGCGGAGCTCAGAGCCAGATGACGCCTGACATCACGGACATCGTTCTTGAGGATGTACTCTTGGGGCAGAGCCCAGAGCCGGCCCGAGATCCTGCCGTCGCCTTCTGCCGCCTTGATGAGCCTGCGCCACTTCTCATCGAGGCGCATGGCGTTTTCAGGGTCTCTGAAGATGCCGTTTTCCAGCACGCCCAGCGTCCGTACATAGAGCTCCCGGACGAGAGACGCCTTCCATTCACTCCACGCCTCCGGTCCGGTCGCCCTGGAGTCTGCTATGGTCAGGAGATAGAGCATGGAAAGTCTTTGGGGAGTAGCGGCCAGCCGGGCCAGACCGTCGATCACCTTTTCTTCGCATAGGTCGCGTCGAAGAGCGATGTCGGGCATGACGAGATGGTTCCTGATAAGAAAGGCGGCAAGCTCGGACCTGTCCCGGTCGAACCCGAACCTGCCGGCAATGGATCCGACGATCTCAGCGCCCGATTCGGTGTGGGGACGGGCCGATCCTTTGCCGATGTCGTGGAAGAGTGCACTGAAATACAGGGCCTCGGGATCGGAGACGAGGGCAAAGGCAGCCCTTTCTTCGGCTATCAGATCGTGCAGTGCACATACGGTGTGGATGCTGTGCATATCCACGGTGCGGGAGTGGTATGCATCGAAGATGGTTCTCCCGCGGATTGCGCTGAATTCCGGGACGAGTTGCTCCAGAACCCCGGTATCGAGCAGCGAGATCAGGGCGTGCTCCAATCCCGGGATCTGGAGCAGGCGAAGCAGCTCGGTACATCCCGCCGAGCTCACTCGCAGAGATGTGTCATAAGGGACGAGGTCCTTTATCTGCGCACGCGCCTGGGGAGTCAGATTCAGACCCTCACGAGCCATCTTCAGGAAGGCGGACATGACGAGGAGAGGACGGCCCTTCAGCTCTTCCGGGCGGGAGAACGACAGCAGGCCCGAGTGGATGATAAACGGGCCGTCGTGTTTCGTCCTGGCCGGGAACAGGGTCAGGCTCCGAGGCCGGTTCAGATAACGGAGCAGGGCATCGAGAGCCGTATGCACCGCTGCCGCCTTGAGATGAAAATCCCGCAGAAACACCTCAACGGCGCTCTCGTCTCCATGGGAGACATACCCCATTTCCCGGGCGAGCTCATCTTGATGCTCCAGGTGTATCCGGTCGGTCTTCCTGCCGGTGATCTCATGAAGGATGAATCGGGTCTTCAGCATGAAGTCCGCCGTACGAGACAGCTCCCTGCACTCGGTGCGGCCGATGAGAGAGACAAGCCCGCATCGCCCGGCTTTCAGGATCTTTTCCAGCCAGGCAATGCTCTGAAGGTCTCTCAGGCATCCCCTTCCTTCTTTGACATGCGGTTCGTGGAAGCAGGTGGTATCATCGAACCTTTCATGCCGTTTGCGGGTATGGAACGCAAGAGCGGAGACGAATCGCCCGACATCGTTGAGATAACGATCTGCAGCGAGTGTAACGATGAATGTGCGGAATATCCGTTCCGATCCACAGATATGCCGGGCATCGAGGAGCGAGGTGTGGAGAAAAAAGTCGCCCCGGGCGTCATGAAGAGCCTCTTTGAGGGATCTTACGCTGTAGCTGATGGTGAGGCCGGCGTCCCACATCGGGTAGAGAATCTCTTTGAGGTTGCTCTCTACCTGGTGAGAAGAGGTTTTCTTCTCGAGGAGAAACAGGATGTCGATGTCGGAGAACGGGCAGAGTTCCCGCCTGCCGTAGCTTCCCAGGGCAACGATACTCCACCCGCCTCCTGTTGCGAATTCACCGGAGTCGAAGATCTTGCGGATAATGCCGTCCGTACGGGAGGTCAGCTCGCGGGCGAGAGCGAATCCGCTCACGGGAATGCCCCGCATCTCATCCACGAGACCGGGCACCCTGGACCCCGTTGCAAAAGAATTCCTGGGCATCTCCACCGGCTCGCCGCCACTTCCTTTTTCCGGCATATCACTCATGCGGCCGTTCATCCCTTCCTTTCTGTCCGCCTTCCCGACACTCCGGTTACAGGCGGCCTCGAGTACAGTGATCCCCTACACAGCCGGTCGATCGAACCATATGATGGCTGTTCATCACTGAGCTCCTATATGGCATCGTGTCCTATTTCTCCCGTTCTGATCCTGATGACCTCTTCGAGCGGGGTGATGAAGATCTTGCCGTCACCGATCCTGCCGGTCTTTGCCGATCTGAGGATACCCTGCACCACGCTGTCGACCATGGCAGAAGGGACAATGACCTCGATCTTGATCTTGGGGATGAAGTCGACCTGATACTCGGCCCCCCGGTATACCTCTTTGTGCCCCTTCTGGCGCCCGAACCCCTTCACCTCGGTGACCGTCATCCCGGTGATGCCCAAGGTCTGCAGCTCTTCCTTGACCTCGTCGAGCTTGAATGGTTTGATGATGGCCTCGATCTTTTTCATGCATTCGCTCCTTTCGTCCTTTCCTGTCCGGCTATCGCCGGTGAGCTTAAGGCATCACTTAAGCAGAATCCTTTCATTTTTTACGACCTCCCATGCTCAGCGGATGGCGTATCCGGTTTCGTTGTGCTGGCTCACATCCAGGCCCTGGATCTCATCCTCTTCGCTCACGCGTAATCCCACCGTATATTTCAGGGCCAGAAGAATGACTGTGGTGACGATGGCGGAGTAGACGATTGCGCTCGATGCGCCAATGATCTGGACGACGAACTGGCGTGCGTTTCCGAAGAACAGGCCGGTGGCCCCCACCGACGCGAACAGACCGGTCGCCAGAGCACCCCAGAGGCCCCCGATGCCGTGAACCGCCACCACATCGAGTGAATCGTCGTAGCCTAAACGCTCTTTGAGCAGTACAGCGAGATAGCACAGTATCCCCGCAGTAAAACCGATCACGACCGCCGAGACCGGGCCCACGAACCCTGCGGCGGGAGTGATGGCCACGAGGCCGGCCACTGCTCCTGAAACAGCACCCAGGGTGGTTGGCTTGTCCCTGGCGATCTTCTCGGCCAGGATCCACGAAAGAGCAGCCGCGCCCGTGGCAGCCTGCGTTGTGAAGAACGCCAGGGTAGCAATCTCGTTGGCTCCCAGGGCGCTTCCGGCGTTGAAGCCGAACCAGCCGAACCACAGAAGCGATGCTCCAAGCACGGTGAGCGGCAGGTTGTGGGGATAGATGGGCTGGGCTTTATAGCCCTTCCTCCTTCCGATGATGAGGGCTGCTATCAGTGCGGCTGTGCCTGAGTTGATGTGAATGACCGTTCCACCGGCAAAGTCGAGCGCTCCCAGCCTGCCCAGCCAACCGCCGCCCCAGACCCAGTGACACACCGGAAGATACACGAACGTGCTCCAGAGGACGACAAAAAGAATGAACCCGGAGAACTTCATCCGTTCAGCAAAGGCGCCGGTTATCAATGCCGGGGTGATGATGGCGAACATGAGCTGGAAGGCTGCGAAGAGCAGGTGGGGTATGGTGTCTGAATACGGCCCGGCATCGGTCCCTACACCCTTGAGGCCGAACCATTGAAAGGTCCCGATGACGCCTCCCGCATCTCCGCCGAAGGCCAGGCTGTAGCCATAGACAATCCAGAGGACGGATATCAGGCCCAGGCAGACGAAGCTCTGCATCATGGTGCCCAATACGTTCTTCGAGCGTACGAGGCCTCCGTAGAACAGGGCAAGTCCCGGAGTCATGAGCATGACCAGTGCTGTTGCAACGAGCATCCAAGCGGTATCACCTGAAGAAATCATATGCAGGGTCTCCTTTCATCACAAAACGTATGCTTGATCAGGCTGAGCAAAGGAGGTGCCTGCCCTTCATAAGATTATAACCTTACGATATTCTTGATATAATCTTGTCGGCAGAAAAAATTAAACGGCACAATATTGTACAATGAAGATAATCGGGCTAAATATTGTTGAATAAGTATTAAGATGTTCCAATCATGAGTCAAGTTGTGATACGGGAAAACTTCATGAAAACGGCACGAATCGTCTCGGACGTGGTGAAGCAGAAGGTGATGTGTTTTTTCGAAGCGCATGCAAATTGAGCGGCACTGATTATTCTTAAGAGCGGAAAAAATGAATTCCGAAAGAGAAGAACCCATGGATTATGAGATGAAAGGACACGCAGGCGATAGAGGACAAATCATATGACACTCTTTGAATACGAAGACCTTGAGGTTCTCCATGATCTGGCGCGGATCCTCGCCACGCCCCTGGATTTGCGGGACCAGCTCGAACAGGTGCTCAAGACCCTGAGCGATAAGACCGGGATGGACCGCGGCATGATTTCCATCCTCGACCGGGATACGGGAGAGGCTATCTTGGACCTGGCCCACGGAGTGGACATCGAGGGCCTCGACATCACCTACAAGCCGGGCGAGGGCATTACCGGCAAGGTGGCCCAGACCGGCAAGCCCATGGTGATCGCAAACCTGGGCAAGGAAGAGCATTTCCTCGACCGCACCGGGGCAAGGAAGTATCTGGATCGCTCCGAGCTCTCGTTTCTCTGCGTGCCCATCATCTACGACGGCAAGGTCGTGGGCGTGCTCTCGGCCGACAAGGTGGCGCGCCAGGTCGACAGTCAGGAATACGAGATCCGATACCTCTCTGAAGTGGCTGGCCTGATCGCCAAGGCGGTGCACACCCGGGCCCTCGAAGAAGAGAATAAGCGGCTGAAAAACATCCTGGGCAGGACCCAGAGGCCGGCCGCCGATATCGTGGGCAACTCGAAAGGCATGAAGGAGATCTTCGGGCTCATCTCCCAGGTGTCTGATTCCAACACCACCGTCCTCATCCACGGCGAGACCGGTACAGGCAAAGAGCTGGTCGCCAGGGCGATCCACCGGAACTCCCCCCGGGCCTCAGGCCCCTTCATCGAGGTGAACTGCGCGGCCATGCCCGACACCCTCATCGAGAGCGAGCTCTTCGGACACGAGAAAGGCGCGTTCACCGGTGCAAACCAGCGCCGGAGAGGCCGTTTCGAAGAGGCCCACGGCGGCACCATATTCCTCGACGAGGTGGGCGAACTCTCGCCCCTGGCGCAGGCAAAGCTGCTGCGCGTGATCCAGGAGCGGCAGTTCCAGCCCCTGGGCACCACCCGGATGGTTAAAGTCAACGTGCGCATCATCGCAGCCACGAACCGCGATCTGGAGCAGGACGCGGCATCGGGGCGTTTCCGCGCCGATCTCTACTACCGCCTCAACGTGTTTCCGATCTACATGCCTCCTCTCAAGGAGCGGGGAGGTGATATCCTGCTCCTGGCCGACTATTTCGTGGAGAAATACGCCCGCGAGTTCGGCAAGCCGATAAAACGGATCTCGACCCCTGCCATCGACTCGCTCCTTGCCTACCACTGGCCGGGGAACGTCCGGGAGCTGGAAAACTGCATCGAGCGGGCCGTGCTGCTCGCAGACGGCGACACCATTGAGAGCACGCACCTGCCGCCCTCGCTGCAGATGAAGGTGATGGCCCCGGCAAAAAAGAAACAGGGCCAGCTCTCCAGCCTCATCAGCGCCTACGAGCGCTCCCTGATCGTCGACGCCCTCAAGGACGCAAAGGGGAATCAGAGCAAGGCTGCGCGAATGTTGGGCACCACCAAGCGCATCATCCAGTACAAGGTGGAGAAATACGGTATCGATGTCGGCAGGTTCAAGACCAAGAAGAGCTGAAAGGCCCGGTTTGGCCTGCATCGTACTGAACGGCGCCCCGCTCGCTCGGCCTGCCTGAAAAATTTGAGCTGTGACGAGGAGGACCTCGCTCATTCCCAGCCAGACTTCTCTCGTTCTCTGTTCGCGAGCCGGCGTCTCATTCGAGCTGAAAGATCTCATCTGTGTCGAGGAAATCGCACAGGAATGGGCCGCGGCCGAAAACCTGGTAAAGAGTCCGTGCGCAAGATATCGACAAGACGGATGGATGCAGGAACCTTTCCATCCCAGGGCCGGGACTGAGACCGTCCGCCCTCGAGAGACTTACCGAGTCAGGGGATAATCGAACAAAAATGTTTCATGAAGGCCCGATCGAACAATAATGAAGAATCCCATAGCCGGCATGATTGTAGAATCACGGATGAAAGGCAAGGCATGCCGGGCATAAAAAATTCATAAGATACTATAATGACTGATGAAAACAACCTCGGTGATCCGGTCTGGTGAGGGTCGCCGTTCCATGGCACGGATTTCGCTCTTCCCTGTTTGAACAAGACAAGGAGGATGAAAAAGGTGTGCCGTCTGTTCGCCATAACGAGTCAGGAGCCGCTCTCGCCCATGGTCGCCCTTCAGGCCCTGGATGTCATGAAAGAGGGCCACGACGGCTCCGGGGTCGGCCTGTTCATGACCGATCTCGGAGGAGCCCTTGAACAGTTCAGGGGTTCTCCCATCCTCTCGGGCATTTTCACCCAGGAGGGCATCAGGAGGCTCGACCGCTACATGATGGAATTGGGCCTGCTCACCAAGTTCAAGTTTTCCATCAGGCCTGCAAAGGAGCCGCCCGAGGGCACCCCGAAGCGTGATGTGTACCTCATCCGTGTGTACGAACAGCCCTCAACGTGGGAGGGCTTGACCGAGGCCGAGTTCGCCGAGCGGCTCATGAAGATCCGGATCGAGCTCACGAGGCTGGGCGAGCAGGATGGGTCCATGATGGTCTTTTCCTTCTGGCCCGATACGATCGTGATCAAGGAGGTGGGCGACCCTCTGGCCGTCGCCGAGTATCTCGGACTCGACCGCATGGGGTTGAGCGCTCGAGTGATCATGGCCCAGGGCAGGCAGAACACCAACTATGCCATCACCCTGCATGCGTGCCATCCCTTCTTCCTCCAGGGTTTCGCCACCATGACCAACGGCGAGAACACCGCGTTCGTCCCCATACGGGAATATCTGACATCGCGCGGGTTTCCGGGATACACAGGCTACCAATCCGATTCCGAGGTGTTCACCCATATCCTGCACTATACCGTAAGCCGTCTGGGGCTCGGGATCGATGACTACAAGCACATCATCACCCCGCTCATGGACGGGGAGCTGACCAGGCACCCGGACAGCGGTTTTCTGAGAAGGCTCAAGCACGGCTGCCGCTTTCTCACCATCGACGGGCCCAACTGCGTGATCGGGTGCCTGCCGAACAAGACCCTGTTCATGGTACACGACAGCAAGAAGCTCAGGCCGGGCGTGGCGGGAGGCAGGCCCGGGATATTCGCCTTTTCTTCCGAAATGTGCGGGCTCGACCGGGCGATTCCTGTCCGGGATGAAAACTACGAGTTTCAGCCCATGAAATACGACCTCGTCTATGTGGATGCTTCACGGAAGGAGATCAGAAGATGGAACCAATGGGAACCCTGCATCCATCTTCACTGAGCCCCAGGGACCTGCCCTGGAGAGTATGCTGGGACAGAAACCGGTGCTCCCTGTGCGGGCAGTGCACCGCGGTGTGCCCGGTGAGGGCGATCGAGCTCGGGGTGCACCGCAGGCGCGAAATACCGGTCCTCATGAACTTAAGCGAGAGGCCCGGGAATGTCTACAGCGTGTTTTACGAGATCGATCAGAAGACCGAGCCCGCGCATGCATGCGTAGGGTGCGGCATGTGCTCGTTCGTCTGTCCCAATTCCGCCATATTTCCGGTAAGGAGCGAAGAGGCCGATAAACTGAGGTTCCATGCAAACCAGGGCGGAGAGCCGAGGAGAAGGGGAGGCAGACGGAACGACCCGTCCAGCGTGCTCGACCGCATCAAGTTCGTCCGCATCTCCATGCTCACCGACCCTGCCTTGGACGCAGGCAGACACGAGTTCGAGCTCAGGACCCTCCTGGGGCGCATCCTGCCGCCTGAGGAGATTCTCAAGGCATCCGATGAGGACGGATGGGTGCCGCCGGTCCGGGAGATCTATCCCCTGATCGTGGGCGGCATGTCCTTCGGCGCGCTCTCTCCAAACATGTGGGAGGGGCTCCAGATGGGTGTGGCCTATCTGAACGAGGAACTGGGCATGCCCGTGAGGATCTCCACAGGCGAGGGCGGGTGCCCGCCCCGGCTGCTCAGATCGCGCTTTCTCAAGTATGTCATCCTCCAGATCGCGAGCGGGTATTTCGGCTGGGACGAAATCATCCATGCTCTGCCCGAGATGAAGGAAGATCCCTGCGCCATCGAGATCAAGTACGGCCAGGGCGCCAAGCCCGGAGACGGCGGTCTGCTCATGTGGCACAAGGTGAACGGGCTCATAGCCGCCATCAGGGGCGTGCCGCCCCGGGTGAGCCTGCCTTCGCCGCCTACGCACCAGACTCAGTACTCTATCGAGGAGTCGGTGGCAAAGATGATCCAGTCGCTCTGCATGGCGTGGGGATTCCGTGTGCCGGTATATCCGAAGATATCGGCGTCCAGCACCACGACTGCAGTGCTCAACAACATCGCCCGCAACCGGTATGCCGCGGCCTTGGCCATCGACGGCGAGGACGGAGGCACCGGCGCGGCATACAACGTGTCCATGAACCACATGGGCCATCCCATCGCTTCAAATGTGCGCGATGCGTATCTGAACCTGGTGAAGATTGGCAAGCAGAACGAAATCCCGCTCTTTGCGGGCGGCGGCATAGGGAAAAACGGCAATCTCGCCGCAAATGCAGCTGCACTCATCATGCTCGGCGCAAGCGGGGTCCAGGTGGGCAAGTATCTCATGCAGGCGGCGGCCGGATGTGTCGGCTCGGAGTCGGACCGGTGCAATATCTGCAACATCGGCCTGTGTCCCAAGGGGATCACCTCTCAGGATCCCAGGCTCTACCGCAGGCTCGATCCTGAAGACGTTGCACAGCGTCTGGTCGACGTGTTCGTGAGCTTCGATGCCGAGCTGAAGAAGATACTGGCGCCCATGGGGAGGTCAACATCCCTGCCCATCGGCATGTCCGACGCGCTCGGCATCGACGATTCCGCTGCGGCAGAGCGCCTGCATATCGGATATGTGGTATGAGGAACCCCGGAATGAAAGATACCAGCCAGACATCAGAGGGATACGAATGAACCTGAACGAGAAGATAGTGATCCAGGGCATGGAAGAGGGGCGCCGGGTGGATTCCCGGGTCCTTGAAGAGCGCATCCAGGCTGCGGTGGCTGCTGGGTGCCGCAGAATTGAAGTGCATGCCTACGGTCAGCACGGGATCGGCGGAAGGCTCTGGAAGGCCGGCCGTGAACCGGTCCTTATCGAAATCCATGGGCATCCGGGTCAGCGGGTCGGCTCCATGGGCTCGCCCAACACCATAATCGAGATTCACGGCCCTGCATCGGATGACGTAGGGTGGCTCAACGCAGGGGCCACCATCGTAGTGCACGGCCATGCAGCCAACGGTGTCGCCAATGCCATGGCCCAGGGCAGGATCTATGTCGCGGGCGATATCGGCGCCAGGGGCATGACCATGACCAAGAGCAATCCCCGGTTCTCGCCGCCCGAGCTCTGGGTACTGGGCGGGGTGGGTGATTCGTTCGCCGAGTTCATGGCCGGAGGTGTGGCCGTGGTGTGTGGCCTGGGCTCGCACTACCGGGGCAATATCCTGGGACACCGTCCCTGCGTGGGCATGGTGGGAGGCAGGATATTCTTCCGAGGCGAACAGAAGGGCTTCAGCGAAGCCGACGCCAGGATGACCCTGGTAGGCGATGAGGACTGGCAGTGGCTTATAAGCGGGATGAAAGACTTTCTGCAGGCCATCGGCCGTGAAGAGCTTCTTGATGCTCTGACTACAGACCGGTCCGCCTGGAAGCTGCTAGAAGCGCTCAAACCCCACGAGAAGGACTGCGGAAAACGAACGCCCATGCCGGTGTTCCGTTCCCGGGTGTGGGAGCGGGAGCTGGGAACGGGAGGGCTGATCGGGGATCTCACCGATGCAGACCGAAGCCCGGTCCCGGTGATCGTAACCGGGCCTCTGCGGAGGTTTGCGCCAGCGTGGAACAATCACCATCATCTCCCTGCCTGCCAGGCGGCTTGCCCCGCGGGCATCCCGGTTCAGAGGCGCTGGGAGCTCATACGCAGGGGCTGGGTGCAGGAGGCTGTGGATCTGGCCCTCCAGTACACTCCTTTTCCGGCTACGGTGTGCGGTTATCTCTGCCCGAACCTGTGCATGCAGAGCTGCATCAGGCGCCGGGAGCTTCTGGAGCCCGTGGATGTGACCGTGCTCGGAAAGGCGAGCCTGAATGCACGCACCCCCGAGCCTGCCGTGCCCACAGGCACAAAGGTCGCTGTTCTCGGGGCCGGCCCCGCCGGCTTGTCCGTCGCCTGGCAGCTCTGGATGAAGGGACACGAGCCGGTTGTATACGACCGGTCGCCCGAACCGGGTGGAAAGATCACCGAGGTCATACCAGACACCCGCTTTCCGTCAGAGGTGTTCCATAAGGAGATCGACCGTGTTTTCGACAAGATACCATTCAGGCGGATAACGGGCGAATTCGGCAGAGATGAGTTTCTCGCCATGAAAGAAGGCCATGATTTCACCGTCATCGCCGTGGGCGCAGGCATCCCCCGCACACTTAGGATACCGGGCAGTGAGAGAGCAGTCTCTGCATTGGATTTTCTCCGGAGCTCGAAGCAGTGCAGCGGTACGGTCGGGAAAAGGGTCGTGATCATCGGAGCGGGCAACGTGGGCTGCGATGTCGCCACCGAGGCGCACCGCCTGGGAGCGGAAGATATCACCCTCATCGACGTGCAGGAGCCCGCATCTTTCGGCCGAGAGCGGGATACGGCGGAATCGATAGGGGCCCGGTTTCTCTGGCCGGTATCCGCACAGGCGATTACCGGCGAGGGTGTTGAGCTTGCTGACGGTAAAATTCTCCCGGCTGATACAGTAGTTGTTGCAATCGGCGACCGGCCTGACATATCATTCCTACCCGAAGACACGGACAGCCGTCACGGTTTCATCGTGGTAGACGAGGATTTCCGTACGTCCGATCCAAAGGTATACGCCGTCGGAGACAGCGTAAAGCCAGGGCTCATCGCCGATGCCATCGGTGCTGGCAGAAAGGTGTCGCAGTCGATCGATGCGCGGTCCAGGGGAGTGCCGGTGGCGCCGGAAACACCGTCTCCCATGGATCCCGGCCAGGTGAGGCTCGAATACTACGATCCCGGCCGGCGGGTTGCGGAAGATATCGGAGCGTGGTCCGAGATGTGCGCCTCGTGCGGCGGATGCCGGGACTGCGGCGTATGCGAGGCGATCTGCCCCCGGCAGGCAATATTCCGGATGGACCTTCCCGAAGGCGGATTTGAGTATCGTCTCGAAGAGGACCGCTGCATCGGGTGCGGGTTCTGCGCCGGAGCCTGCCCGTGCGGGGTATGGGAACTCAGGGAAAACGAACCCCTGAAACAGAAAAAGGAACACCTACAGGATGTAATAAGACGAATGGAGGACGTGTCATGTTACAATGCAAGACAAAGCAAGATGTAATGAAAGCTGTGAAGGAACACAAGGTCAGCTTCATCCAGTTCTGGTTCACCGATGTTCTGGGCAGGCTCAAGAGCTTCAATATAACACCCTCGGAACTTGAAGAAGGCATCGAGGAGGGCATGGGTTTCGACGGTTCCTCCATCGAAGGCTTTGCCCGGGTCCACGAGAGCGACATGATCGCCAAACCGGACCCGACCACCTTCCAACTCCTGCCCTGGAGACCGGCGGATTATCCCGTGGCCCGGATGGTGTGCGACATCCTGACCCCGGACGGCACCCCATACGAAGGCGATCCGCGCTATGCCCTGAAGCGCGTGCTGGCAAGAGCGGCGAATCTGGGATACACCGTGTACCTCGGGCCTGAGCTAGAGTATTTCTACTTTGCCGACGACAAGTGCACCACCATCCTCGACAAGGCCGGGTATTTCGACGGCCTGCCCGTCGACCGGGGCCCCGACATCCGGCGCGATACCATATTCTGCCTGCAGAAGATGGGCATCGAGGTGGAATACAGCCACCACGAGGTCGCCCCGTCGCAGCACGAGATCGACCTGCGGTACAAAGAGGCGCTCACCATGGCCGACATCGTCATGACCTACCGGACCACGGTCAAGGAGATCGCACGGCAGCACGGGGTCTACGCCACCTTCATGCCCAAGCCGATCGCCAACCAGAACGGCAGCGGCATGCACGTCCACCAGTCGCTGTTCAAGGGTGATGAAAACGCATTTTTCGATCCAAGCGACAAGTATCATCTCTCAAAGGTGGGCAAGCACTACATCGCGGGCATTCTCAACCATGCCCGGGAGATCTGCGCGGTCACCAACCAGTGGGTGAACTCCTACAAGAGGCTCGTTCCCGGCTACGAAGCCCCGGTCTACGTGTCATGGGCCAGGAGAAACCGCTCGGCAATGCTCAGGGTCCCCATGTACAAGCCGGGCAAGGCCAAGGCCACCCGGATCGAGTTCAGGGCCCCGGACCCGGCCTGCAACCCCTATCTGGCGTTCGCGGTGCAGATCGCGGCCGGGCTGGAGGGCATCGGAAAAGAGTATGCCCTGCCCGAGCCCATCGAGAAGGACATCTTCGAGATGGATGAAAAAGCGCGGGAAGAGGCGGGGATCACCTCGCTTCCCGGTAACCTCTTCGAGGCCATCCAGGAGGTGTCCAAGAGCACGTTGGTGAGAGAGGCCCTGGGCGACCACATCTTCGAGAAGTTCATCGAGAACAAGAAAAAGGAGTGGGACGCCTTCAGGGTCCACGTCAGCAAGTACGAGATCGACACCTATCTGCCCCTACTCTAAACAGCGATGGACAGACCCGGCCCGGTTGAGATATACACCGGGCCGGATTTTCGGCACGCAGATACTTGTGAGTAAGGCGGGAAAGTGAAGAAGGGGGTGTGTATCGTATGACATCGCACGGCAAGCGCCCGGCTGTCGTGGTTCTGGAAGACGGTTCGGTCTTCCGCGGCCGCGCCTTTGCCGGAGACGGCGATGCCTGCGGCGAGGTCGTGTTCAACACCGCCATGACCGGCTACCAGGAGGTGCTCACCGATCCGTCGTATCGCGAGCAGATCCTCGTCATGACCTATCCACTCATGGGAAGCTACGGGATCAACGACCAGGACCGGGAATCCCCGGCCATCCATCTTCAGGGGTTCGTGGTCAGGGAGTATCAGTCCCGCCCGAGCAATTGGAGATCGACCAGGACGCTTCAGAGCTACCTTGAGGAGTTCGGCAGGATCGGGATTGAAGGGGTTGACACTCGGGCCCTGACCCGCAGGATCAGGACCGCCGGCGCCATGCGGGGGATCATATCCACCCGGGCCGACAAGGTGCCCGAGCTCCTGGAGCGGGTGCGCGCCTATCCCGGGCTGGCGGGCAGGGACATCGTATCTTCGGTGACCTGCTCCAGACCTTTGCTCTGGAAATCCGGTGAGCTGGCGCCCCTGGAAGGGCCCATGCACAAGGGCGCCAACCTCCGCGTGGTCGTGCTCGACTGCGGCGTAAAGCACAACATCCTCAGGAGCTTGGAACGGATGGGATGCCAGGTCGTCCTCGTGCCCTCACGCAGCAGTGCTGAAGATATCCTGACGCTTCGACCCGACGGAGTCATGCTTTCCAACGGTCCAGGCGACCCGGCCCCGCTCGCCGCAGAGATCGAGACCGTTCGGGGCCTGCTGGGGAGGGTGCCCATCTTCGGGATCTGCCTGGGGCACCAGATACTCTCCCTGGCCTTCGGCGCCAGGACCGAGAAGCTCAAGTTCGGACACCACGGCGTAAACCAGCCCGTGAAAAACCTGCTGACAGGCCGTGTGGAGATCACCTCGCAGAATCACGGGTTTTCCGTTGTCACCGACACGCTGCCCAAGGAGGCCGAGATTACCCACATCAATCTCAACGACCAGACCCTTGAAGGCGTCAGATATCCCGCACACCGGGCGTTCAGCGTTCAGTACCATCCCGAGGCGTCTCCCGGCCCTCACGACTCGCACTATCTCTTCAATGAATTCCTGGAATTGATGGGCTCAAAAACAGGCATGGCAGCCGGAATGCGGCATATTTCGTAAGGAGAATTTGTTTTTTTATTTGCTGCAAAATATACATACTAACTTAAAAGGGCGTGGAGTATTGTGTCGAACCGGGCCTTGAAGAGGCCTGATGGTGAAAGGGTATTGGATGGTATGAAGGCGACGTTACGGGCACTGATGAGAAAGGCTGCACAGTGGAGGTTCTATGCCTGCTGCGAGCCGGATAGGCTCCCCTGCCGGTCTATTGTCCTGTTGCCGGTTCAGCCCTGTACGTTTTTCTGCGGGCTGGCCGGTATCCTGGTCATCAAAGGCGGGAAGGATACACCTCCTGAAGATATCCCCCGGATGCTCGGCCTCCACTTCGACCGGGTGCGGGCCGCCGACCTGAACAGGGTGCTCAACAAGGAACTCACGCCAGATGAATACCTCAACCCCGAGGAGCTCCGTGCTTTCGAACAGGACGTGTACCGGCTGAAACAGAGGCCCGGGAGCCAGTGGATGTTCAGCAGCCGGGGGCCCCTCGACGGCCTCGGGAAACTGTGCGCGGAGATGTGCTCGTTCATCGAGCAGGAGGAGCGCATCCTGGAAAAGGAGGCTGCCTCGCTCTCCATCCTCGACATGGAGACCCTTATGAAGTCCCTGATTCTCCTCAAGGACATCTCGTGGGCGATACATGAGGACGTGCTCGGGAATCAGGAAAAGATCGTCTCACTCAGCGGAAACTCACGCCCGCTTTCGCTAAAGTCTTTCGAGAAGTACCAGCGGCTCAACTTCACGCTCAATGCCCTCGACCGGCTCGAGGTACGCGGCAGAGACTCATGCGGAGTGCAGGTCGCTTTCTGCTTTGCCGGCCCGCAGGAGATGAAGGATGTAGTGCAGAAAATCAGAGAGGCGGGGCTCTATGATCTCTTCATGAAGCGCTGTGCTCCCGGAGATCTGATGAACGGATCCATCCACGTATCGCCGGGTGCCCTGGTCTTCACCTACAAGACTGCGCTCGTCACCGGAGACCTGGGGGACAACACCAGATCGCTCAGGAAATCCATATGCGAAGATCCCATCCTGCGTCTGGTCGCGGACCATGCCCCGGATTCGCAGATGTATCTGGCGCATACCCGCTGGGCATCGGTGGGGGCCATCAACGAGGCCAACTGCCACCCGCTCAACAACTTCGCCTTGGACGGAGAACCCAGGGAACAGTGGGATTTCCTGCCGGCGAGAAAGCAATATCCCTTCTACGGGAGCGGTCCCTGGACCATCAATGTCGTGCTCAACGGCGACATCGACAACTATACGTTGCTCAAGGAAGGCCTGCAGGCCTACGGGTGCCGGATCGATCCGCGCGTGTCCACCGACACCAAGATCATCCCGCTCATGATCGAGCGGCACCTCTTGGAGGGTCACGACCTCAAGGAGGCGTTCAGAAGGGCGGTGAATGATTTCGAAGGCTCGCACGCCATCGCCATGGAGAGCAACCTGGAGCCGGGCAGGGTCTTTCTGGGTGTCAGGGGCAGCGGTCAGACGATCTATGTGGGCATCTGCGAGAACCAGTATGTCTTCTCTTCTGAAGTCTACGGCTTGGTGGAAGAGACCCCGTTTTTCATCAGGATGGACGGCGAGCGCGAGCGCGTCCCGGGCGACCAGCGGACCCGGGGCCAGATCTTCGTCCTCGACAGCGAAGGCTACGGTCTGAAAGGGATCGAGGCCATGTATTACGACGGCTTTCCCCTGAAGCTCGGCAAAAGCGACATCCGCCGCGCCGAGATCACCACCCGGGACATCGACCGCGGGTCGTTCCCCCATTTTCTGCTCAAGGAGATCCTGGACGCACCGGAGTCGATCAGAAAGACCATCCGGGGCAAATACCGGGTGGAAAGAGGCAGGGATGTGGTCTTCAACCTCGACGAGGCCGTGGTGCCTGGCGCGGTGCGCGATGCGCTCGTCTCGGGCGCGATCAAACGGATCTACGTGGTGGGGCAGGGGACCGCTGCCATCGCGGGTGCCGCTGTTGCCGAGGCGCTCGAAACCTACCTGAGGGGCGCGCATATATCGGTCATGGCCCGCAAGGCGACCGATCTGAGCGGGTTCTGTCTCGACGATGACATGACAGACTGCCTGGTGATCGCCATCACCCAGTCGGGCACCACCACCGACACCAACCGGGCCGTGACCATGGCCAGGGAGCGGGGCGCGCACCTCATCGCCATCGTAAACCGAAGGCAGTCTGACATCACCTCAAAGGTGGACGGGGTGTTCTACACAAGCGACGGCCGTGACATCGAGATGTCCGTGGCCTCAACCAAGGCGTTCTATTCGCAGATCGCCGCGGGCTACGTGCTCGCCCTGTTCATGGCGCAGCTTCTAGGTACCCTCTCCCGGGAGAAGATCGTAAGGGAAATCTCGCAGATCGAGCAGGCGCCCAGGCTCATGCAGAAGGTCATCGCCTCGCGCGAGGCCATCAGGGCCTCTGCCTGGGACCTGGTGAGAAAGAAGAGATACTGGGCCGTGGTGGGCAGCGGTGCAAACAAGACCGCGTCCGACGAGATCCGGATCAAGCTCAGCGAGCTGTGCTACAAGACCATCTCCTCGGACGTGATCGAGGACAAGAAGCACATCGACCTCTCATCCGAGCCCCTGATCCTGGTGTGCGCGGCAGGGAGTCCGGATGCAGTGATCGAAGACGTGGTAAAGGACGTTGCCATCTTCCATGCCCATGCATCCAGCGTGGTGGTCATCGCGGATGAGGGCGAGCAGCGCTTCGACTCCATTTCGGATTCGGTCATCCACGTTCCCAGGTCAGGCTTTCCGCTCTCGGTGATACTCAACACCCTGGCAGGGCACATCTGGGGATACTATGCCGCGTGCAGTCTCGACGCGCAGGCAGGCGCCTTCAAGTCGTTCCGGTCGAGCCTCTCCGAGATCATGCGCGGCCACGAGAAAAAAGGCCTTTCCCTGTACGAGAGCATCGAAGACCGCGACCTGCACCGGTGCGTGGACGACTTTTCCTCGCTGTTCAACTCCTGGAGGAGGTCGGGGCTGCTCACGTCCATGAACGTCGATACTGCATCCGACATCGCCCTGCTCCTGAAATATGTCGTGGGCAAGCTTCCCATCGAGGATTTCTGGAGCGAGTTCGGCGCCCACCGGGTGATTGCCTCGCCGCTGGACGAGCTCGATTCGGCCTTAAGCAGGGCCATCGACGAGCTCTCGCGGCCTGTCGACGCAATCCGCCACCAGGCCAAGACCGTGACCGTGGGCACGAGCAGACGGGTGGAGGCCCCCCAGGGCGTCATCTTCGATGCCCTCAAAGACCTGTCGTTCACGGTCGAGAACATACCCGCAAAGGGCGGCATCGTGCTCAAGCGCCTGCAGGACGCGATACGCCGCATCAACGGCTACACCCTCTATGCCGTGGACGGCCTCGACGAGGAGGGGAGACCCACCGACAGCTCGACCATCCGGGCGATCGGGAAAAAGGGCGTTGCCGAGAGCATGCGTTCGCGCTTCGACGAGGCCGGAACGCTCATGGGCACCAAGAGGAGCATTGTTCGCACCGGCAATGTCTATGCGGGCGAGGGCAAGTCTGATCACGCCTCCATCGTGATCATCCCGCTCCTGAACTCTCTGCGGGTGGTTGAGCACCTGCTCCTGCTCCATGTCGACTATCACGACGATTTGGACATCGAACGGAAAAAGGAGATCCTGGCGGAGAAGTACAACGATATCAGAAACCTTGTCGATGAATACAATGTCGCCTGGGACGACGCATATCTCGATCGCCTGCCCTTAAGGCTGCTGCTCGGAGAGGATGTCGAGACGATCAAGAACATGATATTCGAAGGATCCGGGGCAGAACAGCCGGGAGGGCGCGAATAAAGAAGATTGCGATGGACGCATTTTTTTCTTTGACAAAACATACCCGTTTGGCCTGTATAAGGAGGTGCAAATGGACATAACACCAAGATGCCATGAGAAGATCGTGCAGTTGCTTGCCAAGGGGATCGACATCCCCAATCCCCTGACGCTCGACATCGGGGATGAGGTCGACATCGGCCACATATCCTCAAAAGGAGTCAAGATCTATCCAGGGTGCAGGATCTACGGCGAGAAGACGGTCATCTCGGCCGGCGCGCAGATCGGCCAGGAAGGCCCGGTCACGATCGAGAACTGCCAGATCGGCCGCGACGTGGAGCTCAAGGGCGGCTACTTCAGCAAATCGGTGTTCCTCGACAGATCCAACATGGGCTTGGGCGCCCATGTCCGCGAGGGCTCGATTCTGGAGGAGGAGGCGGGAGGCGCCCATTGCGTGGGGCTCAAGCAGACCATCCTCTTTCCCTTCGTGACACTGGGCAGCCTGATCAACTTCTGCGACTGCCTCATGGCCGGGGGCACCAGCCGCAAAGATCACAGCGAGGTGGGGAGCTCGTACATCCACTTCAACTTCACCCCGAACGGCGACAAGACCACGCCCTCGCTGATCGGCGATGTGCCAAGGGGTGTAATGCTCAACCAGCCGCCCATCTTTCTGGGTGGCCAGGGAGGGATCGTGGGGCCTCTGCGCATGGGGTTCGGCAATGTCGTGGCCGCGGGCTCAGTGCTCAGGCAGGACTGCCCTGACGACAACTGCCTGATCACGGTCGATCCGCTGCCGGGCAAAGTGAGGAAGAATCGGCGCGCCCTGTACCTGAGCCTCAAGCGCGTGGTGGAGAACAACATCCTCTACCTCGCGAACCTGGCGGCCCTGCGAGAATGGTATATCCACGTGCGCAAGCCCTTCTTCGACACAGTCGAGTTTGGCCCCCTTATCTACGCAGGCCTCCTCGACAAGCTCTCACTCGCCTTCAAAGAGCGCCTCAAGCGGCTCGAGGCCATGGCAGCCCGCGCCCCCCAATTCGGGGACGGGTTCACAAAAAACAGCTCTAAAATCAAAAAGATGTTTGATATGGATGCAGCCTTAGGTTCAGAGCACGAAGCGTTGAGAGAGAAGTTTCTGGACGGGCTGAACAGGGTTATGCAGGCAGGACCGGGTGGTTACATCGAAACCATCCAGGGTCTTCCTTCGGATGTTTCCAATATAGGGACGGCATGGCTGGAAAACGTCGTTACATCACACGCCAAGGCGTTTTCCCAGGTCATGCCCGAATTGCAGCTGTTTGAAGGTCAGAATTATTTCTAGCTGTACACGCGATCAAAGGAGGATTTTTAGATGGGCAAGCTATTCGGTACTGATGGAATACGCGGGGAGGCGAACAAATATCCGATGAACGCACAGATCGCCTTCCTGGTCGGGCAGGCGGTGACCTATCTCCTGAGGAAGGAGAACCACCGCACACGGATCATCATCGGCAAGGACACCCGCATCTCGGGCTACATGCTCGAGAGCTCGCTCGAGGCGGGCATCACCTCAATGGGCGGCAACCCCTATCTGGTAGGCGTGCTCCCTACACCGGGAATCGCATTTATCACCAACAGCATGCGTGCCGATGCGGGCATCGTGATCTCGGCCTCGCACAATCCTTATGAGGACAACGGGATCAAGATCTTCGGCGGCAACGGGTTCAAGCTCACCGACGAGCAGGAAGAAACCATTGAAGACCTCATTCTGAACAGCAAGCTGGCAAAGCACCTGCCTCAGTCCAAGGACATGGGCAGGGCGTTTCGGATGGAAGACGTGAACGGTCGGTATGTGGTGTTTTTGAAAAACACATTTCCGCGCAATCTCTCCATGGAAGGGATGAAGGTCGTCATGGACACCGCAAACGGCGCCACCTACCGGGTCGCCCCCGATGCCTTTATCGAGCTGGGCGCCGATGTCGAGGTGCTGCACAACTCGCCGAACGGGCTGAATATCAATGATGGGTGCGGCTCGCAGCATACCGCTGACTTGAGGAAGCGGGTATTGGAAACCGGTGCTGCAGTGGGGCTGGCGTTCGACGGCGACGGTGACCGCCTCATCGCGGTCGATGAGAAGGGCCGGGAGATCACCGGGGATCAGATCCTGCTCATCTGCGCCATGATGCTCAAAGAAGAGGGCAGGCTGAAGAACGACCTCCTGGTGAGCACGGTCATGAGCAACCTGGGCTTAAGGGTGGCCTGCAAAAAGTATGGTTTTCGTCACCATGCCGCAAAGGTGGGCGACCGCTATGTGCTCGAGGACATGCTCAAGATGGGCGGGATCATCGGCGGCGAGGATTCCGGGCACCTCATATTCCTCAACCACCACACGACAGGCGACGGCATCCTCTCGGCCATGCAGCTCATAGCCGCCATGGTCAGGACTGGCAAGCCGCTCTCCGAGCTGGCGAAGTTCATGGACGTCTACCCGCAGAAGCTCATAAACGTGAACGTGAAATCCAAGCCGGACATCTCCACCGTGCCCGAGCTCAGAGATGCGATCAGCCAGGTAGAGAGCGAGCTCGGCGACGACGGGCGCGTTCTGGTCCGCTATTCCGGCACCCAGAACATGTGCCGGGTCATGGTCGAGGGACCTACGGTCGAGATCACAGAAAGGTACTGCACCCAGCTGGCAGAGCTGGTTGAGAAGACGCTCGGCATGAGCGAGGCTGCAGTCTCATAACCGGCGGCACCAGGCACGATAGAGAGGGGAAAGATCCATGGGGATCGAAATTTTTGTGACAGAAGATTTTGCCTCGATGAGTGAGGTCGCCGCGGACATTGCCAAGGAAAAGATCCAGCAGGTGCTCAAGCAGAAGCAGGAGGCCGTCCTGGGGCTTGCAACGGGCAACTCGCCAACCGGGCTCTACAAACACCTCGCCAAGGCGGCAAACGAGGGCGAGTTCGACTCTACACGCTGCCGGAGCTTCAATCTGGACGAATATGTAGGTCTGCCGGGCGAGAACGCACAGCTCCGCGTGATGCATCCGGAGAGCTATTCCTATTTCATGATTCAGGAGTTCTTCGGCCTCCTCAAGGGCAAGTTCATCGAGACCAACGTGCCTTATGGTGCGCTGATCGAGCAGAAAAAGCTCATTGCCGAGCTCAAGGCAAACCCGCAGGACTGGCAGGAGAAGGGGACTGGAAAGGGGAAGTCAATCGCCATCCGGAAATACCCTGATTCCTCGTATCTCGCCTGGATCAAGAGAGATATCCTCGACGGATATGCCCGCAAGATCCGCAAGGCCGGCGGCATCGACCTGCAGATCATCGGTGTGGGCGGCAGAGGCCATGTGGCATTCCACGAATCCGGCATCCCTTTCAAGGGGAGCAGTGTCCTGCTCGTCAAGCTCGACGACAACACGGTCGCCAACGCGGTGGCCGACGGACATTTCGCCTCAAAGAAAGACTCTCCTCAATATGCCGTCTCCATGGGGGCGGGACTCGTGTACAAGGCAAAGACCGTTATGCTCTTGGCCAACGGAGAGCGCAAGCTCGAACCGATCACCCGCTCGATTCTCGACAAACCTACGGCAGAGATCCCGATCTCCTACGGACAGATCTACTCCGAAAAAGGCGGCAATCTGATCTATGTGCTCGACCGGATAGCAGGCAGAGAACTGCTGGCCAACAGGCAGGCGCTGAAGGCCAGGGGCATCAGGATCAGGGAGGTCGATGTGCCTGCACCCGCAGGAGCGGCGCTCACCGCATAACAGGGCTTATTCTGGAGAACACTGTTTGCGACGGCTCGGGGCCATTGACCCGAAGAGAACGACTGGAGTCTGACATGCACCGCCACAATGGGCAGAGTGCGGGCCTGCGGCCCTGTCATGCCGTATGGAGCACTAACTCACAACACGCGAGAATTCTCTGCACAAGAAAAGAAAACCATGCCGCGACGAAATGATCTGAAGAAGATACTCATCATCGGGTCCGGACCCATAGTCATTTCCCAGGCCTGCGAGTTCGACTATTCGGGGGTCCAGGCCTGCAAGGCCCTGAAGGAAGAGGGCTATCGGGTCATACTCCTCAACTCGAACCCGGCCACCATCATGACCGATCCTGAACTTGCGGACAGGACCTATATCGAGCCCATCACGCCCGAGGTGGTGGCCAGGATCATCGAGCTGGAGAGGCCCGATGCAATACTCCCCACCCTGGGCGGTCAGACCGGCCTGAACGTGTCGGTAAAGGTTCACGAGATGGGCGTGCTCGAAAGATATGGCGTCGAGATGATCGGCGCCACGCCCGAGGTCATCCACAAGGCCGAAGACCGCGAGAAGTTCCGGCTCGCCATGGAAAATATCGGCCTGCGCGTCCCTGAGAGCGGGTTTGCCCGGAACATGGACGAGGTGCATGCCATCGCCTGCCGGATCGGCTTTCCCATCATTGTCCGGCCCTCGTTCACCCTGGGAGGGATCGGCGGGGGGATCGCCTACAACCCCGAGGAACTCGAGATCATGGCAAAGGCAGGGCTCGATGCGAGCATGATCACCGAGATCATGCTCGAGGAGTCGGTGATCGGGTGGAAAGAGTATGAGCTTGAGGTCATGCGCGACCGGGCTGACAATGTGGTGATCATCTGCACGATCGAGAACCTCGACCCCATGGGCGTGCACACGGGCGACTCTATCACCGTGGCCCCTGCCCAGACGCTCACCGATGTAGAGTACCAAAGCCTGCGAAACGCCGCGATCGCGGTCATGCGCGAAATCGGTGTGGAGACGGGCGGCTCCAATGTCCAGTTCGCGGTCAACCCGAAGACCGGCGAAATCGTGGTGATCGAGATGAATCCCCGGGTGTCACGGTCGTCGGCCCTGGCGTCCAAGGCCACGGGCTTCCCCATCGCCAAGATCGCCGCCAAGCTGGCAGTGGGCTACACCCTCGACGAGATCCCCAACGACATCACCCGTGAGACCTGTGCCTCGTTCGAGCCGGCCATCGACTACTGCGTGGTCAAGATTCCCCGCTGGACCTTCGAGAAGTTTCCCGAGACCCCGGACCTGCTCACCACCTCAATGAAGTCCGTAGGCGAGACCATGGCCATCGGCCGCACCTTCAAAGAGGCCCTTGGCAAGGCCGTCCGCTCGCTGGAGATCGGAAAATACGGCCTGAACAGCCCGGTCGAGGCAGGCACCGCCATAGACCGCAAGGAGATCATCTCGCGGCTCACCTATCCCAACTCTGCCAGGCTGTTCTGGCTGGCCGAGGCGTTCAGGAGCGGGATGGGCATTGACGAGATCAACGCCATGACCGGGATTGACCCATGGTTTCTCCACCACATCCACGAGATGGTTGAGTTTGAGCACGCGATCAAAACCAGCGGGCCCTCGAAAGAGCTGCTGGAAGAGGCCAAGCAGATGGGCTTTTCCGACCGCTTCCTGGCCGAGGCCTGGGGCATGGGCGAAGACGAGGTGAGGAGGCTGCGGCTCAGAGAGGGGATCGTGCCGGTGTACAAGCTCGTGGACACCTGCGCCGCCGAATTCGAGGCCCATACTCCCTACTACTATTCCACATACGAGACCGAGACCGAGACAAAGCCCTCCGGCCGGCCCAAGGTGGTGATCATCGGCGGAGGGCCCAACCGGATCGGCCAGGGGATCGAGTTTGACTATTGCTGTGTGCACGCCTCGTTCGCGCTGCGCGAGATGGGCTTTGAGAGCATCATGATCAACTCCAACCCCGAGACCGTGAGCACAGACTACGACATCTCGGACAAGCTCTACTTCGAGCCGCTCACCCTGGAGGACGTGCTGCACGTGATCAGAGCGGAAAATCCGCAGGGCGTGATCGTGCAGTTCGGGGGCCAGACCCCGCTCAACCTCGCCCGTGGTTTGTGGAACGAGGGTGTTGCCATCCTGGGCACCCAGCCCGACGCCATCGACCGGGCCGAGGACCGGGAGCGTTTCAACGAGATCGTTGACAAGCTCGGCCTCAGGCAGCCCGAGAGCGACATCGCCTTTACTGTGGACGAGGCCCTCGCCGCTGCCGGGCGGATCGGCTTCCCGGTGCTGGTCAGGCCCTCGTATGTGCTGGGCGGCCGCTCCATGGAGATAGTCTATGATGCCCAAACCCTGGAGACCTTCATCTCCGGGGTGTTCAAGCTCTTTCCGGGCAACGCCGTGCTCATCGACCGCTTTCTGGAAGACGCCGTGGAGGTCGATGTGGATGCGGTCAGCGATGGCCGGATCTCGGTGATCGGCGGGATCATGGAGCACATCGAGGAGGCGGGTATCCATTCGGGGGACAGCGCGTGCGTGCTCCCGCCCGTGACCCTGCCCGAGAAGATCAAAGAGACGATCAGGCAGCAGACCAGGCTCATCGCCAGGGAGATCGGGGTTGTCGGGCTCATGAACATCCAATATGCCGTCAAGGACGGCGAGGTTTATGTCCTGGAGGTGAATCCCAGGGCGTCGAGGACCGTGCCCTTTGTGAGCAAGGCAATCGGCAGATCCCTGGCCCGGATCGCCACCAAGGTGATGCTGGGAAAGACGCTCGACGAGCTGGGTTTCACCGAAGAGATCGTACCGGCGCACGTCTCGGTGAAAGAGGCCGTGTTCCCCTTTCAGCGTTTTCCCGATGCAGACGTGGGGCTCGGCCCGGAGATGAAGTCGACCGGCGAGGTCATGGGGATGGACTTCTCGTTCGGGGCCGCGTTCGCCAAGTCGCAGATCGCGGCCGGCTCGGGCCTTCCGGACTCCGGGACCGTATTTATCAGCGTACACGACATGCACAAGGCCCGGATTGTTGAGGTGGCAAAGGGCTTTGCCGGGCTCGGTTTCCGCATCATCGCCACCCGGGGCACGGCCAGGCACCTGCAGGCGAGCGGCGTGGACGCCGAGGTGGTGCTCAAGGTGAGCGAGGGACGCCCCAACGTGGTCGACCACATCAAGAACAGCGAGATACAGTTGATCATCAACACGAGCATCGGCAGAAAGCCCTCGCTGGACGCGCACCACATCCGCCGCAGCGCAATCCGCTACAGCGTTCCCTACGCCACGACCGTCGCGGCCTCGCGGGCGAGCCTTGAGGCTGTCAGGGCCCTGCAGGCGGGCGGCTTCGGTGTCTCGCCGCTGCAGGAACTGTATGCAAAGTAACTATGGAATGTATGTGCAGGCTTAAAAGCGTTAACCCGGGGCGTTTATATCGTGACCGCCCCCAGATCTCTATGATAGGTGCATACCATGTCTCATAAAAAATCAACCAAATACATCTTCATCACCGGCGGTGTGCTCTCCTCCCTCGGCAAGGGCCTTGCCGCCGCGTCCATCGGCGCCATCATGGAGGCCCGCGGGCTGACCGTGACCAACATCAAGCTCGACCCCTATATCAATGTCGACCCGGGGACCATGAGCCCGTTTCAGCACGGCGAGGTCTTCGTGACCGACGACGGGGCTGAGACCGACCTCGACCTGGGGCACTACGAGCGCTTCACCTCATCGGCCCTGTCTGCAAAGAACAACTTCACCACCGGACAGGTCTACGACTCGGTGATCCAGAAGGAGCGCAACGGCGAGTACCTGGGCAAGACCGTACAGGTGATTCCGCACATCACCAACGAGATCAAGAGCCGCATTGTCGATGCAGCGAACGGCAACGACATCGCCATCGTGGAGATCGGCGGGACCGTAGGAGACATCGAATCGCTCCCCTTCTTAGAAGCCATCAGGCAGTTCGGCTTCGACATGGGCAGGTCGAACGTCCTGTACATCCATCTCACCCTGGTGCCCTACATCCCGACCGCCGGCGAGCTCAAGACCAAGCCCACCCAGCACTCGGTCCAGAAGCTGCGCGAGATCGGCATCCAGCCGCAGATTCTCCTGTGCCGCTCTGAAAAGCGTCTCTCAGCCGAGCTCAAGGAAAAGATCGCGCTCTTCTGCAACGTAGAGAAGGACGCGGTCATCAACGCGATCGACGTGGACAACATCTACCAGGTGCCGGTCGAGTTTCACCGCGAAGGGCTCGACGATCGGATCGTGGAATATCTGAACATGTGGACCCGCGAGCCCCGGATGCAGGGCTGGGAAAAGTTGATCGAGACCTTCAACAGCCGGACCGCCGTGGTCAACATCGCGGTGGTGGGCAAGTATGTGAAGCTCACCGACTCCTACAAGAGCCTGAACGAGGCCCTGGAACACGCGGGGCTCGCCAACGGCACCCGGGTGGACCGGGTATATGTGGACTCCGAGGCACTCATGGCCGACGACGACATCTCCCGCCATTTCGAAAACATCCACGGCATCCTGGTGCCGGGCGGGTTCGGCGACCGGGGCATCGAAGGCAAGATCAGGGCCGCTCAGTATGCCAGGACCAACGGCATCCCCTATTTCGGGGTCTGCCTGGGCATGCAGCTCGCAGTGATCGAGTTTGCCCGAAACGTAAGCCGCATCGAGGGTGCCAACAGCACCGAGTTTGACCAGGGCGCGACAGACCCGGTCATCGACTATCTCCCGGACCAGCGGCTCATCACGAAAAAGGGCGGCACCATGCGCCTCGGGGCATACCGCTGCGCGTTGGCCCAGGGCACGAACGCCATGGCCGCCTACCAGAGCAACGAGATCTCCGAGCGCCACAGGCACCGCTATGAGTTCAACAACGCCTACGAGAAGCAGCTTACGGAAAAGGGCCTGATCATCAGCGGCCGCAACCCCGAGACCGGGCTCGTGGAGATCGTCGAGCTCCCGGATCATCCGTGGTTTGTGGGCTGCCAGTTTCACCCCGAGTTCAAGTCGAAGCCCATGCAGCCGCACCCCCTGTTCCGCGATTTCATCAAGGCGGGCTGCGCGTACCGCGACAGCAGGGCGGGGTAGGGCCGAAACGCCCGCTCGATCGCCCGTACAGATCGGCAGGGCATCGAACTGCGCGTTCCCCTGCAGCATGGGCATTCTCACTTTCATCTGGATTTGTCGCGGAATAAATGATATCGTATTCACAGGTTATTGATCGGAAGCCTGGTATGGCGTCCGGACCTTGTCGATGCGTGAATTGAATGAGAGGAGACCACTTTTTTATCTTTCCGTTCACCTTCTACTGACGGAGTCTGTCTTCATTCCTGCGCGTCCTCCACGAGTTCAACTTCTACCCCCAGGGGAAAGGTCTTCCGAAAAAGGGAGCATGGTATATTCGTAATTCATAATGTTGCAGCAAAAGTTGCTATATAGCGTCTTTTGCTGCAATTGTGCAGTAGAGGAAGTTGTTAGGCATAGCCAGGTTGAAATACCATTAAACAAAAAAGAGGGGGGATTTTATGGCTGACTACAAGTTTGATGGAAAGGATCTTCGGGATCGACGGGGTATAAAAGTTGGTGTTCTGGATGGCAAATACATACGCGATTCTCATGGAGTTAAAGTAGGAGAGATAGATGGTAAATATCTTCGAGATTCCCATGGTAAAAAAGTGGCTGAGTTCGATGGAAAAGTTATTCGTGATTCTAGTGGATCAAGAATCGGAACATTGGATGATATTAAGAAATATATTGATGGCATCGGAGGCACTTCTATTGTGGGAATGTGGGTTTTTCTCGTTAGATAAAATAATTATCAAGAGGTGGTAAGTATGGAGCTCAAAACAAATTTCAAACAATGGGCTTGTTCTCTTTCTGGATGTGACGGTGGAAATCCCAAAGCAGATATTTGGATATGTGGAATCGAGTGGGGGTACAATAAGAATGATAAAACCCAAGAAGAGTATTATAAAGTGGACCTTCCACAGGAAATAGCAAATGGAGAGTATTATCCTTCGGAGAAATATAAATGGAAAGACTCTCTAGAGTATCCATACGGGAGGAATGTTGCAAAGTTATATTCTGCAATAATTGGTGAGAAAGTCAGTGATTATAAGAAAGTTGCAGATAATCGTACTGGCTCAGAAATATTTAAAATGAACCTGTATCCAATTGCATTTAACAACACAGATGAGCAGCTATGGAAAAAGTACCGTTTAAATGAAGTGACGGGTTTTGAGGAAAAGAATTTGTTTAAGACGTGGTGTTACTTACACAGGTTCCCAGCAATATCACGCTTTGTTAATGAGAATAAGCCGAAGTTAATAATTGGAACAGGAATCAGTTATCTAACAGATTTTTTTGTATGTTTCGCTGGTGATAGAGGTGTTAATACGACCATTAATTTCGGCGAGATATTGCAGGAATCAGGTATGGGTAAACTTGTAAGGAGGACATATTTTTGGGCAAAATTAATAAATGGAACTACTCTAGTCGTTATCCCGTTCTTTTCAGGTTCATACGGATTGAATAGTGATTTCCTTATCCAAGAAACAGGCTTAAGAATCAAAGAATTAATTGCCTAACCACGGCATGCACACGGACGCGGGCTGCCGCCCGCGCCGGTGATGCCGGCCGTT
>Ga0209407_1000517_pt1 | contig 49753 bp, 35 predicted proteins | sample AD_JPNHG3_MetaG_FD_184410 | JGI IMG/M metagenome (GOLD analysis project Ga0209407, IMG submission 184410) | Active sludge microbial communities of municipal wastewater-treating anaerobic digesters from Japan - AD_JPNHG3_MetaG (SPAdes) (version 2) | ecosystem: Engineered > Bioreactor > Anaerobic...
TCGGAGATGAACTGATGACCATCGGTCTTCAAACCGGGTACCGCCACAAACATGCCGTCCGGTTCACACTGCCGGGAATCGTAACATATAGAGGCCACCGTTCCCCGGCCGGGGCCCTGAATCCTTGTCACGTCGATGTCTTGGAGAATGGTTGTCAACTGCACGATATCCCTCACTTTCCCGAGTTGAAGGTGATGGTGCAGGAACTGACGCCGGCCAGCGGCGTCCCGGGCAGGGGATGCTGGGAAACGGCCCAGCCGTTGCCCAGGACCCGGACCTCGATATTCTTACCTTTGGCCTTCCGGAGGGCTTCGCGGATCGTCAACCCCCGGAAATCGGGCATCACCGCCTCCTCTTCATCCTTCTCAACCGTGGCGCCCGGCAGGTTCATGGCCGTGGCGGGGGAGGCGGCAACCAGTTGCACCGCCTCCTTCCGAGGCGGAATAATGTCCTTTTCCTCCAGGGGCTGCCGTTCCCGGATGTGGGGTTTGTAGCTGTTCAGGATCTGTTCGCCGATATTCTTGAACACCGGCGCCGAGGCCACGCCTCCCCAGCGGTCCCGCTGCGGTTCGTCGAGAACCACCAGGATGGCCATCTGTGGCGCCTCGGCAGGGAAAAACCCCATAAAAGAGGTGCGCACCCGTTCCGAGGAATAGACGTGCCGGGCATGGTCGAACTTCTGGGACGTCCCTGTTTTGCCGGCGACGTTGACGTTCTCGATACGGGCCCTTTTCCCCGTGCCGTCCTCCGCCCCAACGACATCCGTCATGATGTCGGTGATGCGTTTGGAAGTGGCCGGGGAGATGACCTTCCTTACCATTGTGGGATGAAATTCCCTGATGATTTGTCCTTTGCGGTCTACCACCCCTTTGATGACATAGGGTTTCATGAGAACCCCGCCGTTGGCCAGGGCGGAGAGGGCGGTGATCAACTGGATGGGGGTGACGGATATCCCCTGACCGAAGGCGATCCGGGTGAGATCGACGCGGGTCCAGTTTTGGTGGTTACGGAGGATGCCGGTGGATTCGCCGTTCAGGTCGATACCCGTTTTACTACCGAAGCCGAAGCGGCTGATGTAATGGTAGAATTTCTCTTTGCCCAGCCGCTCGGCGATCTTGGCGGAACCGATATTGCTTGAGTATTTGATGATTTCCCGGACCGTCAGGACCCCGTGGCGCTTCCGCTGGGCCTCATGGATCACCTTTCCGGAGACGGAGTAGTGACCGTTTTCGCAGAAAATACGATCGGTCTCTTTGACAACCTTTTCCTCCAGGGCCGCGGCGACAAGAAAGGGCTTGAAAGTGGAACCGGGGTCGTAAACGTCGGTAATCGCGCAGTTCTTTCCTGGTGATGAGCCTCCCTGGGTGTAAAAGTTGGGATCGAAGCTGGGCTGATTCGCCAAGGCCAGGATTTCCCCGGTACGGGGGTCCATGACAATGGCATAGCCTCCTTTGGCGCCCTTGTCGCGCACCGCCTCTTTGAGCTGCCCTTCCACCAGATGCTGAATGCGGCTGTCGATGGTCAGGATGAGATGATAGCTTGACTTTCCCTCTCCTGCCGGCTTCTCCGGCTCGGCGTGCATTTTTTTGCCCTTGGCGTCGCGGACCAGGACGAGCTTCTCCGGGGCGCCTTGGAGAAAGTTGTTGTACTTGAGTTCCAGACCTTCCAGGCCTGTCGAATCGAGGCCCACAAAACCGAGGAGATGCCCGGCCAATTCGCCGTTGGGATAGAACCGCTTCGGCTCCTTGACGAGAAAAACCCCTTCCAGACGGAGGTTTTCCACTTTTTTCGCCTGCTCGGGGGAAACCCGCCGGGCCAGCCAGCAGAAATTTCTGGCGCCGGTGATCTTCTTTTCCAGGGCGTCGCGATCAAGGCTGAGGATGACGGATACCTTATCCAAGACCTCCCGAGGGTTTCTGAATTTGGAAGGATCGGCGCAGACGGAGTCCACCAGGGCGCTCGCGGCGAGTTTTTCTCCATTGCGGTCGAAGATGATACCCCTTTCCGGGGGGATCTCCAAAGTCTGAAGATGCTGTTTGGCGGCCATGGTCTTCAGGGCGCGACCGGAGAGGATTTGCAACTGAAAGGCCCTGGTAAAAAGGGCGACGAACAGAACCAGGAAGAGCGCCAGGAGGGTCGTGATCCGAAACCTAAGCCATTTCTTTTCTTCCCGCATCATCTTTCCCAATAATATTTATATCGAAAGTTCCACAAACCGAATTGGATGTTTAGGCCCTTTGTTTTCCCCGCCCGCGGGCAGGAGGGCTTATTTGATTAAAATGATCTGATCCTTGTCCGGAGGACGCATCTGCAGCTTTTCTGCGGCAATGGCCGCGATACGCTGCGGTGCTTTGAGAGTGGCGATCTCGAGCTTGAGTTTTTTCTGCTCCTCCAGGAGTTTTTCCTTGCGGCTCATCTCCTCGGCGATCTGGTATTCCAGTTTCGTCATCTGAAGATGGGAGGCGACGTAGCCCAACAGTACCGTCATGAGGAGCAGGGCGGCAACAATATAGAGGGAATATTTTACCTCTCCGGTTGTCTTCTGCACCTGGGGCAAGGTCCCCTTCAGGGTTTCACTGACGGCCATGGCTCAAATCCTTTCCGCTGTACGGAGCTTGGCGCTGCGGGAACGGGGATTGGCGGCGATTTCCGCCGGCGAAGGCGTGACGGGTCGACGGTAAACGGGCCGGGCCTTGGGCCGGCGCCCGCATTGACAGACAGGCAAGCCGGGGGGGCAGGAACAGAGACCCTCGAAATCCCGAAAGGCGGTCTTCACCAGCCGGTCTTCAAGGGAATGATAGGAAATCACGGAGAAACGGCCGCCGGCGTTGAGCAGATCGATACCCGCTCGGAGTGCCGAATCGAGATTGGACAGTTCTTCGTTGACGGCGATGCGCAGGGCCTGAAAGGTTCTGGTGGCAGGGTGCAGCCGTCGTCCTGCCGCCCCCCGGGGAAGCGCCGCGGTGATTATGGCCGCCAGTTCCGTGGTGGATACGATGGGCTTCCCCCGCCGTGCCTCGACAATGGCGCGGGCGATTCTTCTCGCCCGTGGCTCTTCGCCGTATTCCCTGATGATCTTTTCCAAAGTCGAATCAGGACAGGTGTTGACGAGTGTGTGGGCGCTGATCGGGCGGCGGGTGTCCATCCGCATGTCTAAAAGTGCCTCCTGAGAGAAACTGAATCCCCGTTCCGCGACATCCAACTGATGGGAGGAAACCCCCAAATCCAGCAGGATGCCGTCCACGCGGTCAATGTTCAAATTTAGTAAAATGTCGCCGATAGCGGCGAAATTTCCCCTTACCAGTCGGACGCGTGCATGGAAGGGGAGCAGTCGCTTTACGGCTGCCTGGAGCGCATCGGCATCGGCGTCGATGCCGATCAGCAGCCCGTCGGGAGAGCTTCGCTCGAGAATTTCGAAAGCATGCCCGGCACCACCCAAAGTTCCGTCGACATATATCCCGCCGGTTCGGCAACCGAGGGAGGCGACGGCTTCTTGAAGAAGCACCGGCTGGTGATAGGCGTGCATTCCATAGGTTCCTTGTCAGATTCCCAGATCGGCCATATAATCGAGAAATCCCTGGGAGTCGGTGTTTTGCTCACCCATCCTTTTCATTTCCGCTTCGAAGCGGTCCTTGTCCCAGATTTCCACATTGCGCAACATCCCTACCAGGACGATGTCCTTTTCCAGGTGGGCATATTCCCGCAGGTGGGGGGGGATAAGGATGCGCCCCTGACTATCGAGGGTGGAGTCCACGGCGCTGGACATGAAAAAACGCTGAAAATCACGAACCTGTCTGCGGAGCAGGGATTGGTGCCAGATCTTCTGTTCGATGATCTCCCATTCGTTATAGGGGAAAACCAGAAGATATTCGTTCAGTTTCGTGATTACGATCTGACCGTTGCTTTTTTCGGTGAAGACCTCCCGCAGCCGGGCGGGGAAGATAATTCTTCCCTTGCCGTCAATGGTGTGGTAGTATTGTCCTCTAAAAACAGACACCCAAGTTTCCTCCACAATGCTCCACTTTGCTCCACGAGGTGCACTATAAAGAGGGTACTCAGGTTTGTCAAGAAAATTTAATTATTTTTTCTGGAAATTTGGTATCTTGAAACAGCTCTTCTGTGGGCGTCCAGGGTGGAAGAAAAATGGTGAGAACCATTGTTGTTTGCCACGAAATACAGGTAATCGACCTTGGCCGGATAAAGCGCCGCTTTCAGTGAATCAATATCAGGATTGGCAATAGGTCCCGGGGGCAGTCCCTGAATAACATAGGTGTTGTGGGGTGCATCGCGCAGGAGATGACGGCGGCGCACTTTTCCGTCGAAATTTTCCAGTCCGTAAACCGCCGTCGGGTCGCACTGCAGTTTCATCCCCCTCTTCAGGCGGTTGTGGAACACCGCCGCGACCAGCGGTTTTTCCTCTTTGAAGCCTGTCTCCTTGCCGATCATGGAGGCCAGGGTTACCACCTCGTTGACCGTCATGCCGAGCGCGGATGCCCGCTGGCGCAGCTCCGGGGTGAATTTTTTCCAGAATTGCGCGTTCATGATCTGAATGATCTCGCGGCTGCCCATGGAACGGTCCAGGAAATAGGTTTCCGGATAGAGGTAGCCCTCCAGGCTCGATCCCTCAATGCCCAGCGAGGCGGCCAAGCTGCGGTCGTGGGCGAGCCTGAGAAAGGCGCTTTCCTTGACGAGTTTGTTGGCCGCCAGCAGGGCGGCGATTTCCCGGATCGTGAAATCTTCCGGGATGGTGATCTTGTAGGCCTTGATTTTACCCTTGACCAGTTTGTCGATGATCTCGACGGGGCTCATCGCGGTGGAAAGTTCGTACTCGCCGGCCCTGATCTGCCGGGCGGCCCCCTTGATTATCGCCAGGGCATAGAAGGCGGGCCGGTTGGTCACCAGCCCCACCCGGTCCAGCTCCGTGATGATTTGCAGGAAGCTGTAACCCCGGGGGATGTCGATCAGGACCGTGCGGGCGGTGTCATCTATCGCCCGGTTGCCGTACACGATGACCGCCCCGCCCGATAACAGAACGATCAGTACGCATAGCAGGACAAACTTGGATTTGATCTTGTTTCGCAAGCTCATGGGAGTAACGGTATCTAAGCGGTACGGCCTGAGGAGAGGGCGTTCAGGTAATTCTGCAGGATGATACTGGCAGCGATTTTATCCACTGAATCCTTTCTTTTTTCTCTTTTCAGGCCGGAACGTCTGAGTATCTCTTCCGCCTCCCGGGTCGTAAGGGATTCATCCCAGAGTTCGATGGAGACCTGTAAATGTGCGGACAGAAGGGCGACAAACCGGTTGACCTTTTCGCACTGAATGCCCTCGGTGCCGTCAAGTCGCACCGGATAGCCGATGACGATCCGTTCCGGACGGTAGCGGGCGGCAAGCTCGGAAAGCGCCGCCAGGTCGTGCCGCCGGTTCTTCCTGAAGATGACGGTCAACGGCTGGGCAATCGTCCCCGTTTCGTCCGAAACCGCCACGCCGATCCTTTTTTCGCCATAATCAAGGCAGAGAGTTCTTCCCGGCATAATTCCGCCAAAAAAGGTCTTCTATATGCTTATCCATATTTTTTCAAGGAAAAACATCGAGATTCATTTCTGCTTGACATTTGGCACCCCCTTTATATAATCCAAACCGAAGCCGGAGTGGTGAAACTGGTAGACGCAGGGGACTCAAAATCCCCCGCTCGCAAGGGCATGTCGGTTCGATTCCGACCTCCGGCACCAGGATCATATCAGGGAGTCAGGCGGCGGTGCCTGACTCCTTTTTTTCTTTTCCTCGGTATTCCGCATCCGCAATCTTCATATTGACAAGTGTCGATGCCTGAAACAGGAAATCGAGACAAAGATGCCGCTTGCAAAGCAAGCGGCGTTGACCTCACGGAGGGCTTGGGTGAAAAAATTGCCTGATTTTAAAGGTTTACGCTCTGAATGTTCCCCCATATCAACAACCGTACTGGGTTAGGCAGCGCGTGGCAATTTCCATTATTCTGCAATGCCGGATGGATCGGCTTCACTCCAGATTTATAGGCTGCGTGCAGGCCGGGCATACCTCCGCCTCTTAGGCCACTTCGCGGCCACATCGTCCTCAATGCTGGGCTAATAGTTCCTCCTGCGCATCATTGAGGGCATCTGAACGGGTTCCCTGAATATTTTCCTCATGCGTGTCTGCGGTGCTAATCTTGACCGCCCCGCCCTCTATGAGCGGGGGCATCTTCTCTTTTTGCAGCTTGTAGCGAGAATCCAGAACAATGATCCGTCCTTGATCGGTTTCGCAGCGAATCAGGCGGCCCGCGCCCTGTTTCATTTTGATGAAGGTGTCGTATCGGTAGCGGGCGGCAAAAGACGGGTAGGGCAAGGTTTCCCTCCTGGCGGTATTCAGGGGGTCCCGGGGACTGGGGTAGGGAATGCGGGTGATGATGACCTGGGTCAACGTATCCCCCTTAAAATCGACGCCATACCAAAAGGTATCCACCCCGAACAGGACGCTTTCCTTGATGGCCCGGAATTCGTCACAGAGATCCCCGGTCGAACGGCCGCGGCGTTGGATGATGAGAGGGAAACCCGCTTCGGTAATGACATTCCCCACGCGCTTGGCCACATCTTCCAGGTCCTGATAGCTGGCGAAAAGGACCAGGGTCCGCCCCCGGTTTTTCTTGATCAGGTCGGGCAACAGCCTGGCGATGGAATGCAACCACAGGTCCTTATTGGTGTAGCTGCCTGAGACGGCCTCGGCAGGCACCTCGATCCTTGCCCTTGAAGCTGAAAAGGGAGAGGGCACGCGGGCAAAGCGAAACTCTCGAGGCGTCTTTTCCTCCTCGTCGATCAGGTAGGGACGGTCCATGCCCACAATCTGCTTGAAGGTCTCGAAATCGCCGTCCAGGGAAAGAGTGGCAGAAGTATAAACGAGGCTCATGGTGTCCCGATAGAAGCTTTCCCGCACCAGGGGCGCGACTTCGACCGGCTGGGCCTTGAGTACCCAGTGCCGCGCCGAGAGATCGAACATGGCCAGCCGGTTGGGCCTGGCATAGCTCTCGGCCAGATGCTTGAGGACCTGGGATTGCTCCTCCAGGTCGGCGAGCATCCTTTTCATCCGCTCCCGGGTCCGCTCCTGGATTCTCAACATGCGGCACAGCTCGTCCTTATTCAGCCATTCGCTGTGTTCCTTCATTTCGTCAATGGCCTTCCGGAGATCCAGCAGATACGGGACGACGCCGCCTTCTTGGAACGCCGGATGTGCTGCCGGCAGTTCGCTAAACCCCCCGTTGGATTTGGATCGGGCGGCGATCTTTTTCAAAATGCCGTGAAATTGCCGCATTCCTTCCTGCAGCGTGCCGACGGCTTTTAACGCTCCCTTGATGTCCTTTTCCAGGTTGGCCGCTGCCCTGCCCAAGGCCTTCTTGAGGGCGGTTTCCAGGTGTTCGACGCACCCCGAGGCGTCGCGGGAATTGAACTCCTCTCCAAAGGTATTACGGACCGCAGACTCGAAGTGGTTGGCCTCGTCAATGATGAGGTTCCTGAAGAGCCCTCCCAAAGCGGCATCGTACTGGAGCGCCGCCAGTTTGTGATGGTTCGTCACGATCAGTCGTGCCGCCCTTGCTTCCCGGGTGTTGATTTGCGCCGGGCACCGGTTATGCTTGGCGTCGCAGCCGCTCCGGGAGGAGATCTCACGCTGAAGGTGATAAAGGGAATAGTGCTCATCCAGGTAGTGGCTGATCCGCTGCCCTACGCGGTCACCGTCGGCATCGCGAAAGTGGTATGCCAGGTTCAGGAAATAGAGCCAGGTGAGCAGTTCCTTCCCTTTCCAGGCCTCATCGTAGACCCCGTCGAGTTTCTCGATGCAGAGATAGTTCGATTTCCCCTTGAGCAGGGCAACGGGGATGGACCGATAGAGTTTGACCGCCTCCGTGATGAACGGGATTTCCTGTTTGAAGATCTGATCCTGGAGACTCTTGGTGTAGGTGGAGACGGCTGCGCGGGCATCGCTGTTGCGGTAAAGAAATTCCAGCACGGGGATGAGGTAGCCTTGGGTTTTGCCGGTCCCCGTTCCCGCCTCGATGGTGAGGACGGCGCCGTCGTTGATGGCGCCGGCAATGTGTCGCGCGTATTCCACCTGAGACGACCTGAAGGCGAACCCTTTTGCGTTTTCCGCAACGCCCTGGTAAGTCTTCTCCAACTGGGCGAGGTCGATCCTGCGGAATGCCGCGGCGTTTTTCTTTTGCTCCGAAGGTACCGGCCGGCCGACCTCGAAAAAGGATTTCCAATCTTCCGTATCCGGCCCCCGGAAGGGATTGAAGAGGGCAGCGAAGTATTTCCCGTAGCTCCTGCCGAGGTGCAGAAACAAGCGGCCAAAGAGGGTATTGCTTTTCCCGAGAAAATATCGAAGGGCGGCGGCCCGGGGAAAGACGGCATCGTTCAGTTCCGTCCCGCAGATATGCTTGAGCAGCTCCGTGAGGAGCTCCACGGCCTGGGGAGCGCTAAAATAGATTCTGTCCCGCTCTTTCTGATGCAGATATTCCCAGAGGCGCTTGAGGGAATAGGAATCGACCTGAGGCAGGAAAAATTCAACGGCAAAGCCGAGATCGATGATCCTTTTCGTACCGCAGAGGGTGTCGATATCGCCGTCGTGATCTTGCGGAGGGAGGGTCAGCAGGACCGGACAGCCCTTTAGAAAGTTCAGGAGCCGCTCGCGCACCAGGGATACTTCCGGGGCCGTGGCTAATGTTTCCCGGGAAATGTTCGAGTGGTACCGCTCCCGTTCCGTCAGGTGGGGATAACGGATAAGCGATGCAAAGCTCCGTGGCGGCTGCGAAGTCGAGAGAACCGTCGCGGCTACGGCGTAAACTCGGTTGCCGTGATCCGCCCTTGTCCCCGTATGGGCGAAAACAAGGGCGATGTCGTCTATGTCCTGATCATATGGTTTCAGCATGGGACATCTGTACCGGCTCCGCTGTCGATGGCGGCCCGGAACCCGGCGATGCTGTTACTTGCCATGGCCTGATCCGCCGCAAAAGAGGCGGTCGCCGGGAAGGGCGTTCATAGCCGGCCGGCGGAACCGCCGGCCCTTTCCAGGGCCTTTTCCAGGCTCTTGTCGTAGTCGTAAATGTCGTCCCGGAAATGGATATGACCCCTGGTGTCGAACCAGGCCGTCAGGTAGATGACATAAACGGGGATCGGTTTGGGCAGATTGATCTGCTGTCGCTTCCCCGTCCTGATTTCCTTAAGCAGCCGCTCTTTCGACCACGCCGGGTCTTCCTTCAGTACCCACTCCCCCAGGTCGTAAGGTTTTTCCACCCGGATACAGCCGTGGGAATACATCCGCCGCGACCTGTGAAAGAGACTTTTTTGAGTCGTGTCGTGGAGATAGACATCGAATTGATTGGGGAACATGAATTTGATCCGTCCCAGGGGATTGACGCCGGGATCCTGGATCATCCGGTAAGGGAATTTTTTAGGGTCCACCTTGGCCCAGTTTATGGTTTTGGGATCGATTTCCCTGGCCGTGGGGCTCCAGTTTCTGTAGATGCGGATCTTTTTTTTCGCCAGAAATTCCGGGTCCTTTTTTGCCTTGGGAATCATCTCTTCGGCGATGATGGAATTGGGGACGTTCCAGGTGGGATTGAGTTCCAGATAGCTCATATTGTCCATGAAAACCGGGGTAGGCTGGGTAACCTTTCCCACCACGGTCTTCATGGACATGACCGTGATCTGGCTTTCCACCACGAAGAGACGGAAGTCGGGGATATTGACCATGATATAACGCGGCCCCAGCTCATCGGGGAGCCAGCGCCAGCGTTCCATGTTCCACTCGATCTGGCGGATTCGTTTCGCTACGGAAAAATTGAGGGCCGCGCGCGTCTCCGCGTCGGTGACGCCGTTCGCCCGCAGGCCGTGGCGGTACTGAAACCTCTTCAGGGCCTCCTCCAGTTGCCGATCGAAGTGACTCCGCCCTCCCAGTGCCGCCGGATCGAGATCGCCGGCGATGACCAGACGCTCTTTGAGGAGGTTCACCGCCCGACCGGTGCTGCCGCGCTGCAGCTTTACATTTTCCGGGAGGGGCGACCATCCCCCCGCGGCGGCGATTCGGCGGTATTTAGCCAGTTCCGTCCGCAATTGCCCGTAGGCCGGATAACGGGGGGGGAGACCTTTCAGCGCCCCCTCCACGTCATTGCCGTCCAGGGCTTTCGTGAGGATTGCGATCAGGTCCGTGGTCCGCCGGTAGGGGACCCATTGGTAAAACCATTTGCCGGGATCGAGGCGTCCTTCCGAGACGTGACGGCCGTAAAGGAAAAAGGCGTCGGTGAGCGTCACATCGAGTTCGGCCCAGGTCTCCGGACGAACGGTCGCCCCGGCGCCGGTTACCTCCTGGAGACGGGCGAGCATGGCCTCGATTTTCCCGACGCCGTAATCGCCGGGGTCCAGTCCTTCTTGATCCGCCTCTTTCAGGACCTGGAGAAGCTTCTGCGCCTGGGGGGAGATCCTCCCGTCGCGGACCCAGGCCGGCTGGTAGCCGCGCTCACCGTAGAAACGCTCCCGCAGGGGGGGCGTGTCTTTCCGGACGCCCGTCGCCGGTGCTGCGGTTGTCTCCAACCGGTTAATGATGGCCTTTTGGATGTCCGTCGCCGCCGCTCCGGACGGCGACGCCGCGGCGTCCGACGGCGTCGTCACGCCCTTGGCTGCCGGTGCTGCGGATACGGCGTTACGGCTCCCGCTTTCGCCGCCCTTTTCCCCGGCGTTTTCGACCGCCCGGGCCGCCGGGGGGGCGGCGGTGATGATCAGTAAGACGATCAAAAGCAGGCCGCAGGCCGCCACCTGCCGGACCCCCGGCAGGACGCCGCGGTTACCCGGCCTGTGAGCTCCACCCGGATGCGGCATCACTGTTTCCCTTCTTTTACTCGAAAATGCATGCATATGTTATTGATCTACAAGTGTTTATATTAACTGTGCCGCTGCGGGCACTGCGGAGCGCGTCCGCAATTTTCATCCTGCTTGGTGACGGCGTGCCGTCATTTGCGTTTCGTTTCTATACGCCGGCCGTGCTTCCGGCGGGAAATCCCTTCCGAAACCGACCGCAGCTTACCTCTGTCCACCTGCGCAAACTCCTTGCACCGAGGTTTAAGTCCTCGTCATAATTAGAAATAATAGCTTGTCAGTAAAACGGCGCCCCGGGATGACCGGCTTCCTGCCCCGCGCCGGCCGTCCCCCGGATACTCGCCGCCCCCGTCCACCCTGCCGCTCCGCGCCGGGACCGTCCCGGCGCCCGGGAGAAAAGGTGGCGGTACGGACCCGGCGATATAAAGCAAGGAGCCGGGATGGGGCGATCCCGGCTCTTTTCGTCAGGCAGTTCCCTGCCTCAATATGCGAAAAAAGTCAATACTTTGTTTATCAATGGGCGTCATCCCAGTTGCGGCCTACATGGACGGCGACCTGCAGCGGGACGGTCAGCTCCAGGGCCGTTTCCATTTCCTCCCGGACCAGGGCGCTCACCGCCGCCACTTCCCCTTCCGGCACTTCCAGGACCAATTCGTCGTGGACCTGCATGATCATGGCGGCGGATAAATGCCGCGCCGCCAGCCGGCCGTCGATACGGATCATGGCCATTTTGATGAGATCCGCAGCCGTGCCCTGGATGGGGGTGTTGAGGGCCATCCGCTCGGCGAACTGCCGGATGTTGGCGTTGGCGGCGTTGATCTCCGGCAGGTAACGGCGGCGGTTCATGAGGGTGCAGACGTAGCCGTCCCGGCGCGCCCGTTCCAGGACCCCGTCCAGATAGCTTTTTACCCCCGCGTACTTACGGAAATATTCGTCGATATAGGCCTGGGCGAGCTTCTGATTTACATCGAGCTCCCGGGCGAGTCCGAAGGCGCTCATTCCGTAGAGGATGCCGAAGTTGATGACCTTGGCCTGGCGGCGCATATCTTCGTTCACGAACTCGGGAAAGACGCCGAAGATGGTCGAGGCGGTGCGGCTGTGGATGTCCTCCCCGGAACGGAAGGATTCGATCAGTGTCGCATCTCCCGACAGATGGGCCAGGACCCGCAACTCGATCTGGGAATAGTCGGCGGAGACGAGCCGCCGGCCCGGCGGGGCGATGAAGGCCTGGCGGATCCGCTTTCCCTCCACGGTGCGGACGGGGATGTTCTGCAGGTTGGGGTTGCTGCTGGAGAGGCGGCCCGTGGCCGTCACGGCCTGGTTGAAAGAGGCGTGGACACGCCCTGTCCGGGGATGAACCAGGGACGGCAGGGCGTCGATATAAGTCGATTTCAACTTGGCGAAGCTCCGGTAGGCCAGGATCTCCGCGGGGAGCTCATGGTGCCGGGCGAGGCCGCTGAGGACGTCCACGTCGGTGGAGTAACCGTCCTTGGTCTTCTTTCCCTTCGCCAGCCGGAGCTTCTCGAAGAGGATGTGTTGGAGCTGTTTGGGGGAATTGATGTTAAACCGCTCCCCGGCGAGACGATAGATCTTCTCTGCGGAGATTTCCAGCAGTTCCTGCATCTCCCGGGACATGGTCCGCAAAAGACCCACATCTACCAGTACCCCGGTCCGCTCCATCCGGGCGAGGATGGGGACCAGGGGCATTTCGATCTCCCGGAAAACAGGGCCGAGCGCCTCCCGGTCCAGGGCGGCGGCGAGGGTCTCCCGGAGGGTCAAAACGGCGTCGGCCCGGGCGGCGGCATAGTTCGTCATCCTGTCCAGGGGGACAAGCTCCGGGGGAAGCTGTCTGGCCCCGCTGCCCATGACTTCCCGGGCCGCCGGGAGCTGCTGCCGGAGGTACTCCTGAACCAGTTCCGTCAGCTCTAAGCTGCGCCGGGAGGGATTCAGGACATACGCTTCGAGCAGGGTGTCGTCTCCCAGACCCGCCGGAGGCGCCCCCGCAACGGTCAGGGCGATATGCATCGGTTTGAGATCGTGGCCGTGTTTGCGGATGTTTTGGTCGCCCAACAGGGGCGACAGCAACTCCCAAAACCGCTCCCGGGTCAGCCTTTCCGCCCCGCCGGCCGTCTCCGGGGGAACGTTGCTCACCGCCGCGCCGTCGCGCTTTTCCCCCGGCGGCGGGACGGCCTGATCCTCCGGGCAGGAAGGCGTCCCCAGGTCCGCCGTCGCCGCTGCCGCCGTTGCCGCTCCGGGCGCCCCGGCCTTTTTCGCCGCCCTTTCCCCGTCCCCGGCTGGCGCCGCCGGCGCGTCCGGGAACAACAACGGCAGATAAAAGGCCTGTCCCGGCCGGATCCCCAGGGCGATACCGACGATCTCCGCCCGCATGGGCTCCGGGTTGTTCAGGACGACCTCGAGGGTGAAAGCGCCGGCGGCCCGGATTTCCCCGAGCAATTCCCGGAGCGTCCCTTCATCCGTGACGAGCGTGTAGTTTCCCGACAGTTCCTCCTCCTGGAGCTTCAGCTCCTGGAGGAGGGATGAGAATTCGCATTCCCGGAAGAGGGCCTTCAGGGTTTCCCCGTCGGGTTCCCGGCGGCGGGCGGTGTCGAGGTCGAAGGGGATTTCCTCGTCCGTCCGGATGACCGCCAGCTCCCGGCTCATCCGGACCTGATCGGCATGGCGGCGCAGCGCCTCCCTGGCCCGGGCGTTTTTTACCTTGTCGAGATTGTTGAGGATGTTTTCGATGGTGCCGAACTCCTCGATCAGGCGGAGGGCCCCCTTGGGGCCGATCCCCGGCGCCCCGGGGATGTTGTCGGAGGTGTCGCCCGTCAGCCCCATGATCTCCACGACCCGGTCGGGGGGGACGCCGAATCTCTCCCGCACCGCCTGGGCATCGTAAATCTTGTCCTTCATCGTATCGATGAGGAGGACATGATCGTTCACCAGTTGCATCATGTCCTTGTCCCCGGAGACGATGTAAACCTGGAGGTCCGCGCCGGCGTACCGGGCGGCCAGGGTGCCGATGATGTCGTCGGCCTCCACGCCCTGCTTTTCCAGAATGGGGATGGAAAACCCCCGGACCACCTCCCGGATGCGGGGCAGCTGGGGGACGAGGTCGGCGGGGATCTCCCGGCGCGTCGCCTTGTAGTGTTCGTAGGCGTCGTGGCGGAACGTCGGTCCCTGGACGTCGAAGGCCACGGCGATGTAGTCGGGCCGCCACTCCTTGAGCAGGCGGACGAGCATGGTGGTGAACCCGTAGACGGCGTTGGTGGGGAACCCCCGGGAGTTGGTCAGGCCGGGGATGGCATAGAAGGCCCTGAAGACGTAGTTGTTCCCGTCGATGAGAAACAGCGTCGGTTTGCGGTGTTCTTCGTTCATTCCTGCCCCTGTTGTCGGAAGCGCCGGTTTCCCGTTCGTCTGATAATCGTCCCGGCGGTTTCCGTCGCGATGTTTTTCATCGTTCCCGGGCGCCGCCCCGGCATGAACATCTGTTTCCTTACGCCAAAGGCGGTTTCAGACGGGGAAGCGGGCGTCGATCTTGAAGGTCCGCACCGCCGGCATGTCCAGAATGTCCGTAATCCCCGTCTTGTCTTTCACTTGCCGGAGGAAATCATCCCGCGCCGCCGCGGAGGGGGCGATCACGGTGAACCACAGGTTGTATTCGTGGTCCCGCCGGTAATGGTGGGTCACGAAGGGGGAGGCGTTGACGACGGCCGTAAACGACGCCAGTTTTTCCACCGGCACCCGGGCGGCGCAGAGCGTGCTTACAAATCCCAGTGCCCGGGGATTGAAGGTGGCCCCGATGCGGCGGATCACCCCTGCCTCCTTCATCTTCCGCACCCGCTCCAGGACCTCCGCCTCGTCCCGGCCGAGCCGCTCCGCCACCGCCCGGAAGGGGGCGGGGACCAGGGGGAACTCATCCTGGAGGATTTGCAGGATTTTTCGATCCGTCTCGTCCAAGTTTTTCCCTTTCCGCCGGGATCGGCGCGGCGGGGCTCCCCGGTGAAGAGCTGCCGGCCCGATCTCCGGGAACGGCCCTCCGGCGGCGCTGTCCCCGCCTCCGGGCCTCAGAAGTAGATGCCCAGCAGGGGTGCGGCCTGGGGGTGATAGCGGGGGCTGGCGCGGAGTTCTTCCTCGCTCAAGGCCCCGTCGCCGTTCCGGTCCTGCCGGTCGAAGCGCTCTTTTGCGGCCCGCCGCAGTTCCTCCAGGGTGAGCCTGCCGTCTTTATCGGTGTCCAACTCGTCGAATTCCGTCTTTTTCCCCGGGATCCGTTCGTATTCCCTGCGATCCAGGGTGCCGTCCCGGTTCCGGTCGTACTCGTTGAAGATCCGCACCGCCTCCCGGTCCAACTCCTCCCGGCTCAGTCTGCCGTCCCGGTCGGCGTCGAGCTCCCGGAAGGATTTGGGGGCGGTACCCGGAACAACACCGTCGTCGCCGGCGGCACCCGCCGGGGCGGCGGCGAACAGCAACAGGAAAAAGAACACCACAGCGAAACTTTTCATCCGGAAAACATACCCCTCAAATCATTGTTATCATTAGCATTATTGTTGTTGAAACGCGCCGGCTACGGGCGGCCTGCTTCCGCCGCCTTACCATAACAACCAACCGAAGTAAATGTTTTTACCCCGGCTGTTCCGGGCGTGAAGCAGCGGGAAGTAGCCGATGGCTTTCATCCTTTGTCCTACCCGCCCGCAGGCCCGGGGGGCGGCGGCGGGTCGCCCCCGTGAACGTTCTGGCGGGGTTCGTAGAGGCAGTAGGGCTCCGCGGCCAGGTAATTCCCGGTCCGCTCGTAGGCCCGGGCCCGGCAGCCCCCGCAGACGCGGATAAATTCGCAGCGGCCGCACTTCCCCTGATAGCGGTTCAGGTCCCGCAAATCGCGGAAGATCGGGGATTCCTCCCAGATCTTCCGGAATCCCTCCTTGTCCAGCCGGCCGCAGTCCAACTCTAGGTAGCCGCAGGGCTGGACCCGGCCCCGGTGGGAGACGAAACAGAAAGACACCCCGCCCAGACAACCCCGGGTCATCGTGTTGAGGGGGTGGCCGGCGGCCGGACCGGCCTGTCCTCCCGGAAGGGGAGAAAAAGTCTCCCCGGCGGCCCCGGCCGGCCCTTTCTCCGCGGCCCCGGCGGTACCTGCCGCGGCGCTTGCTGCCGGGCTTCCGGCCGCCGGCGCAGAATGGGCAAGGCCGGAAGGGTGTTCCCGGCGGTCGGCGGCCCGGCGCTGCCGGACGATCCGGTAGTAATGGGGGGCGCAGGTCGCCTTGAGCTGGATGGGGCAGGTGCGGCTCTGCTCGTAAAACCAGGCCAGCGTCTCCTCGTACTGCGCCGCCGAGATCTCCCGGTCCGCCAGTTCCCGGGCCCGCCCCATGGGAACCAGCAGGAAGATGTGATGGGCCGCGGCGCCGATCTTCAGGGTCAGGTCGTGGATCTCCCGGAGCCGGTCCAGATTGTCCCGGGTGATCGTGGTGTTGATCTGGAACTCCATCCCCGCCCGCTTCATGGCGGCGATGCCCCCCAGGGCCCCGGCGAAGGCCCCGGGCACCCGCCGGAAGCCGTCATGGCTTATCGCATCCGGGCCGTCGAGGCTGACGCTCACCCGGCGGATCCCCGCCTGCCGCATCTTTCCTGCGATTTCCTCCGTCACCAGAGTCCCGTTGGTGGCCATGACCATCCGCAGGCCCAGCCGGTCGCCGTAGGCGGCGATCTCCCAGATGTCCGGCCGGAGGAGGGGTTCCCCCCCGGTGAGGATGATCACCGGTTTGCTGAAGGCGGCGATCTCGTCGAGGAGACGGCGGCAGGCGGCGGTGTCCAGCTCGCCCGCGTAGGGGCCGCCGGCCGCCGCGGCCCGGCAGTGAACGCAGTTGAGGTTGCAGCTCCGGGTGATCTCCCAGGCCACCATCCGGAGCGTCGCCGGCAGGAGGCGCGCCTTTTCCCTATCCATCCGTCCGCTTTCCCCGGCGCGGCGGGGATTGCCCCCGGCCGCGGGCCTGGTCGAGCGGGGGGCGGGTGCCGGCGGCCGGTTCGTTCCCCCCGGCGGCCGTGGCTCCCCGTGCAACCGGGGCGGTTATTTTCTGCTCCGCCAGTGCCCGGGCCGCCTCCCGGGCGAAATAGGTGATGATGATGTCCGCCCCCGCCCGCCTGATCGCCGTCAGGACCTCCAGCATGGCCCGCCGGCCGTCGAGCCAGCCCAGCCGGTCCGCCGCCTTGATCATGGCGAACTCGCCGCTGACGTTGTAGGCGGCGATGGGCAGGTCGAACTCCTCCCGGGCCCGGCGGATCACGTCCAGGTAGGCCAGGGCCGGTTTCACCATGATGATGTCCGCCCCCTCCTCGACGTCCAGGGTGATCTCCCGGATGGCCTCGTCGCCGTTGGCCGGGTCCATCTGGTAGGCCTTCCGGTCCCCGAACCGGGGGGCGCTCTCCGCGGCGTCCCGGAAGGGGCCGTAGAAGCAGGAGGCGTACTTCGCCGAATAGCCCATGATGGGGATATGCTCGTAGCCCGCCTCGTCGAGCCCCTCGCGGATGGCCCCCACCTGGCCGTCCATCATCGCCGACGGGGCCACCATGTCCGCCCCGGCCCGGGCATGGGAGACCGCCGTTTCCGCCAGGACCTCGAGGGTGGCATCGTTGTCCACCTCACCCTTTTCGATCATCCCGCAGTGGCCGTGGCTCGTGTATTCGCACAGACAGACGTCGGTGACGACCAGGATGTCCGGGACCCTGTCCCTGATCTCCCGGACCGCCCGCTGGACGATCCCGTCTTTGGTGAAGGCCCCGGTGGCCGCCTCGTCCTTACGGTCGGGGATGCCGAAAAGGAGCACGGCGGGGATCCCCTCCTCCCGGGCCGCCTGCACCTCCCGGACGATGTGGTCCACGGACATCTGGAAGTTGCCCGGCATGGAGGCGATGGGTTTCTTGATATCCCTGCCGGGGACGACGAACAAAGGATACATGAAGTCATCCACGGACAGCCTCGTCTCCCGGACAAGGCGCCGGAAGTTCTCGTTGCGCCGCAGCCGGCGCGGCCGGTAGTCGGGAAAATACATGGGCGTTTCCTCCCTTCAGTTGTTTTTCTGTTTCTTGAGGGCGGCTATTTCCTCTTTGGCCCGGACCAGTTCGGCGCTTGTCTCCCGCAGGCGCCGGGCCAGCGTTTCCGCCAGGATCTGATAGAACACCGCCGAGAAGGCAAGCTTGTCCTCGCCGAAGAGGTTGTCGACAAACGAGACGTCCGTCGCCAGACACGCCACGTCCCCGACGGCGTAAACCGAAGCGGAACGGGCCTGTCCGTCGATGATGCACATCTCTCCGAAGATATCCCCGGTGCGCCGCAGTTCTTCGATCGGTTCGTTGTCCTTCACGACCTTCACATCGCCGCTCAGGAGAAAATACACCCAGTTGTCGAAGCTTCCCTGAGCGATAATCTGCTCGCCCGCCTTGTACTGCCTGATCTTGCTGAAACTCAGCAATTTATGGCGGTCTTTTTTCTCGAAGAACCTCAGGACCGGCATGCTTTTCACCGCTTCCAGGAGTTGCAGATTGTCCGTCAAGATATCCTGTTTCATGATTTCCCCTCCCTTTTTTGGATTTTCCGGTTCCTCTTTACCAAGCCCCCGCCGAGTTCACGAAGAAAGCCCCTGCCCCGGAGGATGCCCCTTATCCTTCCCGCCGGATTTCCTCGTCGGTGAGATAGCAGGCCGGATCGGGCGCCCAGATATCCCCCGTGACGGCCTCCGCCCGGGCCCGGAAGTTGCCCCCGCAGACCGCAAGCCAGCGGCAGGCGGCGCACCGTCCCGTAAGATGGGGCTTCTTGTCCTTCAGCCGGGCCACGAGCTCATTGCTTATGTCCGTCCAGATCTCGCTGAAGGGACGCTGTCGGATATTGCCCAGGGAGACGTTCCGCCAGAACTGGTCCGGGTGGACCTCGCCGTCCCAACTGATGCAGCCGATGCCGTGGCCGGAGCTGTTCCCCTCGTTCATTTCCAGGAGTTCCAGGACCTCCGCCGCCCGCGCCGGATCCTCCCGGAGGAGACGCAGATAGACGTAGGGACCGTCGGCATGGTTGTCCACGGTAAGGATCTCCTTCTCCTTCCCCCGGGTGAAGAGGTCCCGGGTCCGGTCCATGATCAGATCGAGAAGCCGCCGCGTCTCGCCGTGGGAGAGGTCCTCCGCCACCAGGGCGGAGCCCCGGCCCGCGTAAACGAGATGATAGAAGCAGCACCGCGGGATGTCCTCCTCCTCCAGGAGGTCGAAGACGGCGGGGACGTCGCCGGCGTTGTGGCGGTTCACGGTGAAACGGACCCCCACCTTGATCCCCGCCTCCCGGCAGTTCCGGAGCCCCTGCATGGTCCGGTCGAAGGCCCCGGCCACCCCCCGGAAAAAATCGTGGGTCGCCCGGGTGCCGTCGAGACTGATCCCCACGTAGGACAGGCCGATTTCTTTGAAGAGGGCGGCCCTTTCCCGGGTGATCAGGGTGCCGTTGGTGGAGATGACGGCCCGCATCCCCCTCTCCACGGCATACCGGGCCAGCTCCGGCAGATCCGGACGCATCAGGGGCTCGCCGCCGGAAAAAAGGAGCACCGGCGCCCCGAAGGCGGCCAGGTCGTCGATCATCCCCCGGGCCTCAGCCGTGGTCAACTCGTCGGGATAGCGGATGTTTTGGGAGCTGGAATAGCAGTGGATGCACTTGAGGTTGCACCGCCGGGTCATGTTCCAGACGATGACCGGCCGCTTGTCGGCGGAGAACTGGAGGAGATGGGAGGGGAGCTTCTTCGCCTCCCGGTGGTAGCGCAGAACGTCCCCGGGCTCCACGGCGCCGCAGTATAGTTTCGAAATTCCGATCATACGCCGACTCTTAACACTGCCTCCCCGCTTCTGTCAAACCCGATGCGCCCGCAATGAATTCCTGCCGGTGGGCACGTCATTTTCCTGCTTCTTCCTGCTTCGCTCTGCGCCGCGGGGCGTGAGCGCCTTCGGCGCCGGCGGCGCCCCTCCCCGTTTCCGCCGCCGGCACCGGTGATCCCCTATCCCGGCGCCTGAGCCCGCGCCGCTGTCCCTACCCCGGCCGGGCGAAGTGATTGCGCAGCCCCGCCACCAATCCCGGGATGGTGTAGGTTTTCTGGAGGATGTCCACCGCCAGTCCCGCCTTCTGCAGCGCCGCGGCGGTGACGGGACCGATGGCGGCGATCTTCACCGTCGCCGGCAGGGAAAAGGCCGGTCCCATGATCGCCAGAAAATTGGTCACCGTGGAGGGGCTGGTGAAGGTGATGACATCGACCTTGCCCGCGGCGATGAGCGCGATGAGTTCCTCGGGTCGGCGGTCGGCGGCGACGGTCCGGTAAACCGTGACGACGTCCACCTGCGCCCCCAGGGCGGCGAGCCCCGCGGGGATCACGTCCCGGGCCGCCGCCGCCCGGGGCAGGAGGATCTTTTTCCCCCGGATGTCGTGGTCGGCAAAGGCCCGCACGACCCCCTCGGAGATGTACTCCGCCGGGACGAGATCCGCCTTGATCCCCGCCTGCGCGAGGAGCCCCGCCGTGGCCGGGCCGATGGTGGCGATGCGGATGCCCCGGAGCTCCCGGAGATCCCCGCCCCGCTCCCGGAGGCGCGCCAGGAAGTACCGGACGCCGTTGGCGCTGGTGAAGACGATCCAGGCATAACCGGGGAGGCGCTCCAGGGCGGCGTCCAGCTCCGTCCAGGTCTCCGGCGGGACGATCCGGATCGTGGGGAAAGGGATGGGCCGGGCCCCCTCCTCCCTGAGGAGGGCGGCGAAGGATTCCGCCTGGGTCTCCGGCCGGGTGATCACCACGCCCCTCCCGAAGAGAGGCCGGTTGTCGAACCAGCGCAGGGTCTCCCGGAGGCCCGTTACGGGTCCCACCACCAGGAGCGACGGCGGTGTGAAGCCCCGGGCCGCCGCCAGCGCGGCGATGTCCGCCAGGCTCCCCGTGACGGTTTCCTGGTCCGCCGTGGTTCCCCAGCGGATCAGGGCGGCCGGCGTTTGGGGATCCTTCCCGTGTTCCCGGAGGGCGGCGGTGATCCGGGGGAGGTTCTTCACCCCCATGAAGAACACCAGGGTCCCGATCCCCGCCAGGGCCGCCCAGTCGATGTCGCTCTTCTCCTTGGTGGGGTCTTCGTGCCCCGTGACGAAGGCCACGGTGGAGGTCAACCCCCGGTGGGTGAGGGGGATCCCCGCGTAGGCCGGGACGGCCACGGCGGCGGTGACGCCGGGGATGACCTCGAAGGGGATGCCGGCGGCGGCCAGCGTCTCCGCCTCCTCGCCCCCCCGGCCGAAGATGAAGGGGTCGCCGCCCTTGAGACGGGCGACGATGTGTCCCGCCCGGGCCTCCGCCACGAGGAGACGGTTGATCTCTGTCTGAGGCAGGGTGTGATCGCCCCCCTTCTTGCCGGCATAGATCAGCCGGGCGTCCTTCCGGGCGTGTGCCAGCAGCTCTTCACTGACCAGGTGATCATAGACGATCACCCCGGCCCGGCCGATAGCCCGGACCCCCTTCACCGTGATCAGGTCCGGATCGCCGGGGCCGGCGCCGATGATGTAAACCTTTCCCGTCTCAGTCATTCTTTACCTCTATTTTCATGTAAGGCGGGGAGACCCCGCCCGGTCGCCCGCAGGGCGTACGGGGTTCATCCGGCCGCCTCAGCGGCAGTCCCGGTACGCCATGTCCAGGATGGCCCGGCCGCCGCGCCGCAGGATCGTTTCCGCCAGCTCCGCCCCCAGTTCCACCCCGGCTTCCGCCGGTCCCCGGAGTTCCTCCCGGATCATGACCCGCCCGTCGATGGTCCCCAGGAGGCCCGTGATCTTGATTGCCGCCCCCTCCGTCCGGGCGTGGGCCGCGAGGGGGAGCTGGCATCCCCCGCCGAGACGGCGGAGGAAGGCCCGCTCCGTTTGGGATTCCCGCCAGGTGGGGTCATGGTTGAGGAAGGCCAGATACTCCCGCACCGTGTCGTCGTCTTCCCGCACCTCGATGGCCAGGGTCCCCTGACCCACGGCGGGGATGATAATCTCTACGGGGAGAAACTGGGTGACCCGGCCTACCCAGCCCAGCCGCCGGATCCCCGCGGCGGCCACCACCACGGCGTCCAGATCCTCCGTCTCCACCTTCCGGAGCCGCGTGTCCAGATTGCCCCGGAGGGGGACGATCTCCACGTCGGGAAAGATGTTCCGGAGCTGGAAACCCCGGCGCAGGGATCCGGTGCCGATCCGGGCCCGGCGGGGCATGGCCTCGAACTTGATGCGGTTTTTCGACACGAAGACATCCCGGGGGTCCTCCCGTTCCGGGGTGACGGCGACGGTCAATCCCGGCGGCAGCTCGGCGGGGACGTCCTTCAGGCTGTGGACCGCCAGGTCGATGTCCCCCCGGAGCAGCGCGTCTTCGATCTCCTTGACGAAGACCCCCTTGCCGCCGATCTTGACGAGGGCCACGTCCTGCATGATGTCTCCCTTCGTCTTGATGACGACCAGCTCCACCCCCATGCCGGGGTGCCGCCTTTCGATCCGTTGTTTCACCCAGCCGGCCTGGGCCAGGGCGAGGGCGCTCCCCCGCGTGCCGATTCTCAATGTACCGCTAATCATGTCTCTCCTTGATGGAAAACGATGCCGCCGTTTTACCGCGGCGTTAAAATTATGATGTTCCAGCCGTTATTTATTCCTCCGCCTTGTCCCGACCCCTTTCTCACCCGGAAGGCGTGGCCGGATGCGATTTTTACGATTCCGCGCCAATATCGCATCCGGCCGCCCTCACTGCTCCCCGTCCGTCCCGTCGAGGCGGAAGAGCCGGCGCAGTGCCGCGGCATAGGCCCGGGCCGCCCCCTCCCGGGTTTCCTCCTTCAGGGTGGTCATGGGGTCGTGGAGGAGCTTGTTGACGATGGCCCGGGCCAGGAGCGCCGCCTCCTCCCGCGCGGCGGGGTCCAGGTTCCGGAGCCACGTATCGGCCCGCTCCAGCTCCCCGGCGGCGATGGCCTCCGCCTTCTCCCGGAGGGAGACGATGGTGGGGACCACGGTCAGGGTGTCGAACCAGGCCCGGAACTCCTCCGCCTCGGCGCTGACGATCTCCTCCCCCCGGGCCGCCTCCTCTTTGCGGATCGCCATGTTCTCGTCGGCGATTTCCTGGAGGTCGTCGATGTTGTAAAGATAGACGTTGTCCATCGCCCCCGCCCGGGGGTCCACGTCCCGGGGCACGGCGATGTCGATGATGAAGAGCAGCCGGTTCTGCCGCCGTTTCAGGGCGCCGGCGACCATCTCGCCGGTGATGATGTAGCCCGGCGCCCCGGTGGAGGTGATGACGATATCCGCCTCGCGCAGCGCCTCCCCGAGCCGCGGGAACTCCACGGCGGTGCCCTGGAATTCCGCCGCCATCCGCACGGCCCGCTCCCAGGTCCGGTTGGCGACGAAAAGCCGGTCCCCGCCGTGCTTCAGGAGGTGCCGGGCCGCCAGTTCCGACATCTCCCCCGCCCCCACCAGGAGGATCTTCTGGCCCCGAAGGGCGCCGAAGATCTTCTTCGCCAGCTCCACGGCGGCGTAGCTTACGGAAACCGCATGGTTGGCCACCCCTGTCTCCGTCCGGACCCGTTTGGCCACGCGGAAGGCCCGGTGGAGGAGCTTGTTCAGGATGATTCCCGTCGCCTCCTCCTCCACCGCCCGGCGGTAGGCGTCCTTGACCTGGCCGAGAATCTGGGGCTCCCCCATGATGAGGGAGTCGAGGCCGGCGGCGACCCGGAAGAGGTGCCGGACGGCGTCGGCATCGCGATAGACGTAGAGGCACCGGGCCAGATCCGCCCCGCTCAGGTTGCCGTGACGGAAGATCAGCTCCCGGAGCCGCTCCTCCACCGCGGCGTCCTCCCGGCCACGGACGAGGATCTCCACCCGGTTGCACGTGGACAGATAGAGGGCCTCCTCGACGCCGGGGAGCCCCCGGATCTCCCCCAGGGGGCTGAACCCCTCGGTGCAGGCGATATCGAGGCGTTCCCGGATTTCCACCGGGGCCGTCTTGTGGTTCATGCCGAGGAGGAGGAGATTCATGGCTCAATTAAACCGGTGGATGGTGGTGAAAAAGTGCTGTTCCACCAGCAGGGCGGCCAGGAGCACCAGGAAGGCCGCTACGGACAGCAGGGCGGTCTTGTGGCCCCGCCAGCCGATGGCGAGGCGCTGATGGAGGAGGACGGCATAGATCAGCCACGCCGCCAGGGTCCAGATCTGTTTGGGGTCCCACTGCCAGTGGCTTCCCCAGACCGTCCGGGCCCAGATCGCCCCCGCCACGATCCCCAGGGTGAGGAGGGGGAAGCCCCAGAGGAGGCAGAGGTGGTTGATCCGGTCCAGATCCCGGAGCGGCGGGAAGAGCTTCATGAGCCGGCTCGCCTTGCGGCGCTTCAGGAGGCCGTCCTGGATCAGGTAGGCCAGGCCCGCGGCGGAGGCGAGGGCGAAGAGGGCCTCGCCGATCAGGGACAGCATGGCGTGCAGGGAGACGAGACCGCCCCGGAGGATCTCCGGCGCCGTCAGGGGCCCGCCGATGCCCACCGACGCCACGATCATGAGGAGGAAGACCGCCGGGGAGACAAACACCCCCAGGACCCGGGTCTTGGTCCGGAACTGGAAGGCCAGATAGGCCCCGGCCATGACCAGGGCGAAGAAGGAGAGGCTGTCGGGGAGTCCGAAGAAGGGGTTGCGCCCCCGGACCGCCCATTGCCCGAGGAAGAACAGGACATGGCATCCCCAGGCCCCGGCGAGGATCCACGTGGCGATTCGGGCGGGGGCCACCCGGCGGCTAAAGAGAGAAACCAGGTAGGTCAGGGTGCTGACCAGATAGGCCGCCAGCGCCCCCCGGTAGAGGAAAGCAAATATGTCCATCTCAGCCCGGGCCCTCCGCCCGCCCTATCTTCTTCATGTTAACCACCAGGTTCGTGACCGCAACATTTTCGCCCCTCGTTCGGAGGGGGAGAATCGTGGCGGGGGTGGGTATGGCATTTGGCGGACATCAAATTAATCTTTCCTTGTGATCAGTGATGATGAAAACCGTCATGAACATTACCAATGAATCTTCCCGCAGCAAGCTGCGAGGAATCGCACCCGCAGAGATCAAAGGAGACGCTAATCAATCTTGTTCAGCTCCATCCTCACGCCGGTGAGTTCCCGGATCAGTGCCTGGGCCTCCTCCCGCCGTCCCGCCCGCAGATGGTCATAGAGGGGCGAATTCACCAGGGCGGTGAAGATCTCCCGGTTTTCAGCGGAGGAACGGCCGGCGGCGATGACCTGCTCCCGAAGGCGTCCCAAAAACTCCAGATAATCCGCGTATTCCGGACCGAACTGCTCCGCCAGATCCTCCCTGATTCTTCTCGCCAGCGCCGGGCTCTTGCCGTCGGTGGACACGGCGATGGTGAGACTCCCCCGGGTGAGGAGGGCGGGGAGGATGAAATCACAATGCCGGGGATCGTCCACGATATTCACCAGGATCCCCCGGGCCCGGCAGTCGGCGGCGATGCGGTCGTTGACCTCCTCCCGGTCCGTGGCGCCGATGACGAGAAAGGCCCCGGCCAGATGCCGGGGGTCATAGTCCGCCGCCACATGCCGGATCTGCCCCGCCGCCGCCCGCTCCCGGAGGCGGTCCCCCAGCTCGCGGGCCACCACCGTCACGACGGCCCCGCATTCCCGGAGGCGCTCCGCCTTCCGGGCCGCCACGGCGCCGCCCCCGACGACCACACAGGACCGGTCCCGGATGTCGAGACTGACGGGATAGTATTTCAGAGACTGTCCTTTCGCTTGCAATATCTAATGGTTATCTCCACCCGAAGACCGGGGCGTTCCGTGGGGTGCAGATAACCGCCCTTGGGGACGGGGCGGTTTCCGGCCGTTTCCGGAGACCGGGCGCCCGTCGTTGCCGGAGCCGTGGTACATGCCTTTGCCGTCCGGGCGGCGCCCCATGCCTTTCTCCGGGACGGCAGACCCGGCCGCTCCCGCCCTGCCGCCCGTCGCCTGCGGCTCCGCTCCGGGGGCCTGTTTTTCGGTGGGCAAGGCTATCACGGTCGGGGGAATATTTCAAGTTACTTGAAATATAATCGAAAACAGGATATGTTTTTTGCCACCGGCAGCGGAAAGGGTGAGTCATGACGAAGCAGACGGAAAAATGGTTGCAGATCGAAATCAACGTTCCGGCGGAGTTGAGTGATGCCGTCGCCAATTTCCTCATGGAAAACGGCGCCCAGGGGGTTTTCCAGGAGCAGGGGGAGCCACAGGACGGCGGCGGTTTTACCGAGGACGGCGTCCGGGAGACCCTCAAGGCCTATCTGCCGGAAGACGTCCGGGTGGAAAACCGGCTCAGTGCCGTTCAGAACTATCTCGAGGAACTCCGAAGGCTTTTCCCGGCCCTCCCCGTGCCGGCATGGCGTACCGAATGGATCGCCGATCCGGATTGGGGCGAGACCTGGAAAAAATACTTCAAGCCCCTCCGGGTAACAAAAAACATCATCATCAAGCCCACCTGGGAGCGTTACAGCCCCGGCGGCCACGACATCATCATCGAGATCGATCCGGGGATGGCCTTCGGTACCGGCCAGCACCCCTCGACGCGGATGTGCCTCCAGGCCATGGAAGATCTTATCCTGGGGGACCGGGCCGCCAAGAACCGCCGGGTTCTCGATGTGGGGACGGGCACCGGCATCCTGGGCATCGCCGCGGCCAAACTCGGCGCGGGAAAGGTGGTCTGCGTGGACATCGACAAGCAGGCCGTGGCCATCGCCGGGGAGAATGTGCGCATGAACGGCGTGGAGGACCGGGTCGATGTGCTGTACCGGGACGCGGCGTCCCTTGCCGAGACCTTCGATCTCATCGCGGCCAATCTCACGGCCAAGATGCTCATCAAGCTGCGGCCCCGGCTCATCGATCTTCTCGGCCGGGGCGGCTTCCTGGTCATGTCGGGAATAATCGAACAAAATCGAGAAGATATAGAACATCATTTCTTCACTGAACCTTTCGTGGTCCACAGGACGATCATGGAAAAGGAATGGCTCTGTTATGTCCTGATCAACGAAGGCTACCGGTAGTGACCACCCCCCGCCTCTATCTGCCCCAGGCCCTACAGGAAGGGGGCCTCTATCGCCTGGATCAGGGACACCGGCGCTATCTGAGCAATGTCCTGCGTCTCCGCAGCGGTGACGCCGTCACCCTTTTCGACGGTTCGGGGTGGGATTTCCCCGGCCGGCTCGAGAGGTCGGCGGACGGGGAGATCGCCGTGCGGATCGTCGGCCGGACCGAGGTCGACGCCGCCCCGGCCTGCCGGATCACCCTGGCCCAGGCCCTCCCCAAGGGGGTGAAGATGGACACCATCGTGGCGAAGGCGACGGAAATCGGGGTGGTGAAGCTCATCCCTTTCTATTCCGCCCGTTCCGTCCCCCGCTGGGAAGAGACCAGGGCCGCCGCCCGGGTGGCGCGTTGGGAAAAGATCGCCGTGGAGGCCGCCCGCCGGTGCCGCCGCCGCGACGTCCCCACGGTGACCCCCGTGGCCGCTTTTGCGGAAATTCTGGCCCCGCCGCCCGGAGAACAGGGGGAGCGCCTCATCTTTTGGGAGGAGGGGGGCCGGAGTATCAAAGACATCCTCCGGGAGGGCGGTGCCTCACCGCCGCGGGACTATTTTCTCGTCGTCGGCCCGGAAGGCGGCCTGACCCCGGAGGAAGTGGCGGCGGCCCGGGAGGCGGGCTTTACCGTCGCCAGTCTGGGCCGTCACATCCTGCGCGTGGAGACGGCCTCCCTGGTCATCCTGACCATTCTCCAGTATGAGCGCGGCATATTCGCGGGGGAGTCATAGCGGTGCACGATCACTATGGTGGCTTCTGGCGGCGTCTGCTGGCCTTTTGCATCGATCTGGCCGTCCTGAATCTCGTCTACGCGATCCTGCTTTTCGCCGGCGCCTTGTCCCATATCCTCGGCCGGGTCGCCGGCGGTGCTTCCTGGACGGACGCCGTGGCGGGGGTGGGGGCGGGTTTCTCCTTGCTCTACGTTCCGGCCGTCTTTGCGGTCACGGTCCTTTACTTTACCTATTTCATCGCCGTCTCCGGACAGACGCCGGGGAAGATGCTCCTCGGCCTCCAGGTGCGCCGGGCGGCGGGGGGGGACATGACCTTCGGGATCGCCCTGCTGCGCCTGGCGGGGTATCTCGTTTCCGCCGCCGTGTTTTACCTGGGCTTTCTCTGGATCGTCTGCGATCCGCGCAAGCAGGGGTGGCACGACAAGATCGCCGGCACGGTGGTCTTCCGCTTGCGATCGCCGGCACCGGGACCGGAGGAGACGTAGAAAAAAACCTTGACAAATGCGGGGATATTTAATAGACGGACCATCTGTTTACGGGCCGGTAGCTCAGTCGGTAGAGCATCGGACTGAAAATCCGAGTGTCGGCAGTTCAATTCTGCCCTGGCCCACCATTTACAGCTATCGGGGTTGCAAGCAGCACGTCTTGTAACCCTTTTTTATTTTTTTACTCGCAAATGCTTGTATATATTATTGATCTACAACGGTTTATCGTTAACGGAGCCGCTGCGGACACGGTAGAGCGCGTCCCGCCGTTTTCATCCTGCCTTGTGACGGCGTGCCGTCACGGAGGAGGGCATTGTCGGTGCTCATGAATCTCCGGGTGCGAAAAAAGGGCCTTTACGTTCTGGTCTTGCTGATGATCCTGTTGACCGCGGCGGCCGCCGGGGCGGGACAGGAAGGGGCCCCGCCCCGGGGAGGGGCGGAGGCGGGACGGACGGTGCCGCCGGACCTCCCCGCGGCGCTGCCGCCGCCGGTGGTGCGGGGGATTTACGGCGTGCCCGCCGTGGGCCGGGTCGATCCCGCCGGGTACGAGCGGGAGCTCCGGGCCGCGGGGGTGAACGCCGTCTTCGTCCCCGCCGACGACGCCACCGTCGAGTGGTTCGGGGAACGGGGATACCGGGTGTTTCTCTCCGTGAACGCCTTCGGCGGCCGGGGACCATGGGCGGCCCGGCCGGATTCACGACCCGTCACCGCGGCGGGCCATCCCTACGGCGCCGACCGCCCCGGCGAGGCTGAAATCGGCGGCGTCTGCCCCACCCATCCGGAATGGCGGGCCGCACGTCTCAACGAGATCCGCCGGCTCCTCCAACGTTTCGGCGCCCGCACCGACGGCCTGTGGCTGGATTTCATCCGCTATCCCGGCCTCTGGGAACGAACCGGCGCCGCCGCCTACTATCCCGACACCTGTTACTGCCCCCGCTGCCGCCGCCTGTTCGCCCGGCATCTCACGGCGGCGGGCAAGGCGCCCGGCGTCTCCCTGGCGGAGATGGAGCCGGCCGCCGCAGCGGCGTGGATCCGGAGGCATCACCCCCGGGAATGGATACACTGGAAACAGGAGCAGATCCTCTCCTTCGTCCGGGACGTCGGGAAACTGCGGGACGAGCTGATCGGGAAGCGGGAAGGGGAAGCGCCGTCAGCGAAAGCCGCCGGGGCGACGGCAGCGGGGCCGGCAACCGCCGGGAGCCCCCGTGCCCCCGCCGGACCGGGGAGCGCCGCGGCGAAAGCCGCCGTTCCCGGGGAAGGGGCGGCGGCGCGCGCCGGCGTCGTGCCGGCGGGAACGTCCGTCCGCCCCTATCTGATCGGGGTCTTCACGGTCCCGTGGACGAAGGGGGAGCGGGACGGCGCCGTTTCCCGCATCCTGGCCCAGGACCCCTTCGCGTTGGGGAAGCTCGTGGACGTCGTCTCCCCCATGGTCTATCACCGCATGACGGGTCGTACCCCCGGGTGGGTGGGGGAGCTGACGGCCTATTTGCAGGAAACCATCCCGGCGGCGGTGTGGCCGATCATCCAGGCGGAGGATACCGGCGCGGCGGAGTTCCGGGCCGCCGTGGACGCCGCGGCGGCCGCCGGGGCGGATGGGCTGCTGGTCTATTCCTTCGGGGGGATGAAAAAGGGTCTCTGGGGCGGGTTGGCCGCCTTCCGCTCCCGGGAGAATCTCCTGCCGAACCCCGAGCTGGCCGTTCCGGCCGGGGCGACGGCGCCGCCGGGCTGGACGGGCTGCCCCGGCGCCCGGAGCGATGAAATGGGGAGCCGCTGCTTCACCAGACCGGCGGCGGCGCTGGCGCGCAACCCCCTCGTCCTCAGGCGGTCCCCTTTTGCCGGCGCGGCGCCGGCGGCAAGCAGAGAGGCGTCCCCGGCCCCATCCCCGGGAAAGGTAAGGGAGGGTGCCGGAGAACCGGCCCCGACGGTTGCCGAAGGGCCGGCGGCGGCCGGCAGCCGGGAACGGGAGACGGCCGGGTTCCCCCTGACGGCGGCGCCGGCAAGGGATGTTCCGGGGGCCGTGGGCATCCGGGCGGGGCGCGACGGCCGGGGGGAATGGCGGGCCGCCGTGCCGCCCTGTGAACCGGGCCGGGAGTACCTTTTTCAGGGCTATTTTTATCGTGATTACTGGGAGAACGGCAGCTACGCCAAGATCGGCCTCTGGGGACGGCAGATCGACCTCAACAACCACCTGCAGTCGAAGCAGTGGCAGCCCCTCCGGGGTTACTTCACCTGTCCCGGACCGGAGGGTCACCGGCCGGAACCGGGGCCGGAAGAAGGTGACGATGCGACGGCGGCGGACAGCAACGTCTTTACCTTCACCAGCGGGCAGGCGGGGAAGACCTTCTGGATGACCCGGCCGCTCCTGACGCCGGTCCCGGCGGGTTCCGACGGGCCGCGCCGTGAGGAGTCGGGGGTGGACACCGGCGCCGGATCGCCGTCGGGGCTCTACGAGAACTTCTTTCCCATCGGTGTCTACGGCGCCGGCCGGGACGATCTGGAGCAAATCCGCCGTCTCGGCCTCAACACCGTGGTCATCGGCGGGAGCGGCCCGGCCCTCCACCGCACCCTGGCGGCCTGCCACGAGCAGAACCTCCGCTATGTCCTGTCCGTCCCCCATGACCCGGAACATTTACGCCCCTATCTGGACGATATCGCCGCCCATGTCCGCCCCGGCTATCCGGCCTTCTACGTCAACGACGAACCGGAGATCCGCTCCGCGCCCGTCAACGCCGCCGTGGACGTGCAGCGGTTCCTGAAGGACCGCTATCCCGGCGCGGCGACCTGCATGGCCGTCGTCCGCCCCGCGGCGTGCCGCGACTACATCAAGGCGAGTGATTTCTTCATGATGGATCAGTATCCTGTCATCGGCATGCCCATGACCCTCCTGTCGGACTCCCTGGACCGGGCGGCCCGGGATGTGGGCCGGGACCGGCTGTTGGCGGTGGTTCAGGCCTTTCGGGAACCCCGGTCGGGCTGGCCCCGGCTGCCGAGCCGGGAGGAGATGGACGTCCTGGCCTTCCTGGCCGTCGTCCACGGGAGCCGGGGGATCTTCTTCTACACCTACAGCGACATCGGCCGGACCGAAGAGGGGCGTCAGGATCTGGCCTGGGTCGCCGGCCGGCTCAACCGCCTCTACCCCTGGCTCCTCGTCCCCAACACCGCGACGGAGATCCCGGTGCGCATGCTTTCCCGCTACCGATGGGATCCCCGGGGACGGCCGGCGGTGCACGTCGCCGTGAAGCGGCGGGGCAGGGAAACCCTCCTCATCGCCGTCAACAGTATCGGCGCCCCCGTGGAGGCGGAGCTGACGCTGCCGGGGGCGCCGGGTGGTTCCCCGGCGGGGCGAAACGAAACGGTGCCGCCCTGTGCCGCCTTTACCGAACTGTTCGGGAACGAGAAGTACCCCGTGCGCGACGGCCGGTTGCGGAGCTTCCTCGACGCCTACGAGACGAAGGCCTTTCATTGCGCCAGGTGAATAGATGTCCTCGGAAAAACATATAATTCGCAAACGCCGGGTCAAAGGGCTACCCTCCCGCCGCCTGGGAGGCGCAACCCGGATCATAACCGCAATGCTCACAAACATCGCCGCGGTGGGCAGGCGACTCGCCGGCCGCGGCCGGGACGCCGCCTCCCCCAAAACGCGGCACCGAAAAGCGAAGGAGAAGCGGGGCCTCCTCTACCGTTGCGAGCAATTGTCCTTCGGACTCTATCTGTTCGCCCTGATTTTCGGGATCCTCCTTTTCGGCGCGGTCCACACCTGGGTCTATTCGCTCGTCTTCCTCTGCGTCCTCACGGCGAGCCTCCTGCTGATCCCCGGCCACTTCGTCCGCTACGACCACCCCGCCGCCGCTTCCGGGTCGTATCCGGGGGGCCCTGCCGGCGGGGCAAACCGGACGGATACCGGCCCCGGGCCGACCGGCGCCGCCCCCGCCCGCGGTGAGATTACGGAAGACGACGATGATGATGACGCCGCCGGTCTCGAGGCCGGGCGGGGTTCGGGAGCGCCGGCGGGAGCGGAAGGCGCCGCCCCGCCGGGCCGGCTGGTCTTTGCCTGGCCCCGCACGGGGATGACGCCGCTGTTTGTCGCCCTCACCGGCTTCCTCATCTTCCAGATGACGCCGCTGCCCGACTTCCTGGTTTCCGCCCTCTCCCCGGAGGCCCGGGTGGCCTTTCTCGCCTCCCTGCCGGCCCCGCAGGTCGTGGCCGCCCCCTGGCCCACGGACAGTTGGTATCCCGTCGCCCCCTATGTCTATCCCGTCCGGATGTCTCTCCTCCGCTGGACCGTTTACGGACTCTTCTTCTTCGGTTTTCTCCGGACCCTCCGGACCCGCCGCCGCGTGGAAACGGCGGTCCTGGCCATCATCCTGACCGCCGCCTTCGATTCCCTCTACGGGATCATGGAGACCTTCTCCCGCCACCACCACGTCTGGTGGTTTCCCCACATCAGCAGGGAGATGAGCGTCCACGGCACCTATATCAACCGGAATCACTTCGCCGGTCTCATGGAGATGGGGATGATCACGGCGGCGGCCTATGCCGGCGCCTATCCCGCCGTCCGCGTCCGCCGGCATCACTCCCGGCGGCAACGGGACCTCAGGGAGCGGCTCCTGGCCTTCTTCTCCGGGGACGGCATCTTCACCCGGCGCTTTCTCATCGTCTTCATGGGGGCGGTCATGGGGCTCGGGCTCATCCTCTCCGCCTCCCGGGGGGGGATCATAGCCGGGGCCGCCGGCCTCTTTGTCCTCGGGGGCCTCCTCTTCCTCCGGCGGGAGCAGCGCCGCAAGGGCAAGATCATTCTGGCCATCTTTCTGATCGTTTCCTTCTACGCCCTGCCGGCGGGGATCGACTACGTCGTCTACCGCTTCGAGGTCATGGATAAGGAAATGCAGTCGCGCCTCCTCGCCTCGAGCAAGACCATCGATATCTATGAGGATTACCGCCAGGTCGGCGTCGGGGTGGGTAACTTTCCCTATGCCTTCCCCAAGTATCAGGACGAACAACAGAAAATGACGTCCTACGAGCATGGCCACAACGACTGGGTCCAGTTCCTGGCCGAGGCGGGGGTGGCGGGGATGGCCGTCGCCGTCGCCGCGGGGGTCTGGTTTGTCGGCGTCTATCTGCGGCAGTGGCGGCGGCGAAGCAGCACCTTCGCCGTCTGCTTCGGGGCGGCGGGGATGGCGTCCCTGGCGGCGATCCTCCTCCACTCCGTGGTCGATTTCAACCTCCATCTGCCGGCGAATTTTCTTCTCCTCACCGCGGTCCTGGCCATCGGGACCGCGGCCCTGCATATCGACCGGCTTTCCAACCGCGGGGACGTCCTGCTCCTTCCCGAGATCTCCCTGCCCCTGGGGAAGGGGGGTGCCGTCGCCGTCGTCCTTCTGGCGGGGCTGATCCTCTGGAACGGCCAGTGGGTGCTGCGCCATTACCTGGCCGAGGTTCACTGCCCCACGGTGCCGAACATGACCCTGAACCTCAACTGGCATCCGCCTCCGGCGGACATCGAACGGGCCATGAGCCTGGACGGCGGCAACGCCGAGTACGCCTTCCGGCTGGGGATGGAGCTGACGAATATCCGGAACCGGGAGGCGGCGATCCAGGGCGGGAACACCCCGGCCTGGAGGGCTTCCCACGGCCCGATCATCGCGGCCCTGGAGCGGTCGCTGCGCCTGAACCCCTTCAACGCCGAGGCCCACAAGTGCGTAGGCTGGGAGTACACCTACCGCACCGCCGATCCCGATTACGGCCGGATCTGGCTCCCCGCGGCGGATCTCGCCATGGAGCGGGCGACGTATATGGGCGGTGACTGGGTGATGAACCCCTGGCTGCATATCGATCTGGGGAATTTCTGGGTCATGCGTTCCAAGGCCTACGGTTTCGACCCCCCCCGGCAGGAGGAATACTGGCTCCGGGCCCTCCGGCATTACCGCAAGGCCCTGGCGTTGACGGGAAACAGGAAGATCGTCCAGGACATCACCGGCTACATCCGCAATTTCTACCCGGAAAAGGTTGCCGAAGGGCAACCGCCGCTCCTGTAGCCGGCGGGGAAAGGGCGGTCGGCCCGCGGGAAATTGCCTTGACCGGTGCCGGTTGCTATAGTACAGAATCGCCGGTTCGGGATGACCGCCCCGCGCCTCGGGTGGCCGGGGAATGACGACTCGGTCGGGGTGACAGGGGCCGCCCGGGGGTGGTGACGGCGCCCCTCCCCGCGGCGGGGGACACCGCCGGGGGAGCGACGCGTTGCCCCGGGCAAGGCATCCCGTGGGGTCCGGAAGAGGCGAAATCGCCCCGGGAGGCCATGGTGATGCGGAGGCAGACGAAAGAAAAAGATGACGATGATCATGATGATAATGAGGTGGCGGCGATGAAGAGAGCAGACTCTGCCGGTTGCGGTGTTCTCACGTTGAAGGCGGCCGTGATGTTCCTTTTGATCTGGCTTTGCGTCTTCCCGGCGACACCCGCCGTTGCGGCGGGGAAAAAGGCATCCCCGGTGCAGCTCACCGCCCGGGTGGTCACAGCGCCGTCCGGCCGGATGGAGGTCCGGTACGAGGTCCGCAACACCGGGCAGGAGCCGGTCTATCATGTGACGGTGACCGCCTTTCTCGGCCAGGATGCCCGCCGTTCCGATCCCTACGGGCAGATAACCCCCGGCCAGGCCTGGACTTCCTATAGCTGCGACTTCGATCCGGCCTCCATGCTCCCCGGCAATTACATCCTCGTCAGTCGCGTCACCTACGACGATCAGGCCGGCAGGAACCATTCCGGCTACGATTTTTATCCCTTCCTGAATCGGTCGGGTCTCCCGGCGGGGCAGCAGCCGCCCCTGGAGGTGACCGTCGCCGCCGCGCCCCTGAACGCGAAAAGCATCGGCGCCGCCACGACGAAGTACCGGATCTCCCTGACGAACAATCACAAGGGGCCGGTTCAGGCCGTGCTGAGCTTCTATCTCCCCGACGGCATCGTTATGGACGAAACGGAGCGCTTCTATGAGCTGGGACCGGGCGGGACGCAGCACGACGAAGCGCCGGTGCGTCTCGACGCCGCCGTTCCCCCGGACCGGTATCCTTACCGGGCCGTGCTCTGGTACACCTTCGACGGCGTCCATTACTCCCGGCTTCTCCAGGACGAGGCCCCGGTGGAGGAGCGGCCGGTGCTGCTCATCGCCTTTGCCCTGTTGACCCTGGCGGTGGCGGCCGGGCTGGGCGCCTGGCGCTGGTGGCGCCGCCGCTCCATGGGGTCAGGTCTTTAAAATTAGCATTTTTGGCTTGTAACTATAAAATGAAGGGTGATCCGGAATTCGTATTGGGGATCTGGGACGGCCATGACGCCGGGGCGGCGCTGGTCCGGGGCGGCGAGCTGGTTTGCGCCGTCAACGAGGAGCGCCTCACCCGGCGGAAGCTCGAGGTGGGCTTCCCCCGCCTCGCCATCGGCGCCTGCCTGGAATTCGCCGGCCTCGCCCCGGCGGATATCCGGCACATCGCCGCCTCCACGACGGACCCGGCCAAGACCCTCACCCGCCTCTTCCCCGGCCTCAAGGAGGAATACTACCTGATCCGGCGCCGTAAGCGCGCCCCCCGTTCCGCCGACCCCTTCAAGAAGGCCTTCAAGTACCGTTTTACCGAGCTGCCCCCCAATCCCCTCTCCATCGCCCTGAGCCGCCGCCATCTCACCGGGAGGTTGCGCGCCCTGGGCTGCCGTAATTTCCGCCTTTCCCTGGTGGATCATCACGCCGCCCATGCCGCCGCCGCGGCGCTGTGCTGCGGCTTTCCCGAGGCCCTGGTCATGACCCTCGACGGCGTCGGCGACGGCCTCTGCGGCACCGTCCGCCGCTTCGCCGGCGGTCGGATGGAGCTGCTCCGGGCCCTGCCGGCGCGGACGTCTCTGGGGATCTTCTTCGAGCACGTCACGAACCTCATGAACATGCGGGAGCTGGAGGACGAGGGGAAGGTCATGGCCCTGGCCAACTACGCCTATCCCATCCCCGACGAGGAAAACCCCCTCCTGGACCTGATCGCCGCCACCGGCGGGAACATCGTCTCCCGCTACCGCGCCACGGACCTCTTCCGGGAACTCCGCAGGATCCTCTGGCGCTACCCCTCGGAGCAGTTCGCCGCCATGGCCCAGCGGGTCCTGGAGAAGTGCGTCCTCGACCTCGTCCGGGAATATGTGACGGCCACGGGGCTCCGGCGCCTCGCCGTGGCAGGGGGTGTTTTCTCCAACATCAAGATGAACATGAAGATCGCCGAAATGGACGAGGTGGAGCGGATCTATGTCTTCCCTCACATGGGCGACGGCGGCCTCGGCATCGGCGCGGCGATGCACCTGAACCACGAGACCTGCGGGGTGACGCGCCACCGCCTCGACGACCTCTATCTGGGCCCCCGCCATTCCCGGGCGGAGATCCTCGCGGCCTGCGCCGCGGCGCAGCAGGACGGCGGCGGCCTGAAGTACGGCCCCGTCCCCGACGCCCCCCAACTGGCGGCCCGCTTCATCCTGGACGGGGAGATCATCCTCTGGTTCCGGGGGCGGATGGAGATCGGTCCCCGGGCCCTGGGCAACCGGAGCATCCTGGCCCGTCCCGACAACAATCGCATCAAGGACCGCCTGAACGTCCTGCTGAAGAAGCGGGTCTGGTACCAGCCTTTCTGCCCCAGTATCCTCGCCGAGGACGGCCCGCCGCTCCTCCATGCCGACGGCCGGTGCCTGGAGGACAACCCCTTCATGACCATGGCCTTCCGGGTCCGGGAGGAGCATCTCCCCCTGATGGCGGGCGTCATCAATATCGACGGCACCTGCCGCCCCCAGTTCGTCAGGGGGGAAAATCCCCCCTACCGGGAGCTCCTGTCGGCCCTGAAGCGGGAGCTCGGCTACGGCGTCGTCCTGAACACGAGCTTCAACATCCACGGCGAGCCTCTGGTCCACACCCCCGGCGAGGCCCTGAAGATGCTCCGGCAGACCGGCATCCGCTATTTGTTCCTGGAGGATATCCTCGTTGAAAACCTCCCTGCGTAAATTTACCGTTACCGCCGGCCCCTTTATCCCCCTTCTGATCGCGGCGTCGTACTGCCTTCTCATCGGCGGCGCCGTCTATGCCTTCGATTACCTGCCCCGGGAAAGGATCCGGGATTTCCTCCTGCACCACATCACCTGGATCCTCCGGCTCAACTTCTTTCTCCTCCTCTGCGGCGTCGTGGCCTGCGGACGGGATATCGCCGCCGCCTTCCGGGGGCTGATCGTGCCGGTTGCCGGCCGGGAAGGAACGGAGACGGCGGGAGTCGGTGTCCCGGAGGCGGCGGGAGCGGGCGTTTCGGAGGCGGCGGGATCAGGTGTCCCGGAGACGGCGGGATCAGGTGTCCCGGGGGCGGCGGGTGCGGGCGTCCCGGGGCCGTCAGGCGGACAAGAGGCCTCCCGGCCGGCTGCCGCCGCCGTCTCGTTCCCACTCCCACTCCCACTCCCACTCCCACTCCCACTCCCACTTCCGCTCCGGCTCCGACGGTACCGCCGGCTGCTGATCCTGGCGGCCCTCCTGGCGGTCGCCGCCGTGCTCGTGACCTCCGTGGCCCCCCGGGTCCACCGGATTTATTACGACGAAGACATCTACGGCAACGTCGCCCAGGGCATGGCGCTCAAGGGTCAGGCGGCGATGTGCAATTACGGGACCTTCGAGTACGACGAGTATTATCCCCACTGGGTGGTTTACAACAAGGAACCCGCCGGCTGGCCGTTCCTCGTCAGCATGGCCTTCCAGCTCGGCGGGGTGGACGAGGAATACGGTTTCCGGATGAACAATCTCCTCTATTTGGGCGGCATCCTGATCTGCTTCTGGATCGTCCATATCATTACGGGGCGTTTTTTCCCGGCGATCATGGGGGGCCTGCTCTGGGCGGCGATCCCCCACAACCTCGTCTGGTCCAACACCATGGCGGCGGAACCGGCGGCGGCGTTTTTCGGCGGCCTGACGGTCCTGTGCCTGCTCGTTTATCTGCAGACGGGGAAATGGCGTCACCTGTTCCTCTTTTGCCTGGTCGTTCCCCTGGCGTGCCAGATGCGGCCGGAATCGGGGCTCATCGGCGTCTGGGCGTTCGCGGCGGTCCTCGTCACGGCGCCCCACGTCCTGGCCCGGAGATCCGTCTGGGCCACGGGGCTTTTGGCCCTGCTGTTCCTCCTCCCCGTGTTCCTCCACATCCATGCCGTGAGCGGCGAGTCCTGGGGCGCGGAGGGGGTGAAGTTCTCCCTGGAGTTCTTCCGCAAGAATATCCTGGTCAACGGTCCTTATTACCTGGACAACAAGCTTTTCCCGGCGGTCTTCACCATCCTGGCCGTCCTGGGGCTGGCGGGGCCGTACCGGCGGCGGGAGGGGGGGGAAGATGCCCCGGCAGGGGCGTCTTTGCCCGTGGCGGCCCCGGCGGCGGGCCGTCCCGCGGCGATTCACGGGACGGACGGACAAACGCCGTTTACCCGTGGCGAAGGGACGGAGACCCTCCCGGAAGGGGGGCGCGGCGCCGGATCGGAGGCGGCTGATAACCGACGGGAGACGGCCGATAACCGGCGCGAAGCGGCCGGTATCCGGCGGGAGGCGGCCGGTATCCGGCGGTTCGCCCTGCCCGGGTTGCTGCTGCTGTGGTTCGTGATGTTCTGGGGGATCTTCCTGTTCTTTTACGCCGGGAGCTACCGCTACGGCGCCGATGTCCGCTTCGCCCTCGTCTCGTTTACACCCCTCGCCGTCCTGGCCGGGATGGGGGCCGACCGCCTCCGGGGGTGGCTCGCGGGGCTCGGGAAATATCTGCCCGCGGGGGTCCCGTCCGCGCCGTCCCCGCCGGCCGGAACCGGCGGCGCCGTCCGGCCGTCGTTTTGGCCCGCCGCCGGGCTGATCGTCGTCATCGTCGTCACCTCCTGGCTGCCCTTTTTGCCCCTGGTCCGCCTCGTGAGCCAGGAGGCCTGGGGCGCCCGCTACGACCACGCCTACGCCAGGCAGTTCCTTGATAAAATCCCCCGCCGCTCCGTCGTCCTCACCCATATCCCCACGATGCTCCTCCTCTGGCAGCAGGGGGCAATCCAGACCTTCGCCGGGATCAACAACCCCGAGCTCATCGCCGAACTCCGGAAACGCTACGACGGCCACGTCTATTTCCACTACAACTACTGGTGCAGCACCGGGGGACACCACAAGGATCTCTGCGCCATGATGCGGGAAAGGTACGACTGGGAGGAGGTCGCCACGGCCCGGGAGCAGAATATCTCCTACGGCCTGTACCGCATCACCCCCCGGGGGACTGCCGGAGACAGGAAATAGGGGCGCCTCTTACCGGCAAAGACAACCATAACATCACGAAAACATTGACATGTGTCATTACTGTTCGTGAAGGCCCCTTTTTGAAAATCCGGCGCTTTTATTTACCTTTGCGCCCACCTGAAGAAGCGCCGGAGGCCCGCGGCGAGGTGGAGGGCGGCCGCGGGCTCCGCCATGGCGAGGAGGCCGGCGATGATCCGCGGGCGGCCGTAGAAGGTCCGGTAGGCCCGGCGGCGGAAGGCGTCCACCCGGGCGGCGGGGAGGCCGGGCAGCTCCAGGACGGCGCTGTTCTGGGAAAACGGGGAAAATTTGTCCGGCTTCACCGGGCCGGCGCCGCGGGGAGGGGCCGCCCCAAGGCCGGCAGCTCCGGCCGCGGGAGTGCCGCTGTCCGGTGTTTGCAACCAGCCCCGGGCCCGGGCCTCGTCGTGGAGGCGGGTGCCGGGGAAGGGGGCGGCGGCGTAAAACTGGGCGATATCCAGGGGCAGTTCGCAGGCCAGGCGCAGGGTGGCGGCCATTGTCGCTTCCGTCTCGCCGGGCAGTCCCAGGATGAAGTGCCCCGCCGTGCGCACCCCCGCCTCCCGGGCCAGGCGCACCGCCCGCCGGGATGCCGCCGTGGTGATCCGCTTGCCCGCCGCCGCCAGGATGCCGTCGTCTCCCGACTCCAGGCCGAAGCTGATCATCCAGAGCCCCGCCTTTTTCATCAGCGCCAGGGTGGCGCCGTCGATGGTGTCCACGCGGCTGTTGCAGGTCCAGGTGATCCGGAAGTCCGCGGCGAGGAGCGCCGTGCAGAAGCGCTGCACATAGTCCCGGTCCGCCGTGAAGGTGTCGGCCCAGACGAAGAATTCCCTGACGCCGAAGCGGGAGACGGCGGCGGCGATCTCGGCGACGACCTTCTCCACGGGCCGCTTCCGCAGCTTCCGGCCGTAATAGACCGGGGCCGTGCAGAAGCTGCATCTGTATGGGCAACCCCGCACGGGGGCGACGATGAGAAAGGGCCGCCCGGAAAGGGGGAGGCGATAGGGGGTAAGATCGAAATACTCCCAGGCCGGGGCGGGGATCTCCGCCGGGGGCAGCCACCCGCCGTCGGGATTGTGGACGACGGTCCCCGCCGTGCCCCGATAGGAGATGCCGGCGATTTCCGAAAGCGGCCAGGCCGCCGCCGGCGCCACCGGGCCCCGGTCCCGGCGGCATAGTTCCCGGATGACGCCCTCCGGCTCCCCTCGGATCACCACGTCCACAGCGGAATTTTCCAGGACTTCCCCGGGCATGACGCTGACGTGGGTCCCCAGGACCGCCGTGAGGGTTTCCGGGGAGGCCGCCTTTACCAGGGCGGCCAGGTGCAGGTCGTGGGCCAGGGTGGGGGTGCCGGTGGTCCAGAAGGCGGCGTCGGGGCGTAGGGCGGCGATCCGGGCCGCCAGATCCCGGACGGTCAGGCCCCGGGCGGGGAAATCCACCCCGTGCACCTCGTGGCCGTCGGCGGCGAGAAAGGCCGCGGCCGTCGCCAGGGTCACCGGGGGCCACTGGGAGGCCCAGACACCTGCCTCCTGGGTGCAGCGCCCCTCCCGGGTGAAACCCCTTCCCCCCGGCGCCGGGGGGTTGAAGAGAATCACTTTCATTGTCTGATTATTTGGTCAGGTACAGGTATTTGACCATGGTCCAGACGTAGCGGACGGCGACCTTGCGGAGGCTGATCTTGGAGACGCCGCCCTTGCGCTTGTGCTCGTGGGACGGCACCTCCCCCATGCGGTAGCCCTTCTTCAGGGTCTTGATGATCATCTCCTGTTCGATGGTGGTAATGTCCTCCACGAGGCCCAGATCCCGGAGGACCTCCGTCCGGATCGCCCGGAAGCCGTTCTGGCTCTCCGAGAGCTGCACCCCGAAACGGTGGTTGATACAGGCGGTGATCAGCGAGCTGCCCATGAGGCGGAAGCACTCGTCGAAGCCGCCGTGGAGTTCGCTCGATCCCCCGATGAGCCGGGAACCGGAGACGTGATCCGCCTCGCCCGCCCGGATCGGCGCGATGAGGGCGGGGATGTCGTCGGGGTCATGGGAGCCGTCGGCGTCGATGAACACCGTGATGGGCCGCTGGAGATGGGGGATGACGCAGCGGATGGCCTCGCCCTTCCCCCGGCGGTTGTCCATGACGATCCGCGCCCCCCGGGCGGCGGCGATCCGGGTTGTGTCGTCCCGGGAGTGGCCGTCCACGACGACCACGTCATCGGTATACCGGAAACACCCGGCGATTATCTTTTCGATGGTGGCCCCTTCGTTCAGGGCCGGGATCACGACGGTAAGTTCCGGAAATCGTTTGTCTGTCTCGAGAGGGGTCATTTATTTTCCTTGTCTGTTGTCGTTTGATGAGAAAAATATAAAAAAACTCTTGACATCGAAGGGCGGATTAAATAGCATCTTATCCGGTTTCTGTAAATGGATTTATTGATATCGGTCGGTTTATCGAAAGATTAATTAGTTATTTCAAGGAGATGAGTTTTAACAAGTCTGTAAGTCCTCTGGGATGGAAGACCACGAATCGTTTTTTTTCTATGGAGGGAGGCATAATGAAGAAAGGTAAATTATTGTTGGCTGTTTTAACGGCGATGGTCTTTGTGGCCGGGACAGTCGGCCTCTCCGGGGCGCAGGACTTCACGGTCATGGAGAAACCGAGCGGGGAGCCCCGGCTCAATATCGGCAACATCACCATCATCCCGGGGATTCAGGGCGTGGCGACCTACGACGACAACATCTACAAGGGGAACGGGAAGACCTATCCCGCCAGCGCCCAGGTGACCAGGGAGGAGAAGGTCGTCAGCGACATGATCTACCATATCAAGCCGGGGATCATGGCCAACTTCATCATCCCGGAACGGGGCGGGATCACCGCCGCCTGGGCCATCGACCGGGCGAGATACAACACGGAAACCAAGAACGACTTCCAGAACAACGGCGGCTTCATCAATTTCGACTACAAGATGCCGGATGGTATCCTGGCCGGTCTCAAAAACACCTACTCCTACAATAACGACCCCTACGGTAACGCCGACCAGTACGGGGTGGGCCAGAACACGGAGCGCTGGTCCAACGAACTGAACGCCAAACTCGGCTACTCCATCGGCGGCAACTTCCGCCCCATGCTTTACTACAAGTACTACATCCAGCAGTACAACAACACCATGAAAGACTGGGCCCAGAACTACGGCGAGAACCAGTTCGGCGCCGGCCTCCAGTACCGCATCATGCCCAATACCTGGGCCTTCGTCCGCTACGTCTACACCCAGAGGTCCTACATCGACAACCTCGATCCCAACGCCACCAAGGGCGACTCCAAAACCAACGCCGGCCAGGTCGGCTTCACCTGGGATGCCGGGGCCAAACTCAGCGGCGAGTTCAACTTGGGTTATCAGTGGCGGCGTTATGACAACGAATACACCCAGATCAACAACCGCGGCGACCGCCGCGAGGAGGTGAACTCCTGGTCCGCCGCGACGAACGTCAATTTCGCCCCGATGGAAAAGACGATCATCGGCCTGAGCATCTGGCGGACCCTCCGCGACTCCGGCTCCAACACGAACGAGAACTTCTGGGATACCGGTGTCGGCCTCAACCTGAGCCACAACTTCTTCACGAAATTCACCTTCAAGATCGGCGGCAGCTACGCGGCCAACGACTACAACCGGGCGCCGGCCGGGAGCGCCACCATCGACAAGAAGCGGTCCGACAGCAACTGGAACTTCAACACCGGGCTCGACTACGCCATCCAGGACTGGCTGGGCTGCGGCGTAGCCTACGCCCTGGCGGCCAAGAATTCGAACTACGAGCTGAACGACTATGTTGACAACCAGCTCAGTTTCAACCTCAAGATCGTTTACTAACAGGGAAGAGGAGGGAGAATGATGAATGCCTTGAAAAGAAAAGCAATGACCAGAAAATCCGCCGGCGGGCGGAGGCATGCGCCGACCGTGGCGCTCTTCTCCATCGTCCTGCTGGCCTTCCTGTTCACCCTGGGAGCCGGCGGCGCCGATGCGGCGATCGCCAAGGTCACCAGCGTCAAGGGCGGCGTCGTGGTGAACCAGGCGGGGAACATCTCCGATGTCACCGCCCCCGGCCTGGCCCTCAACGACGGCGATCAGCTCCTGACCAGAGACGGCGAGGTCCAGGTGACCTTCAACGACGGGGCGATCCTCAAACTCAACCCCTATTCCAAGAGCATGATCCAGGAACGGAAGGAGACGAGCGGCGCGATCTTCAAAACCACGGAGAACGCCCGCCGGGTGACCTGCTATGTGGGTAAACTCTGGTTCAAATCCGGGGCCTCCAAGACCAAGAACTATCTCCAGTCCCCCACCGCCGTCGCCGGCCTCAGGGGGAGCGACGCCGACTTCGGCTACATTCCCGAACGTCTCCAGACCCTGCTGAATATGTACAGCGGCAGCGCCGCCGTCATCGGCAACGTCCTCCGGGGCTTCTTCCAGAATCCCGGCATCACCGCCGCCCAGAAGAGCACCGTCTATCAGAATCTGGAAAAGGCCTACGCCCTTACCCAGGAGACCAAGAAGGCCAATGCCAACCCGGCCCTGACGGCGGAACAGAAGACGATCAACACCGCGGTGGCGAAGGTCGAGGCCCTGAAGGTCGTCCAGGAGGCCGCCCAGATCCTGGTCCAGAGCAACCCCGACCCGGTGGCCAAGACCCAGGCCCAGGCGACGGCCCAGGTGGTGACGGCGAACATCACCGTCGTCAAGGTCCAGGAGCAGGTGGCCAAGACGGAGATCATCCGTCAGGAGGCGGTTAAGGTAGTGGAGCAGGCCAAGGCCACAGGCGATACCCAGAAGGCCGCGGAAGCGGCAAAGGTAGTGGCTGCAGCCACGTCGGCCGTCACGGTTCAGAAGGCGGCGGAGCGGCAGGCGGAACAGGCGGTCCAGCGGGCGACCACGGCCCTGGTTCAGGGTAACACCGCCGTCGTCCAGGCCAATGTTCAGCAGGTCCAGCAGGCTGAGCGACGGGTCGAGCAGCAGGCCCAGGTGGTCCAGCAGCAGGCCCAACAGGTGATCACCACGGTGGCCACCACCCTGCCGACCACCGTGGCGACTACCGTGGCGACCACCACGGAGGCGGCGACCACGGCGGCCACGACGGCGGCGACCACGGCGGCCACCACGGCGGCGACCACCCAGGAGACCACGACCACCCAGGAGACCACCACCACGGTGGCGACCACGATTCCGCCGCCGACCTCCTCGACCTCGTCCTCGACGACTTCTTTCGCCACGACGACGAGTCCGAAGTAATGAGCGCGTGAAGAGCAGTAAATTGTGACCATCTTTCCCCCCCTTCGCAAAAAGGGGGGGAAATTTTTTGATCAGAAGATGCAAAAACGATCTAAAAGACAGACCATGCAGAAAATTCGTATCGTCATTTTGTGCCTCCTGGCCCTGGCGCTGGCCTCCTGCTACACCGGCGGTCCCGTCGTGACCGTGACGGAACATGAAGACTCGGTGAAGGCGCTGCGGAACATCGAACTGAAGAAGGCCGACAAGGCCCGGCTCGAGGAGCTGAAAAAGACCATCACGGCGCCCCGGGACCCCGGCGCCGCCGCCCTGTCCGACATCCTGGAGAAGAGCCCCTCCTACACCGTCGCCGAATACCTGGCCAAGTATCCCGAAGGCAAGGACCCCGCGAGCGACTACAAGATCGGCGGCTACGACGTTTTGAGCATCCAGGTCTACGAAGAAAAGGACCTCTCCCGGGAGTCCGTGCGGGTCACCGCCGACGGCTATATCACCTTCCCCCTCATCGGGCGCCTGAAGGTGGCGGAGCTGACGGCCTCGCAGATCGAGAAGCTGATCGCCAAAGAGCTGGCCGCGAAGGATTACCTTCTCGACGCCCATGTCTCCGTCATGGTCACCAAATACGAGGGGCGGAAATTCTCCGTCCTCGGGGCGGTGACGAGTCCGGGCCTCTACTCCCTTCAGGCCCAGGAGCGGATCCTCGACGGGATCTCCAAGGCCGGCGGCCTGGCCATCGCCCGCTCCACCGACGCCAAGCAGCAGGAGGCCCAGGCCCAGGAAGGCATGGTCATCCGGACCCTCAACCCGGGGAAGGACGACGAGAAGAAGATCGCCATCACCTTCGACCTTCAGGGTCTCCTCAAGGGGAAGGACCAGCAGGCCAACATCCTCCTCATGGAGAAGGACGTCATCTACATCCCCAGCGCCGACTACTTCTACATCATCGGCGAGGTCAAGACCCCCGGCTCCTACGCCTTCAACAAGAAGGACATCACCATCGTCGAGGCGGTGAGCATGGCCGGCGGCTTCACCCGCATCGCCGCCCGGAACCGCACCCGGATCGTCCGGGTGGAGAAGGGGGTGGAGAAGATCTACCAGGTGAACATGGACGCCATCACCAAGTCGGGCAAGATGAGCCAGGCGGTTTACGTCCGCCCCAACGACCTCATCGTCGTGCCGGAAAGCTTCTTCTGAGGGCGGGCCCCCGGGAGGAGGACGCCGCGCCTTGAATTTCGTTAACTTCCGTTGAACAGGAGCAGGCAGCAACCCATGGAAATCGGTCAACAACAGGTAAACATTCAGGAATACATCCGGGTGCTCATGAAGCACCGTTGGACGATCCTCACGGTCTTTGCCGTGATCGTGGTGAGCGTGACCATCTTTTCCTTTACGGCCACGCCGATCTACCAGGCCACGACCCGGATCGTGATCGAAAAGGAGAACCCCAAGGTCGTTTCCATCCAGGAGGTCATGTCCGTGGATTCCTCGGGCCTGGACTACTACCAGACCCAGTACAAGATCCTCGAGAGCAAGGCGGTGGCCAACGAGGTGATCAAGCGCCTCAACCTGGAGAACAACGAGGTCTTCAACCCCAAGCCCGGCATCATCGCCACGGTCTGGGAATGGCTCGTCTCCCCCATCGGCTACCTCAAGTCCCTCCTGAAGACCGAGGAGACGGGAAAGAATCTGGCGGGGCAGCCGGGGATCTCCGAACCCATCTCCCCCCTGGTGGGGAAGCTCCTGGATGCCGTCAAGGTGACCCCCATCCGGAACAGCCGCCTGGTGGACGTGAGCTTTGAATCCCCGGACCCCGTCCTGGCGGCCCAGGGGGCCAACACCATCGCCCGGGCCTACATCGACCTCAACCTCCAGACGAAGCTCAAGGCCACCCAGGACGCGGTGAACTGGCTGAACCAGCAGATCGAACAGGAAAAGAAGAAGGTGGACATGGCGGATCAGGCCCTCCTGCGGTACAAGCAGGAGCAGGGGATCGTCACGGACTTCTCCACCAACGCCGAGACGATCACCGCCCAGAAGCTCGCCGAGTTGAACAAGCAGGTCGTCGAGGCGACCTCGAAGCGTGTCGAGGCGGAGACCCGGTACCGCCAGGCCAAGTCTCTCGAAGGCAGCCCCGAATCCGCGGCCTCCATCCCCGAGGTGATGAGCAACCCCCTGATCCAGGAGATCAAGAAGCAGGAGGTGGAGATCTCCAAGCGTCTCTCCGAGCTGTCGAAGCGCTACGGGAGCAACCACCCCCAGATCATCGCCCTCAACAACGAGATGAAGACCCTCAACGCGAGACGGGCCAATGAGATCCAGCGGGTGGTCAACGCCCTCCAGAACGAGTACCGCGTCGCCCTGGCCCGGGAGCAGTCCCTCAAAGGCGCCCTGGGACAGCAGAAGGGGGAGACCCTCGCCCTGAACCAGAAGGCCATCGACTATACGGTCCTCAAGCGGGAGGCGGAGACGAGCCGGGAGATGTTCGACCTCCTGGTGAAGCGCTTCAAGGAGGCGTCGCTCACCGAAGACATCCGCACCGGCAACATCCGGATCATCGATCCGGCCCAGATCCCCAAGGGGCCCGTGAAACCAAAGAAGCTCCAGAACATCCTGCTGGCCATCATCGTCGGCCTCTCCCTGGGGATCGGTCTGGCCTTTTTCCTGGAATACATCGACAACACCATCAAGCTCCCCGACGAGGTCACGGGGATCCTCAAGATCCCCTATCTGGGGCCGGTGCCCGCCATTGCCGCCGGGGCGGCGAAAGACGACAAGGGCGCCCGGAGCGGCAAGGGCGGTGGTGATTCCGGCGGGCCGGACCCCGTTGCCGACCCCACCCAGGACATCGTCGTGGTCCACTCCCCGAAATCCACGGCCAGCGAGGCCTACCGGGGGATCCGGACGAGCCTGCTGTTCTCCTCCGCCGACCGGGCCCCCCAGGTCATCCTGGTGACCAGTGCGGGTCCCCGGGAGGGGAAGACGACCTGCTCCGCCAACATCGCCGCGGCGCTGGCCCAGGCGGGGAGCCGGGTGGCGGTCGTGGACTGCGACCTCCGCCGGCCCCGGGTCCACCAGCTCTTCGGCCGGGACCGCGCCGTGGGGACCTCCAACGTCCTCGTGGCGAACTGCACCCTCGCGGAGGCCATCCAGAGCACGGACATCCCCGGTGTGGACATCATTCCCTCCGGCCCCGTGCCGCCCAACCCGTCGGAGCTGCTGGGGTCGCAGCACATGGCGGACATGCTGGCGGCGCTGCGGGAGCGGTACGAGCGGATCATCATCGACTCCCCGCCGATCTCCGCCGTGACGGACGCCGTTATCCTCTCGAAGATCGTGGACGGCGTGGTCCTCGTGGTCCGGGCCCACCAGACGAACCGGGAGGTCATCAAGTACGCCTTAGGCCAGCTCCAGACCATGAACGCCCACATCCTCGGCGCCGTCCTCAACGGCGTGGATATGGGGAGGGACAGTTACTACTATTACCAGTATTACTACTATTACTACGGCCAGGACGGGGAGCGCAAAAAGAAGACCCGCCGCCGCCGCTCCCTCCGCAGCCGCCGCTACTACGGCAAAGACGCAGAAAAGTAGGGGGTCAAAAAGTAGGGGGTCAGGTCTTTAAAATTAGCGTTTTTTGATTAACCAAGGTTTGCAGAATTAGGGGACGCACAGAATTAGGGGCCGGGCAAAGTTCGGGGCCGTGACCCTTGCGCAGCCGTGATGTACAGAGCGTCATTAGTAATTGCGCACCCGTCAGTTTGCGACGCCGCACCGATGCCTGTTTACAAATATTTACGGCGCTGTTTCACGAGTTGCTGTATTTAGAAAGGCCGCCACGATGATCGATCTGCACAGCCACATCCTACCAGAACTGGACGACGGCGCCGCCTCCTGGGAACAGGCCCTGGAGATGGCCCGCGTGGCCGTCGCCGACGGCGTCACCGAAGTCGTCTGCACCCCCCACTGGGTGCCGGGGAAGTTCGACAACAGCCGCCCCGTCATCCTGGAGCAGGTGGAGACCTGCCGGCGCCTTCTGGGGGAGGCCGGGATTCCCCTCAAGGTCCATCCCGGGGCGGAACTGCGCCTCGATATCAATCTCCCCCAGATGATCAAGAGCGGGCAGGTACTCACCGTCAACGACGGGGGGATCTACGCCCTCATCGAGCTCCCCGACGAATCCATCCCCGATCACCTGGACGAGTTCTTCTGGAATCTGGAACTACTGCGGATCCGCCCCATCATCAGCCACGTGGAGCGCAACGCCGTCCTCCGGGAGGAGCCCCACCGCCTCTATCATTGGGCGGGGAACGGCTATCTGGCCCAGGTCACCGCCTCCAGCCTGACGGAGCACTTCTCCGAGGAGATCCAGGAATTTGCCGTCTTCATCCTGGAGCACCGCCTGGCCCAGATGCTGGTCTCCGACGGTCACGGCCTGCGCAGCCGCTCGCCCCGCCTTTCCGCCGGACTCGCCGTGGCGGAACAGATCCTCGGGGTGGCGACCGCCCGGCGCATGGTCTGGGACGTCCCCCGGCAGATCCTCGCCGGTGAGGCCGTCCGCTTTCCTGAACCCGTTCCCGTCGACGAACCCCGTCGCTTCGATATTTTCGAATATCTGCCGAAACGCTTCAGTGACAAGATCAAATCCTTCCTCAAATGATCATGAGGGGCACAATGAGGCGGCAATGTACTGCCTGGGGAGGTGCCTGGGGAGGTGCCTGAGGACGTGTCTGGTAACGTGCTGGGGACATGCCTGGGGAGGTGCGAGCTGGGAAGGTAACTGGGGAGGTGCCAGCTGGGGACGTGACTGGGGAGGTGCCTGGTAACGTGCCAGCTGGGGACGTGACTGGTAACGTACCTGGGGACGCCGCCCCGGTTGCGGGTTGCGGGGCTCCTGGTTATAGGAAATCCGGTTGTGGGCCCGCTGTCGCCAGAGCCCCGGGTGCGGGGTACCTGGTTGTGGAGGCTGCGGCAGTCGTGAGCCTGCGGTCGTGAGCCATCTGTCGCCGGGGCTGCG
>Ga0209407_1000519_pt1 | contig 49691 bp, 32 predicted proteins | sample AD_JPNHG3_MetaG_FD_184410 | JGI IMG/M metagenome (GOLD analysis project Ga0209407, IMG submission 184410) | Active sludge microbial communities of municipal wastewater-treating anaerobic digesters from Japan - AD_JPNHG3_MetaG (SPAdes) (version 2) | ecosystem: Engineered > Bioreactor > Anaerobic...
CCTGGATATGATTCAGACTGAATCACAAAAACTGTCATTCATGGACGATCCAGAGATATTTTCTATTCTCCAAACGTGTCTGTCTCGGCTTCCATCTGCGGTACAGCGTTTATTGCAAATGCGGTATATCAGCAATTTAAGCGGAGAAAAAATCGCCGCAGTTTTAAATCGAAGTGTCAATTCTGTGTATATGGCTTTCAGCCGGGCGCATCGTGCGTTATATGATTGCATGCGTGAACAGATTGATATACTGGAATCCAAATAAATCGAAATGGAAAACAAAAAGAATCATAACTCGGGTATTTCGCCGGAAAGTGAATTTATTCTGCTGGTTTATGCCCATTTGGGGAATACCTTAGATAGCCGGGGTAAGGCGGCTCTCCAACAATACCTCAAAGATCCGTATTACGTTGCCCGTTTTGTCGAAATCTGCAAACAGGATCGACTAATCTATGAGTTGTTTTCGGCGGGTTTGCCTCAGGCCATGCAGGAATCGGACTTCATGGATTTTGCAGTATTAAGGGAAATGGCTAAATACGAGGAATGTGCCCCATCTATTAAGATTGAAACTCATCAACCCCAGCAGGAGCTGATTCAAAAAGTAATATATCCTCCACGACCAAAACACAGGATGAGCAGGTTTAATCTTGTTTTTTTGGTTTTGAACTCCGCAGCCGTTCTGTTTCTTGTGCTGTTTATCCATTTTATGCCCACCAGCGGGGGTACTGAAGTTGCAACACTGACAGACAGCTTCAATGCCAAATGGGGGAATAATGATGGTCCACTGGAAACAGGGACACGGCTGGCCGCTAACGGCAAAGAAATATGTCTAAGGGAAGGCCTGGCGGCGTTATTATTTGACAACAACGCAAAGGTTGTTATTGAAGGACCTGCCAGGTTTAAGCTTATTGCAGATGACCGAATTGGCCTGAGTTTCGGCAAGGCCTATACGATTGTGCCGCAGGGGGCAGTTGGTTTTTCCGTATATACTGACAATGCGAAAGTGATTGATCTTGGGACGGAGTTTGGTGTTGAGGTGAACAGTCAGGGCGATACTTGCCTGAACGTGGTCAAAGGTCAGACACAGCTGATTACCGGAAAGAAGTCTGATATAAGGGTTGTTGAGCAGAAAACGGCAATAATGGTAAACGGCAGCACGTGTGAGGTGTCAACCATTCCCTACAACGATTACCGGTTTGTACGCAGTTTTAATTCGGCTAATAAGGTGGTCTGGAGACAGCAGCCATCAGTTGACCTGGCGGATATCGTCCGAAACGGAAATGGCCTTGGAACTGGAAACTCCGGCATACGCCTGCATCCCTTTAAGGGGTTTACGTATGATCAGCATATATCTGGTCCGGCTGTTGCTGCAAATAAATATCTGCCGATTAAAGACCACCCCTTCATTGACGGTATTTTTATACCAGACGGCAAAACGGTGGTCAATAGTCGAGGCGATGTATATGAAGATTTCCCGGCGACAGGCGGGGTCTATTGTATTGATTTATTTGCGAATCCGGCTCCGGGAATTATTAAAATAGATGCACAACCGCGTACAGTTTATTTCGATGGGCAGGAATACAGCGACCAGGGAAAGCCCTGCATTCTTATGCACGGCAACCATGGCATTACTTTTGACCTGACGGCTATTCGTGAAAGCTATGTTTGCAGTATCGGTTATTTGAAATCCCGTATAGGAGTTGCGGATTTTCAGGAGGGTCATCCCTGTAATGCCAATTTTTATGTGCTCGTGGATGGTCAAGTGAGATATTCCCTTCTTCACTATAAGCAAAAAGGGGAACTGACGGATATTTCAATCAAGCTCGAAGATACGGATCGTTTTCTGACCCTGGTGACAGCGGACGGGCAGGGCCCCAATAAATCCGGCGATGATCTTTCCGGTCGAACGTTTCTCTATGACTGGTGTGTTTTTGCCGAACCGGTTCTGGTATTGGGTGAATGATTCAAAGCTCTTTTAAAAAAACATTACGCAGGCGTACTGTGTAAAATAAATAATATTTATCTCAGGAGGTATGTACGATGAATAAAGTATTATGTATTTTAATGTGTGTATGTGGGGTGACTATGTTGTATGCCGGGGAAATTACGTCACAGATTGAGATACCCGCCATTGGCGCAGAGGACATCGCCCAGATTGAAGGTGCAGCTTCGGATACGCTGAATATTGGCGGAACTGCAAACTATAGCGGAGATAACGACGCATACACGTTTGTGGCCGGTGACCGTAATACGCAGGGGCAGACCTTTACAGTGCCTGGCGCTGCTATGCTGCAGGGCATCTGGGTGCAGCATGTCGGATACACGACCTACTTAAACAACGGAACATGGTATGACTTCAGCGGCGATGTAACGGTTCGCGTTTGCTCCGTTTCCGGGACGGCATTGACTGTCTTAAGAAAGGAAATCAAGACCATTGCGGCCAGCAGCACCTTTAGCGGCAACGGCGATAATGGTACCGGTCGATGGATCCATATACCTCTGGATGAACCGATTCTGCTGGCGGGCAATACGACCTATGCTTTTGACCTGACCAAGTATTCCCAGCATTTTGAGCTGAATGGTCTGAAAGCAGGTCCCTATGCCGGCGGACATGCCTATTCGACCAATTCAAAGGAAGCTCTGAATATGGATGTCGTCCATACAGACGGCGACCGTACGTTTATTTTGGATTTAGCTCCTGGAAAAGTGAGTCCTGTCACACCAGCTCCCGGCGCTATCAATGTGCCCCTTGAGGTAATCTTAAGCTGGCAGGTCAATGATCCCAACGTTACTTCAATCGACCTTTATTTCAGTACAGATCCCAATTTGCCGCCAAGCAGCAGGCGGCTGACCGGCGCTCCGGCCACAACAACATCATGGAATCCGGGAGGGTTAGATTACGATATGACCTATTATTGGCGGATCGATACGTATGAACCCAACACTCTTCCCGGCGGATCAGGTACTATCAAGACAGTCGGCTGGGTCTGGAGTTTCAAAACGGTCGGCCAGTCGGCCACGGTAAGTCCGGTAAGCCCGGCCAAGAGAGTCGTCAATGCGGGAGAAAACACGACCCTGTCGGTAATGACGGTCAACGCAACCTCGTGGCAGTGGTACAAAGTGGGCACGCCGGACATTGCGCTGTCCGACGGCTCCAAGTATTCCGGGGTCTCAACCACCACTCTGGTTATCAATGATGTCCAGCAGGCCGATGAAGGGTGGTATTATTGTCGGGCCGGCAACGATAATTCCGAGCCGGTCAACAGTGTGCCGGGCCTGGTGATGACCAAGCGACTGATTATTCATTACCCGCTGGATGAAGTTGTTATCGGGGAAAATATAACCACACCGGATGTGGTCGGCGGGTTTGATATGACGCTGATGACAACGGGTATTGATTATCCCAGCTTGGTTGGTGGCGTAGCGGAACTTGGCGAGGGCGGCAAAGCTCTGCTGTTCAATAACATCAATCCGGCCGACCCGAACGTATGGGGTCAATATGCGACTGCCGGCGATGTTGATATGGAAGCTATGGGGGATGGCCTGACGATTGCGTTCTGGGTCCAGTGGACTGAAAATAATACCAATTGGCAGGGCATCATCAACCGTCGCGGCAGCTGGGCAGCGGGTGATATGATGTGGCGTATTGACAAGAATCCGTCCACGGGAGAAATCAGCTTTGAGCGGGCAGGTGGAGCAGGCCGAGTGGCGACCAATCTGGTGCAGGGCAATTGGCACTATATTGTAGCCACCTATGATATCGCCTCGGGAGTAACCAAGATGTACAACAATGGCGTAAGAGTATCGACGGCCACCGGATTTACTTATGGAACGGGTACCAACTCGGGCTTCAAACTGGGCTGCAATAACGACGTTGCCAGTGAATTTTTCTGCGGCAAGATTGACGATGTCAAGATTTACAACTATGCCCGCAGCGCTGCTCAAATCGCACAGGACTATGCAGATATTATGAAGGTATCGGTGTGCAACAGGGAAGGTATGGCAGATATGGAGTTCGATACCAATGATGATTGCAGAATAGATATGAAAGACTTTGCCCAGTTTGCTGCGGATTGGCTCAATGACAACCGTATTTACCCGCAATAACCAACGCTGTACGGTTTGGGGGCATTTTCGCAATGCCCTCAAACCTTGTATTTTAAATACGTATAAAGATATTTTTCGAAGATGCAGAGGTCAGTCAGGGACGATATGGATAATACAGGAGCCTGTCTCTGCATTGCCAATTTGGCTGGTTTTGGCTGGGTGGGGGCTTTGGCCCCCTGCCCCAGCCGGCCAATCTGCAGAACATCTGGCATGAAAGCCTGTATCCGTCATGGGGCAGTAAAAATATATAACGAACACCGATTTTTGAATAAATTGCTGGCCGGCGGCGTTTAGAGAATATAAGGACAATATTGCAGAGGCCGTTATTTTTTGGCGATGGATCGGTTACTGGTTTGAAGCTGATTGTGACGGTATTCCAGACTGTACGACCTCTGCGGGCTAATGATTTGCTGTGTTCGCTGAAAACCGAGAGATAATCAGCATATAACTATACGGGGGAAAAATGAACCGTTTTATTCCAGTATTAGCGGGACTTTTGGTAATCTCTGTATGTGTCTGGGGTGCATCGCTTCAATGGGTATCTGACTGGGGTGCCAGCGGCGTACCGGCAAATCTGGGTATGTACATCTATGTGCCGGACAATGTGGCTGAAAATCCCCCTGTTCTGGTTCTTTTGCACTATTGGGGAGGAACCGCCAGCAGTGTTTTTTCCCAAGCGCGTGCAGGCGGTATTGTAGCGGCATCCGATCAATACGGTTTCATTATTGTTGTTCCAGAAACAAACGACTGCTGGGACTATGGTTCGAGCCAATCTCTTACCCGTGACGGCGGCGGGCAGACTCAAGGTATCGTCCAGATGGTCCAATATACGATTAATACCTACAATGCCAATCCCAATCGCGTTTATGTTATGGGCAATTCATGCGGCGGTATGATGACACAAGCCATGCTCGGTGTCTATCCTGATATATTCAGAGCAGGTGTTGCGTTCTGCGGTGTGCCGGTTGGCGGGGCTTGGACACCGGTTACACGGACAGCCCAGCAATGGGGGGACATCGTTCGCAATCTCAATCCGGGATATACCGGACCCCGCCCGCGCATCCAGCTCTGGCATGGCACAGAGGATGAGCTTGTCAGTTATGCCAACCAGGAGGAATCCATTCTCCAGTGGACCAATGTTCTGGGATTAAGCCCAACACCAACGGCAGCGGCGTCGCTGACAATGAATGGCAGACAGTGGACCCGCCAGATCTGGCAGGATGCCAAAGGCAATACCCTTGTTGAAGCATTGTCAGAAATAGGCGGTACGCACAGCATTGGATTGCTGTTTGATGCCCACTGGGTGATCCCCTTTCTGGGTCTGAATATCATAGGTCCCCATGACCCCGAAAGCAGTATTACTATCCCGCGCGGCCGTCCGGTGCTTAACGCGGAACGAACGACCTTTGTTGCCGATAACGGCCAACTTCTTCGCGGGCCGTTTACATCCACGGAATGGAGCGGAGCGGTACCATATGAAGAGATCGCCAAGATCAAAAACCTCGGTTTTAATGCGGTGCATCTTTATGGCGAATGTTTTGACATCAATTATCCAAACCCGGGTTCGACAGCGCCGGGATACGCGGCCGCCCGCATTGACAGTATTGTGCAGAGTACACGCAATCTGGGTTTATATCTGATTCTTACGATCGGCAATGGCGCCAACAATGGGAATTACAATCGCAGTTATGTTGAAGATTTCTGGAGATACTATGCGCCGCGCTACGCGAATGAGACGCACGTGCTGTTTGAAATTCAGAATGAACCGGTAGCTTGGGGGCCTCCTTATTTAACGCATACCAATCCGCCGGGAGCAGTGGATATGGAAATCTCCGCTTATAATATCATCCGTTCGTATGCCCCCGATACGCCGGTCTTGCTGTTCAGTTATGCTGTGCCGTGGGGATCAGGAGGAGCCAACGACGCTTTGATAGATGTTCGTGCGTTCAATACGGCTGTTTTTGGCAATCCCGACGCCATTTGGACCAACGAGGCGGTGGCCATTCACGGCTATTCGGGAAGCAGTTTAACCTCAGACTTCGCTGCCGCCATGATCGGATTCGGCTACCCTTGCTTTCAGACGGAGTTTGCCGGAGGTATTTGGGGTGAAGAAGGCGGCGGTTTTGAACTGTATACGGCATCGGAAATGGAACGGCGCAAGGTTTCCTGGCTGACCTTCCAGTTTATTCCTCCATGGGGTGTTTCTGACTGCATAACGATACCCAAAGTCTATAAGGATCGTGTGGATAGGTCGGGCTTGTCCTGGATGCCTGACTACGGGATTTGGCCTCAGATCCGGAGTTCATACGGCAGTGGCGGCCAACCCCGGTCTACAACAGGTTTAAGCGGAACTTTACGTATTCAGGCTGAGGATTTTGATATTGGCGGTCCGGGTGTGGCTTATGACGATATGACGATGTCCAACGAGGGTGGGCAATATCGGACAGCCGAAAGCGTGGATATTGAAGTTACTTCTGATTCCGGCGGCGGTTACAATATCGGCTGGACCATGGATGGTGAATGGCTTGAATATACTATCTTTGTAACGGAAGCGGGCTATTACAACCTCCGGTTACGCGTTGCTTCACCGAATACCGGCTGTGCGGCACGCGTCGTTTCGTACAATCTGGATAAGACGGGTAGATGGACTATACCAAACACGGGAGGCTATCAGAATTGGACTACAATAACCAAACAGGTTTTTCTGGAATACGGACGGCAGAAGTTGCGTGTTGAAATTGTTACCGGTGGTTTCAATCTGAACTGGATCGAACTTTCGCCGGCTGCTGTTGGTCCCGTTACTGACAGTGTCTACAAAATAGTCAATCAAAACAGCGGTCTGGCGATACAGAATAATAACCGCAATGTGATCCAGAGCAGTTTTATAGACGCAGCGACACAGAAGTGGAGTCTTCAGCATCAGGGCGCCGGTCAATACCGTGTTCGTTCAGCATATGACAACTGGCAATGGAATACCTGCATTCTCCAACCGCTGGGGGATGGCTATTATCGTCTTATCCGTGAGGATTCAGGTCTGGACTGCGGAGCTGAGAATGCATCTCTTGATGCTGGGGCCGCGATTGTATTCAATGAATATGCCGGCTTGGCCCACCAGAAGTGGGCGGTTTTAAGTCCGTCTGCTCCGGCATTTCCTGTCGGTTTGACAGCCGAGTGGTCTTCCTCGACACAAATTGATTTATTCTGGACGGCCTCTGCCGGTGCGACCAGTTATAATATTAAACGTTCGGTTAACAGCAGCGGCCCCTATACTATTATTGCTGCTAATATAACGGCAACCAGCTATACCGATACGGATGTGATCAATGGAAGAGTATATTATTATGTAGTCAGCGCCAACACCCTATCGGGGGAAAGTCTCAACAGCAGGCCGGCCGTGGTAACGCCCTGGAAGTCTCAGGACATTGGTACTGCGGCATTGACCGGCAGCAGTATTTTTAATGGTGATGTATTTGTGGTGAATGGATCGGGAAGTGATATCTGGGGTACGGCAGATGCATTCCGCTTTACCTATTTGACGGTCAATGGTGATTGCACCATCATAGCACGTGTTGTTTCAGTGCAAAATACCGATTCATGGGCCAAAGCCGGTCTGATGATACGCGAAAGCCTTAATGCCAATTCAAAAAATGCCTTCATCGCCGTTACACCGGGCAACGGCGTGACTTGGCAATACCGCACCAGTACCGGCGGCAGTTCTGCCAACAGTGCTGCCACCGGTCTGGCAGCGCCCTACTGGATTAAGTTAGTGCGCAGCGGCAGCACCTTCAGCGGCTACCATTCTCCTGACGGTATTACCTGGACGCAGCAGGGGGCGTCGCAGACCATCAGTATGGCAAGCACGGTCTATATCGGTTTGGCGGTCACTAGCCACAATAATTCGAGTCTTTGTCAGGCCGTCTTTGACAATGTGACGGCCCCCGGCTGGCCGCTGCCTTTGGGACCTGTGGCGCCGGCAAATTTATCTGCGACGATGATAACTTCCAGTCAGGTCAACCTGACCTGGACGACTGCGTTGGGGGCGACCAGTTATAACATTAAACGCTCAACCGCCAGCGGTGGTCCCTACACAACTATTGCCTCTACTATAACTCTGACAAGCTTCAGTGATACAAATATAACGGGGGGTGCAACTTATTATTATGTAGTCAGTTCGAACACGCCGGATGGAGAAAGCCCCAACAGCAGTGAGGCAGTTCCGTCCAGACTGCGGACTTATCTGAAATTTAACGAATCCAGCGGCACAGCCGGCTTTGATGCCACCGGCAACAACTGGAACGGCACACTGGTCAACGGTCCGCTGCGGGCAGCAGGAAAGTTTGGCAATGCCGTTGATCTGGACGGCATCAATGACTACGTGTCTTTGCCGGCTGGTGTGGTTAACGGATTAACAAGCTGTACGATTGCCGCATGGGTTTATCTGGATACAGTCAGTAATTGGTCCCGCATATTCGACTTTGGAACCGGCACAAATGTAAACATGTTCCTGACCCCGCGCAATGGTTCGACAGGGACTGTGCGTTTTGCTATTACAACCAGCGGTGCAGGCGGTGAGCAGCAAATCAACGGAAGTTCAGCGCTTCCAACCGGGGTTTGGACGCATGTGGCTGTCACACTGGCAGGCAGTACAGGGATTCTGTATGTCGACGGGGCCGAAGTTGGGCGCAACACGGCAATGAGCCTGACTCCTTCTTCACTGGGCACAACAACGCAGAATTATATCGGCAGATCTCAATACTCTGCTGATCCATATAGCGACGGACGAATTGATGAGTTTCGGATCTACACCCATGCATTAAGCGGCTCTGAAGTGGCAATGCTGTATGCAGAGCAGATTCCGCTCGATATTCCTTCTGTGCCGACAGGTCTGAGTGCCACTGCCGTATCTAGCGGACAGATTGATCTGAGTTGGACGGTTTCTTCAACTGCGACAAACTACAACATCAAATGCTCAATGTCCAGCAGTGGTCCCTACACCCTGATTGCCAGTGTATCAGGGACCAGCTACAGCGATATAGGGCTGTCCGAATCGACAGTCTATTATTATGTGGTCAGTGCCGTTAACAGCGTCGGTGAAAGTGCTGATTCCGAGCAGGCTGGCGCGATAACGCATGGCTTACCTCCTGCAGCACCTTCCGGTCTGACGGCAATAGCCGGCGACGGTTCGGTAATACTAACCTGGAATGCCAATACGGAAGGCGATATTGCTGGATACAATGTTTACCGATCCACAACGCCGGAAGGCGAATATACCCTGCTGAACGGTTCGCTGCTGAGCAGCCCGGACTTTATGGATGAGACAGTCAGCCATTACACGCGGTATTATTATGTGGTGACCGCTGTGGATACCAACTTGCTGGAAAGTCCTTCTTCCAATCCGGTGTCGGTGATGCCGATAGATGAGCTGGCGGTGGTGCTCAGCGCGGCGGATTTTGAGAGCGGATTCGGCGAGTGGGTGAACATTACAGGAGAGGATTTTACGGACTGGACACGCAATTCCGGCGGCACGCTGACGCCCTATACGGGTCCGTCGGGCGGGGCCAACGGCAGTACTTGGTATGTGTACCTTGAGACGTCACCGGGGGGTGCCAATACCGCCGGCAATACGGCCATCCTGCAAGGCCCGGTGATCGGCGGCTATAATCGCGTGCTTATGTTCTATTACCACATGTATGGTGCTGCTATTGGGACGCTGAATGTGGACGTCTTCCATAACGGCGTGTGGCAGAATGGCATCTGGAGCCGCAGCGGCCAGCAGCATACTTCCAATAGCCAGCCTTATACGCAGGCGATTGTGAACCTGACGGGTTACAGCGGCCCGATCCAGATTCGTTTCCGGGCGGTAGCTGCCGGCGGGCCGACGGGTGATATGGCGATTGACGATATCCAGGTTTCAGGCCGCCCCGTTTACGGCGACATGAACGGGGACAATCGTCTGGACATGGATGATTTTGTGGACTTTGCCGGCTATTGGCTGCAGACTCATTGTGGGTTGGATTTAGACGGCGACTGCAAGATTACGCTTTATGAGTTTGCCGCCTTTGCCGAAAACTGGCTGGATAGTTCATCTCAATAATGTCAACTTCAGAAAATAAAGAGTAATTATGAAACAAGCGCGAAGATGGAAATTCCTTTTTGTTGGAGACCTCGTATAGTCTCTTTGTCCGGCAACCCCATGATCAGTCAGCCGAAAGCACCAATAGTCCGAGATATTGCCTGCTGTTGCGTCATCACTGACGGGACAGTCAGCTATGTGCTGAATGGCAATTTTCCCGACACTTTTTCTGCCATTAAAAACCGGCAGAAACAACGACTCCGTACTGGGGCCGAATTAGGTTACCGACTCAATTTTGCCGCCCAAAGTACGATTCGCTGCAAAACTTTGGCGGTAGGCAGCATTGAGAAAAATATGCTGTGCAGCTGGCCCGGCGACACGTATCCGAAAACAGAGGGAACCAAGGTGCGTTTTTCAAATTAATGGATAGGATGTCTTTAATTTTGTGCCCAAGCATGAACGTGATGCCCCTGAACTGCCGATCGCGGCGGCTCTTGACGTGGTCGCCCTCCGGGGTCCATCCCCAAGAGCCGGTTAACTGCTTACCCGTGCGAAACAGTTCCGCCTTGATTCAAAGGTAAGTCTGACCAGCAGATGGGGACAACTTCGATGACACTTTTTTCGTTTGGTGCCAAACTTTTTTGAGCCGAGCGGCATTGAAAGAAGAGGCTACCGCGATTGCGGCTAATGACCGTATTGCAGAGAAAAAGTTTTTGCATTATATGATGCTTTATGATATTCACAGATGTAAGCAGGTTAATTTGATGTGTGTTAATGATAAATATTTCTGTTATGTTATCAAACCGTCGTTAACGACGAAGAAAATTCCGTGTCACCAAATGGGACAAGGGGCATCCAAACTGCAGCTCAAGCAGCTTGAAACTCCTGTGAGAGGGAATTGTCCAGAATGCATCGATCTGCCAGAAGGGTTAAATGTTCCAGCTTCGTCTGTCAGGATTAGGCATTAACCGTAAAACGTAAATTTAATTTTTTAATATTGCAAAACAGATAAAATTTGGAGATATTATGACAAAAGGAAGTGTTGTGGAGAAAATGGTGCAAATCAAATTTTTTTCAGCATTCCTGTTTCTGTGTTTCAGTATTGTTCTGCAGGCAGCTCCTTCCGGTTTGGATAAGTTCGGACATTTACAGTCCATCGCGGGTTCCGATAGAAAGGATTTTTCTTTCTGCACTCTGGAAAACGGCATTCAGCTTCACGTCGGCGATGCTGTCAAGAATGTGATTTTCTATGGTTCTTCCACAGTTCGTGTCAATGAAAATCTCGGCCGCAGCTACTGGGAGCATCCAAGTATCGTAGTTGTGGGCCAGCCTGCGGCTGTTCCATTCAGGATCCATGAGACCGCAGACAGTGTTGCGATTGTATCGGATACACTTCAGATTAAGGCCGATAAACAAACTGGAGCGCTGAGGTTTATGAATGCAAGCGGCAAACTATTGACCTGCGAGCGTGCCGTAAACCATGCGATGATTAAACAGGTTGAGATTTCTGGTGCCCCGACCTACGAGGTCTCGAATACCTTTACTTTGAAGCCCGATGAGGGATGGTACGGCTTTGGCTACATCGACTCAGCTCCCATCCAAATCAACCGACGGGGGCAGGAATTGCTGCTGATTCAGACCAATATGGGCATTGTGATTCCCATGATCATATCCTCTGAGCGGTATGGAATCATGTGGGACATCTATTCCGTCATGCGGTTCAAAGACGATGCAGCCGGTGCTACACTTTGGGCTGAAAGTGCTCCCGGCGGCGTGGATTACTATTTCTTTGCAGGTGACACGATGGACGATGTAATTGCCGCGTACCGTAATTTGACGGGGAATGCACCTCTGTATCCCAAACAGGCCCTCGGTCTGTTTATGAGCAAGGAACGCTATCAGACCCAGCAGCGCATTGTCGAAGTGGCCAGGACTTTCCGCAAAGAGCAATTTCCGCTGGATTACATTGTACAAGACTGGCAATACTGGGGAAGCGATAAAGATGGCACCTGGAGCGGTATGATCTGGAATAAAGATCGCTATCCCGATCCCGAGGGCATGATAAAGGCAATTCACGACCTGAATATGAAACTGATGATCTCCATCTGGCCGTCCGTGGGTAATGATACCCCGCTGGCCCATGAACTGGACCAGTATAAACTGAGATTTGAGCCGCTGCACTGGATATCACGGAAAGCCCGCATTTATGACGCCTTCAGTGAAAAGGGACGGGAAATTTACTTTAAGCATGTGAAGAACGGTCTTCTGGACAAGGGTGTAGATGCCCTTTGGATGGACGGCACCGAAGTGGAGGTCGGCACGGCCTGCTGGAATCCCAACGAAGTTGCGCGTGATATCAAAAGACTGGGAAGCAATGCTCTGGGCGATTTTTCACGTTACTTGAATGTCTATACGCTTATGACTACCAAGGGGACTTATGAAGGTCAGCGTGCCATCAGCAACCAGCGTGTGTTTACACTGACTCGCTCTGCCTGGTGCGGGGCTCAGCGTTACGCTGCTGCCTCCTGGTCAGGCGATTCGTCGGCCAGTTGGAATATGCTGAAGTCTCAGATGGCCAGCGGACTTCATGTGACCATGGCCGGCAATCCCTGGTGGACGCAGGATATCGGAGGCTTCTTTGTCAACAACTTCCCCGGCGGGGAACAGAATCCTGCCTATCGCGAACTCTTCTTGCGATGGTATCAGTTTGGAGCCTTCAATCCAATCTTTCGTATTCATGGAACTAATATTGAGCGGGAGCCCTATATCTTCAGACAGATGGATGCAGAAGTTTATGATGCGCTGCTGGATATTACGCACCTGCGTTATCGCCTCATGCCGTATCTTTACAGCCTCAGCTGGAAAGTTACCAGTGAAGGATACACGCTGATGCGTGCTTTGCCGATGGATTTCCCGGATGATGCCGGAGTCCGCAATATCAGCGATGCCTTTATGTTCGGGCCGGCATTTCTGGTGCATCCTGTCACCCGCGCCATGTATCGTACAGAAAGTACGCCTGCCCCGACCGTGCCGACGGAGTTCTTGCGGACTCCCGACGGCAAACCGGGTCTGGCCGTGCAGTATTTTGCCGGCATCAACTTTGATACGCCAAAGGGCAACGGAATTGACGAGGTTGTCGATCATGACTGGCCCGGACCGCCGCTGGCTGTTCTGCCCGGCGGCCTGAACGATTTAAATAACTTCTCGGCGCGTTGGGAAGGATTTCTGGTGGCCCCTCAGGACGGCGAATATGAAATCGGGGTCGAAGGGGATGACGGTTTCCGGCTTTATTTAGATGGGAGAAAAATCATAGAGGATTGGCGCGAGAATGCCGCGCGCTACCGCAGCGCCAAAGTCACGCTCAGCAAGGGACAGCAAGTGCCGCTGAAACTGGAATTCTACCAGGCCGGCGGCGAACGTATCCTCCGTCTCGGCTGGCGCACCCCCAGCGATATTCGCAATCAACGTGAACATGAGACAGCGGTAGATAATGTCGTGAAAACATATCTGCCTGCTGGTGCGGATTGGTATGATTTCTGGACGAATGAGAAACTTACTGGGGGAAAAACGGCCGAAAAAGCATGTCCGCTGAATATTCTGCCGTTGTATATTCGTGCCGGTTCGATTGTACCAATGGGTCCGGTTATACAGTATGCGACCGAAAAACCAGATGCCCCTTACGAAATTCGCATTTACCCAGGCGATGATGCGAAGTTCACAATCTACGAAGATGACAATGAAACCTATAACTACGAAAAGGGTGAATATGCTACCTATGATCTTGTTTGGAATGATGCAGCCAAAAAACTAAATATTGGTGCCCGTAAAGGTTCGTTTCCGGGGATGGTGCCAACACGCCAACTGAAGATTGTTCTTGCTGTATCAGAAGAAAATGCGGGTATCAGTGATGCATCCAGAGCTGTTAAATCGGTTGTTTATACAGGACAGGACATAGCTTTGGAATTTTAGTTGAGGGGTACAGGTTTTTGCTGTTTTAAATTAGCCGATGGCGGCATGAATTGTCAACGGATTATCGAGTCAGGAAATACAAATATGGAGAAACCAATAGAAATTTCAGGAATCCAGAAACTTATTTTGACCATGGTAATGGCTGTCGCAACGGCTGTTGGAATGCTTTGTTATGCGGACAATCCGATTATTCAGACAAAATACACCGCCGATCCGGCACCGATGGTCTATGATGAGACGGTATATCTTTATACCACCCATGACGAAGATGATGCTACCGGTTTCAAAATGTTTAATTGGCTGCTATATAGTTCAAAGGATATGGTCAATTGGACAGATCATGGTATTATTGCTGGAGTGGCCGAGCCGTACAAGACCTTCAAGTGGGCCGACGGTCATAGCGCGTGGGCTCCCCATTGTATTGTCAGAAACGGCAAGTTTTATTTTTATTGTCCTACGATATTCAAGGGGCGAATGGCAATTGGTGTAGCGGTGGCAGAAAGTCCGACCGGACCATTTGTTGATCCTCTGGACAAACCTCTAATCTATCGCGGGAATCCAGGGGACTACGACCCTGCTGCATTCATCGATGATGACGGACAGGCTTACCTGTATTGGGGTGGCAACGGTCCTTGTTATTATGTCAAGCTTAATGAGGACATGATTTCCACTTCGGGTGACATCCAGACGGCATCCATCGATTTTACCGGCACTCCTCCCGAAGCGTCTTACACAGAAGGACCATGGTTGTGGAAGAAGAACAATCATTACTACCTGGCTTGGGCGTCCCGCTGCTGTCCGGAGGGTATCGCTTATGCCATGAGCGACAGTCCCACAGGTCCATGGAAGTGCAAAGGGACGATCATGGATCCGAATTCTCACTCGGACGGTAACCATCCGGGGATTATTGATTACAAGGGAACAACCTACCTTTTCGGGTTAAATTATGAACTGTTTTTCACCCTTCAGGGGCACAGAAAGAAACTGGAGAGACGTTCAGTGTGCGTAAAAACAATGACCTACAACACCGACGGCACGATTCAGAAGGTTCCTTGGTGGGGTGACGGAACGGCGATACCGAGCGTACCTCAGGTCGGCTTTCTCAATCCTTATCAGACCGTAGAAGCCGAAACGATCTGCTGGGCATCGGGGGTTAAGACCGAACACTGCAGTGAAGGAGGGATGAATGTCTGTAACATCGAAAACGGTGATTATATTAAGATTAAAGGAGTGGATTTCGGCAGGGGGGCAGTTTTTTTTCGAGGCTCGGGTCTCTTCCGGTTCAGAAGGCGGTTGTATCGAGATTCGTCTGGACAGTCCAGATGGGATCCTGGCGGGAACCTGTGCAGTTTCCAACACCGGGGGATGGGAAATATGGAAGACCGTGGGGTGCTCGGTTAAAGATGCCGCTGGCGTGCATAATTTATACCTTGTTTTTACCGGGGGCATAGGATCACTGCTGAAATTGAACTGGTGGAAATTCAAATAAGGAAAAAAGCTCTATGTATATGAACGGATATATGCAATTAATCACATTTCTTGCAGCAGCAATATTGGTTAGCCCATGTATTGGTCAAAATCCTATTTTTCGCGATGTCTTCACGGCTGATCCGGCGGCTCTGGTCGTTGACGATACGGTCTATGTCTATGTCGGTCGCGATAACGCCAAAGAGGGACAGTTTTTTACTATGCCGGAATGGCGATGTTATTCCTCAAAAGACATGAAGGTATGGACGTCACATGGCCCCATTATGCGGCCGGAGGATTTCAAGTATGCCCGGCCTGATACCGCATGGGCCTGCCATATGATTGAGAAGGATGGACGCTACTATTTCTATGCAACGTTGCGTCGCAATAACAACAATGAACACTGTATCGGAGTGGCTGTTGGTGATAGTCCGCTTGGTCCATTTAAGGATGCCCGCGGAACTCCGCTCATCACCGATGATATGACTACCGATTCGAGTCGTCCCAACGCCGATATTGATCCTGCCGTGTTTATTGACGACGACGGTACCGCTTGGCTGATGTGGGGCAACGGTGATTTCTATCTGGTCAGACTTAAGCCCAGCATGATCGAGCTGGATGGGCCGATCCAAAAAATACCGCACCCAAATGTTGCGGAAGCACCTTGGCTGTTCAAACGCGGGAATTTGTACTACAATATCTATGCCGCTGATGTACCCGGCAATCCGCCGGAAAAGGTCGCTTATGCGACAGCAGAAAAAATCACAGGTCCATGGACCTATCGCGGATTAGTAACCGGTTCTCCCAAGGCAGGTTTTACCATTCATCCAGCGGTCATTGAGTTCAAGGGGCAATGGTATTTCTTCTACCACGATGGCTCCACCAGCCTCAATGGCATACCCGGCGGCGATTGCCGACGAAGTGTTTGTGCGGAATATCTTTACTTCAATGCCGATGGAACCATCCAACCTATCATGCAAACCGATGAAGGTCTTAGTCTTCCGCCAAAAGTGACTCAAGCGTCGGCACAATTATTTACGCTGCGGGATGTGCGGCTGCTGGAGAGTCCTTTTTCTCAGGCAGTTCAGGCCAATCGGCAGTATCTTCTGGCTCATCATGCCGATCGACTGCTGGCACCATTCCGTCGCGAAGCGGGACTGTCGCCCAAGGCGCAGCCTTACGGCAACTGGGAAAGCATGGGACTTGAAGGGCATTCGGCGGGACATTATCTTTCAGCGATATCACTGATGATTGCATCAGGTGCTGATCCGGACGGAGAATTTCAGCGTCGTCTGGACTATATGATTGATGAACTGGCCCAAGTCCAAAAAGCCAACGGCAATGGTTACCTTGGAGGGATATCGGGAAGTAAAGAATTTTGGGCCCGTATCGCCGACGGACATGTTGAGCTTATAGGAAAAAGATGGGCCCCGTGGTATAATCTCCATAAAATGTTTGCCGGACTTCGGGATGCCTATCTTGTTGGAGGCAGCAAAAAGTCGCGTGATTTGTTGGTTGGTTTCGCAGACTGGTGTGAAAAGATAACATCTGGTCTGACTGACCAGCAGATGCAGCAAATGCTGGGTGTCGAATACGGCGGAATGAATGATGTGCTTGCTGATATTTATGTGATCACCGGAAATAAAAAATATCTGGAACTGGCCAAACGCTTCAATCATCGGTCTGTTTTTGAACCTCTCGAGAATCGCCAGGACAAGCTGACCGGCATCCATGCCAATACCCAGATTCCTAAGATAGTCGGCATGGAGCGGATTGCGGCTCTGACTCATGATGAGAAACTGCACACTGGGGCGGAGTTTTTCTGGGAAACCGTGACGCAGAATCGCACTGTGGCCTTTGGCGGCAACAGCGTCAGCGAACATTTTAATAACCCCGCGGACTTTAGCGGCATGATTGCGCACCGGGAAGGTCCTGAATCCTGCAATACCTACAATATGCTCAAACTGACGGAGGAACTGTTTAAGGCAGAACCCAGGGCTGCATATGCAGACTATTACGAGCGAGCTCTGTACAATCATATCTTGGCATCAATTCATCCTCAAAAACCCGGATATGTTTATTTCACCTCTATCCGACCGGATCACTACAGAGTATATTCTCAGCCGGAGGTGGCCTTCTGGTGCTGTGTCGGTACGGGGATGGAGAATCCTGGACGGTATGGGGCGTTTATTTATGCTCAGAGAATGGATCAGTTGTATGTAAATCTTTTTATTCCTTCGAAGCTTTCTCTGAATGTGGGGGGGGTGGTACTAAGACAACAAACGCAATTCCCGGATGAGCCTCGCACGCAGCTTCATTTTCAACTTCTAAAACCAACCGTCTTTACGCTGAATATTCGCCATCCCTACTGGGTCAAAGCGGGTGATTTTGCGGTCAAGGTTAACGGGCGATTGATTGATGTCAAGTCAACTCCTTGTTCCTATGCGGCTATCCGGAGGGAATGGGCTGACGGTGACACGGTAGATGTGGAGCTTCCTATGCATCTGCACACTGAGCGCTTGCCTGACGGCTCCGACTGGGTGGCTTTTCTGTATGGTCCGGTTGTACTAGCAAAACCCGGCAGCACCGAACACATGGACGGGCTGTTTGCTGATGGAAGTCGCATGGGTCAGGTTGCGCATGGTCCATTAATTCCGCTTGACAAGGTGCCGACTTTGCTGGCAGCGGAAGAGGATTTGCTTAAGCATATTGTTGAAGATCGTGCCGCCGGACCGCTGCATTTTCGTATCAAGGATATCATTGAACCAGACGACCCGGCAGGTTTGCCGCTGATGCCGTTTTTCAGACTGCATGAGCGTCGCTATCAGATGTACTGGGAACTTACTACCCCCCAACAGATTAAGACACGACGGGAAAAACTCGCAGCTGAGGAACGCCAACGGCAGGTACGTGAAGCGGCAACTATCGACTGGATAGCGGTAGGTGAGCAGCAGCCTGAGGTAGAGCATGATCTTCAGGGTGAAGGTATGGAAACGGGGATTCACAACGGTCGGCGCTGGCGCCATGGTTACTGGATTCAATATACCCTCGATTCACGGGACGCCAAAGAAGTCATTTTATCTGTTACTTATTCCGGTGACGATCGAGGTCGCGAATTTGATATCTTGGTCAACGGCACAAAGATCGCTACTCAAAAGCTGTTCGGCGAAAAACCGCATGATTTTATAGAAAAACACTATCCGGTTCCTGCCGAGATCCTTCGGACCGCTGAAAACGGTTGCTTTACAGTTCGGTTCACCGCAAGCCGGGGATTGGCGGGTGGGTTATATGACGTTCGTCTGCTCAGGCTGAATGCTTCGGGAAGTCATCCTGCCAATTAGTTCTGTTTGGCACGGAATTGATCTGACAATCTGATGTTAAAAAGATGAAAAGTATTAATAAAGGTGAATATTGTATGGAAAAACACGAAATAAAAAAACATGTCACAGACATGGCGATAATGATAGTCATTTACTTGAATACAATTGGACTTGCCGACAATCCTATTATTCAGACCCAATATACTGCCGATCCGGCTCCATTGGTTCATCATGATAGAATTTATCTTTATACCACCCATGATGAAGATGTGTTGGTGAATAATTTCTTTACGATGAATGACTGGCGGTGTTATTCGACAACCGACATGGTAAACTGGACCGATCATGGATCACCGCTGTCATATAAGGACTTCAGTTGGGCAAGTGGGGATGCCTGGGCTGGTCAATGTGTTTACAGAAATGGCAAGTTCTTTTTTTATGTTCCCATGAAGATGAAAGTCGGCGGGAAAGCAATCGGGGTAGCGGTAGCAACCCACCCGGCAGGGCCGTTTACAGATGCGCTGGGACACCCCTTGGTGGGCAACGATGGGAGTTGGGGTGATATCGATCCGACTGTTTTTATTGATGAAGACGGCCAGGCATATCTGTATTGGGGCAATCCCTACCTGCGTTATGTGAAATTAAACGAAGATATGATTTCTTATTCCGGCGATGTCGTTGAGGTGCCTCTAACACCAGCCGGTTTCGGCCTCCGCAGCAAAGACGACAGGCCCTCTTCCTATGAGGAAGGCCCATGGTTTTATAGGCGAAATGGAAAATACTATATGATTTTTGCCGGCGGTCCTATACCGGAACATATTGGTTATTCAACGGGCCCCAGTCCAACAGGTCCCTGGACTTATCAGGGTATTATTATGCCTGCACAAGGCGGCAGTTTCACAAACCATCCAGGCGTATGTGACTATAAGGGGAATTCCTATTTCTTTTATCATAACGGTGCTTTGCCGGGCGGCCATGGATTTCACCGTTCGGTATGCGTCGAGCAGTTTAAGTACAATGAAGACGGGACAATCCCGACCCTCAGTATGACCAAGGAAGGGGCGCCTCCGATCGGCCATCTCAATCCCTATCGAACCACAGAAGCTGAAACGATCTGCTGGGCATTGGGGATTAAGACAGAACGCTGCAGTGAAGGCGGAATGAATGTATGCAGCATTGAAAACGGCGATTATATCAAAGTCAAAGGCGTTGATTTTGGCCCCGGGGCCAAATCCTTTGAAGCCAGGGTCGCTTCGGAAAGCCAAGGCGGCCGCATTGAACTCCGCTTTGACAGTCCGACCGGCAAGCTGGCGGGGATCTGCTCCGTTCCTTGTACCGGCGGCTGGCAGAAGTGGGAGACAAAGTCCTGTACTGTAAAAGATGCCGCCGGGATACACGACTTGTATTTCGTGTTTGCCGGTGACAGCGGATTTTTGATGACTTTCAATTGGTGGAGATTTGAGAGGTAGAAAGGAGTGTGAGAAAGATTATGATTCGAAATGTCATGAAATATACGATATTGCTGGCCGTCATTTTCTTGCTTCAAGAGTACGAAGTTGCTCAAGGCAGTCAACAAAAATCTGTCCCGACAAAGAAGCAAACCTTTCAGCCCAATTTCGAATCTTTAGAGAAGGCAAATCCGGTACCGGAATGGTTCCGGGACGCCAAGTTTGGCATCTATTTCCATTGGGGGGTTTATAGTGTTCCGGCGTTTGCCAACGAGTGGTATCCGCGCAGCATGTATATTAAAGGATCAGCAGAAAACAAACATCACCTGGCTAACTATGGTGAAGTGTCTGAGTGGCCCTACCACAATTTCATCATCGGCGCAAAGGACAAGCAGGGACGTTTTGTACAATTTGCACCCAAGCTCAAGTCCGAAGGCGGTCAATTTGATCCCGATGAATGGGCGCAATTGTTCGCCGATGCCGGCGCTAAATTTGCTGGACCGGTCGCGGAACACCACGACGGCTTTTCGATGTGGGCCAGCAGGGTCAATCCCTGGAATGCTAAGGATATGGGACCGAAGCTGGATTTGGTCGGCTTGCTGACAGATGCCATTCGAAAGAAAAATATGAAGGTTATTCTTTCGATGCATCATGCCTATAATATTACAGGATTTTATGATGTGGTGCCGAAAACAAACGATCCCCTATTGCAGATGCTTTATGGGCAGCAGGGGAAAGAAAAAAACGAGGCGTTATGGCTGAGCAAGCATCAGGAAATCATCCAGATGTATCAGCCCGATATCATTTGGCAGGATTTTAATCTGCATATTATTTCACAGCCGGTGCTTTTGGAGTTCCTGGCTTACTACTACAATAAAGCCGGTGAATGGAACAAGGAAGTCGTCGCCACCTATAAAGATGGCCTCAATATCAAATGCGCGGTTCTTGATTATGAGCGCGGAGGACCTGCCGATATTACTGAAAATTACTGGCTGACGGATGATGCCGTCAGTTCCTCAAGTTGGTGTTACACGGAAGGAATCCGATATTATTCCACAAAACAAGTGCTTCACGGTTTTCTGGATAGAATCAGCAAAAACGGCAACCTCTTATTGAATATATCTCCCAAAGCAGACGGCAGTATTCCGGAGGAACAGAAAGATATGCTGCTGGCCATAGGGGCATGGCTTAAGAAATATGGCGAGGCAGTCTATGCCACCCGTGCGTGGGAACAATACGGAGAAGGCCCGACAAAAATGGGCGGAGCGCACGGCCAAATGGGACCTCCGAGCGAGGGGACGGCCGGTGATATTCGTTATACAAGATCCAAAGACAATAAGACGCTTTATGCTATGCTGCTGGGCTGGGAACAGGGACAGACTGAAGTGGTTCTTAAATCATTGTCTACGGACAGGATTGTTGGTCAACAACCCAAATCGGTCCGGTTGATCAACGGCCGTGCCGGCGAATACCTGCCATTGGTTTTCAAACAGGACGCGCACGGATTAACCGTTTGTTTGCCGGAACGTCCTTTCGAAGAACTGGCCTATGTACTAAGGATCGATTTTGACAATAGCATTCCGCCGCTTAGCAGGCATGCTGACCTTGATTGTACCCCGTATTATCACATTGTTCCTGCCAACAGCACAGGGCGCTGGGTGCTGGGTTCAGATTTTTCCGTGACTGAGAAAACGAAACAGGCTGCCCACCAGTGGAAGTTGGAGTCTGCCGGCAAAGGTGTTTACATCATATCGAACCGCCAGGATCCTCGAAAGGTGATCGATTATAATATATCCAGTCATGATCTTATTCTTTCGGAGTATGCCGGAAAAAACAGCCAGTTCTGGAAGATTGACGATGCCCGAAATGGATTATTCACCATATCCAACAAATATAATCCGAATGCCAAATTATCCCTTTCTGAAACGGCTGCTGAAGGGACAAAAGCGGGACTGGACGGTCCATTGGCTCAATGGAACCTCGTGGAAGTGTGTGATTTGAAACAGACAGCTTTTAAGCCGCATGTTATCCCGGGAACGATTCAGGCCGAGGACTTCGATACCGGCTGTCCGGGCGATGCTTTCTATGACAGTGACGATAAAAACGAAGGCGGGCAGTATCGTCTCAATCAAGGTGTGGATATCGAAACATGCAGCGCCGGAGGTTATAATGTGGGCTGGACCCGTGCCGGGGAATGGCTGGCATATACAATAGCGGTCAGCAAGACCGGTGCATACCGTGTTTCATTCTATGTTGCCTCGGCTCAGGACAGCCCCAGGATGCACCTTGAATGCGGCGGCTCGGACATAACCGGAATCATTTCTGTTCCCAATACGGGGGGCTTTCAGAATTGGCAAATTGTGACCCGGACAGTCAACCTTGAAGCTGGTGAACGTATACTGAAATTGGTCATCGACGGCAATTATGTGAATCTTGACAAAATGGTTTTTGAAGAAATAGAATAAAGAATATGTGCGTCGGAGGCCCCGCAAAAAAAGCAACTGAAGGAACTTCAAAGATAATGCGAACTAAGACGAATCCGGCCAGACAACGGTTTTTGGTTATATTGATTACATGTGTATTAACGCATGTTGATGCAGAGTCGTCTTTCCAGTCTTGGGCGAAAACACCGCCGATGGGGTGGAACAGCTGGGATTGTTTTGGCACAACTCTTACCGAAAACCAGGCAAAGGCGCAGGCTGATGCCATGGCCAAATACCTCAAACCGTACGGATGGACTTATTTTACGGTTGACATCCAGTGGTATGAACCCAATTCGCAGGGACATATTTACCGCCGGGGTGCCCGATTGGAGATGGATGAGTACAGCCGGCTTATACCAGCGCTGACGAAATTTCCTTCTTCGGCCAATGGCAAAGGCTTTAAGCCTCTGGCTGACTATGTGCACTCTCGAGGCCTGAAATTCGGTATTCACATCATGCGCGGCATCCCCAAACAGGCTGTGCGCGACAATACTCCCATTCTCCGAACACAGGCCCGAGCCGCCGATATTGCCAATACCCGTTCTATCTGTGCATGGAATCCGGATATGTATGGTGTCGATATGAGCAAACCCGGGGCACAAGAATATTACGATTCGCTTTTTGAACTCTATGCTTCATGGGGTGTGGATTTTGTAAAGGTTGATGATATCGCTCGCCCTTATGACGAGGTACAGAAAGCCGAAATCGAAGCGATCCGCAAGGCAATCGACAAAGCCGCTCGGCCCATGGTGCTGAGTCTGTCGCCGGGCGATACGCCGATTGAGCGGGGTGAACATGTAATCAACCACGCCAATATGTGGCGTATATCCGATGATTTCTGGGACCGCTGGCAGCCGCTGTATGAGATGTTTGGACGACTTGAGAAATGGACCCAATGCCGGGCGGAAGGGGCATGGCCGGATGCTGATATGCTGCCTTTCGGGATTGTGGAATTCAATCGTCCTACGCGTTTTACTCCGGATGAACAAATTACCTGTATGACCCTGTGGAGTATTGCTCGCTCACCGCTGATTCTCGGGGCGGATATGACGCGGATGGACGAATTCACACTCAGCCTGCTGACAAATCCCGAAGTGCTGGCCGTCAATCAGGCCAGCACAAACAACCGGCAGATTTCAAGAGAAAATGATCGGATTGTCTGGGCGGCAGATATTCCCGGCAGCGATGACCGGTATGTTGGATTGTTCAATGCGCAGAGCAACGACAAACCATTTGACCTGTCCAAAGCCGATTATTGCAGCCGTCATCTCCGGGGCGAGCCCAAGGCGGATATAGTTGATATCTGTGTGCCGATTCATAATGCCCGGCGGTTAGTGCTGGTGGTTAAAGACGGCGGCGATGGCAACAACTATGATCATGCTGCCTGGATCGAACCAACGATAACCGGTCCCACCGGTTCCCTGAAGCTAATCGACTTGGAATGGAGCGTTGCCGCGGCGGGCTGGGGGGAGGTTCGGAAGAATCGGACAGTTGACGGGCGTCGGCTGACGCTGAACGGAGCGGCTGTTGAAGGTATCGGGACACATGCAGTCTCTGTGATTGAATTTGAACTGCCTGAAGGATATGAAACCTTTACCTCGAGGGGCATGATTACGGAAGGAAGTCAGGGAAAAGGCACGCTCGAATTTTGCGTTCTGGTTAATCCCGACAAGCAAGTAAAGCCGCAATACAGTAGGGTGTCAGTATCCTTTGCGGATCTTGGCATCTCCGGTAAGGCTCGGGTACGCAACCTTTGGACGCGTCAGGATATTGGTGTGTTTACCGGTTCATTTGATCAGGAATTGCCGCTGCATGGTGCCGGATTGTATAAGATCTCACCGATGCCGTGAAGCGGGCTGTGGGCGGCGTTTTTGCCGCTGCGGCGAAATGTAAAATGAGCAAACAGGAATAGTGTATGTAGTATCAATTGTAAATATTGTTGTTTGATAGAAAGACAAAACTTATTATTTGAGGATTGGCTATGAGAGAATCAAATCCGACGGATGTAATGAGAAAATTTCCGACACAACTCCTTGTTTCTGTGGATACGCAGTTCCTCCGGAGGCTGCTGCCGGCCTGTCTGATGCTAGGTTTTTTTGCGAGTGAGAGGTTTTCGGTTTCAGCTTTAGCGGCCGAGGAAGTCTGCCGGTCCTGTTCTTGCAAGGTCAGTGTTATCGGAGAGTTTAGCCACTACAAAGCCGCGGACTCTGTTGTAATCGAGGAAGCCGGCGGCGAAGAAGCGGCATTCCGTGAAGAAATCTATGGCAAAGAGTTCAGTATCAGTGTTTCCAATCTGCCTGCGGGAGAATACAAGGTCCTGATTGGTGTAGCAGAAACCTTTTTCAGCGAACCCGGGCAGCGAATATTCAGTGTAGTTTCTAATGACATGGCATTAGCCGCAGATTTCGATATTGTCAAAGCTGCCGGCAAGGCAAGAAAAGTATATTATATCACCGGTGTCATCGATCATGAAGATGATGCACTCAGGGGACCGCTGAAAGTAACCTTTAAGGCCCATCGAGACAATGCCAAATTCAACACATTCGAACTGAAGGATGCTTCGGGAACATCCGTTCTGTTCTTCAACGCTTCCCAGATTGCCGACCCTTTCACTGGCAATGCCGCTGTGATACCGGATATCAAAGAGGCACCGATCTGGCGTGACCCGACTCAACCGCTCCGGAAACGCGTCGAAGATTTGATTCGCCGCATGTCGCTGGCAGAGAAAGTGGCACAATTGCAGAACGATGCGCCGGCAATCCAGCGGCTCGGACTTCCCGCTTATAACTATTGGAATGAAGCCCTGCACGGTGTTGCCAACAACGGAATCGCAACCGTTTTCCCGGCACCGGTGGGGATGGCTTCCACCTGGAATCCGGAGCTGCTTCGTCAGGAAGGAACGATTATCGGTATTGAGGGCCGTGCTAAATTCAATGATTATGCATCCCAAAATAATGGTAATTCCAAATGGTGGACCGGTTTGACTTTCTGGACGCCGAACATCAATATCTTTCGCGACCCGCGCTGGGGCCGCGGCCAGGAAACCTACGGCGAAGATCCCTTTCTGACCGGCGAGATCGCCGTGGAGTTCATCAAGGGCATCCAGGGGGACCATCCCGACTACATGTTGGCAATGGCCTGTGCAAAACATTACGCGGTACACAGCGGCCTGGAGCTGGAACGCCATCGCTTCAATGCCGAACCTTCGGAACGCGATTTGTATGAAACCTACCTGCCTCAGTTTGAACGGGCGGTATGTGAGGGAAAAGTTGCAGGCGTAATGAGCGCCTACAACGCCCTCAACGGGATTCCCTGCAGCGCCAGTACATTTCTTCTCAAAGACTTGCTGCGCACACAATGGGGATTTGAGGGATATGTTGTTTCGGATTGCAGTGCTATCAATGATATCTGGAATCCGCGGGCTCATCGGTATGTTCAGACTCCGGAAGAAGCAGCGGCGCTTGCGGTCAAGGCCGGTTGCAATCTCTGTTGCGGCAGCGATTACAATGCCCTTGTACAGGGTGTTCAAAAGGGCTTAATCAGCGAGAAGGAAATCGATGAGGCGTTGTATTATACGTTATGGACACGTTTTCGTCTTGGTTTGTTTGATCCGGCCGAAAAGGTGCCGTATTCAAAGTATACTATTGCTGACAATGACAAGCCCGAACACAGCAAGGTTGCTCTGGAGGTTGCACGGCAATCCTTGGTACTGCTCAAGAACGACGGCATCCTGCCGCTTGACCGTTCCAGATATAAAAACATTGCCGTTATTGGTCCGAACGGCAATTCAAAGTCCATGCTTGAAGGGAACTATCACGGCTCGGCTTCGCATCCGATTTCAATTCTGGATGGCATAAAACAATTGGCCGGGGATGGTATTAAAATTACATTTGCCATGGGCAGCCCGGTTACTACCAAACACGGGACGGCGGCCTGGAGTCGGCAGGATAACCAGACCAACCGCCCGGTTTCAGAGCTTAAAGAAGAGGCACTCAAAATTGCCGCAGATGCCGAATTGATTATTTATGTCGGCGGCATAACACCTGCACAGGAAGGCGAGGGCTTCGATCGAGACTCGATCGAACTGCCTGAGGTGCAAACCCAGCTTATCCGGGCGCTTTATGAACTCGGCAAGCCGATGGTCATGGTCAACTGCAGCGGGTCGGCTGTTGCCCTGACATGGGAAGATGAACATCTGTCTGCTATTCTGCAGGCCTGGTATCCTGGACAGGAAGGCGGACGCGCAGTTGCTGAAGTTCTTTTTGGCCAAGTTAATCCATCCGGCCATTTACCGCTGACATTCTACCGTGCAACTTCCGACTTGCCCGACTTCAGGGACTATTCGATGGCCAACCGCACCTATCGTTATTTTAATGGGAAGCCGCTTTATGCATTCGGTCATGGCTTGAGTTATACGACCTTTGAATATAAAAATGGCAAACTCGCATCGAATGTGATTCCAGCCGACGGTGTTGCAACGGTGTCTTTCACGATTGAAAATGCCGGCCGACTTGCCGGGGATGATGTGGTCCAGATCTACTACCGGCACATCAGTTCCCAGGTTCCGCAGCCGAAGCTTGCCCTGTGCGGCTTTGCTCGCGTGCATCTAAAGCAGGGGGAAGCAAAATCTGTTGCCATTGATATTCCCGCCAAGCGGCTGCGTTACTGGGACACGGAGAAAAAACAGTATGTAGTAGAGCCGGGGGAGTATGAGTTACTCATTGGGGCCGCTTCGGACGATATCCGGGTGAAATTACCCCTAACAATTGCCGGCCGGTGAAATAATTCTAAAACCGCAGCCGTTAGCTGGTCAGAACAGAAGCTGTTCTTACTCTTTGCGAAGATGGTGTGACGATGCTGATTAAAAAAAAGATGCAACAATATCTTGCGTATTTCAGTCTTGTATGGCTTTACTCGATTATGTCTCTGGTCCCGGGATAAACATACGCATCGGACCAGCATTTTTTCTTCCCCGCGGAAGGCTGAATACATATAGTTGTCTCTGCTAATGAAAGCCTCAAGGAGACCAAGGTAGTTTTTAACTTGGTCTCGATGAAGCTGTCCAAGGCGACAGGGCGGCCGTCAGGCCGGTTTGGGGAGTTGACAAACGGCGTGAATGACTTCATTCAGGAGGTCGCGGCACCTGTCAACCTTCTGGCTCAATCCGTTTTTTATTATCTGGACAATAGAAGCGCACAAGCAGATGACCGTTTTTGCCTCTAAAAAAACCAGTGTATTATTATTGACAATAGATGGAATGAGGTGCTATGGGATGCAATCAATGCCGTCAATTTCAGGTATAAATTGCTCTATATCGCGATTTATAGCTCTACACGGGGCAATGAGTTACGATAAATTACGGCATTTTAAGACGGTCCCAACGGGCATCGGATGACATGCAAGAGGTCGTGAGTTCCTGAAAAGAAGGGCTGTAAAACATCATCTATAATTATTTTGCTATTTTTTTAATTTTTGATAATATAGCGTTATGGTTTTTCAAGGATAGGACGGAAAAGCCGGTCCTATCACATTAGAAAGGGGTGGTGTGGTCATGAAAAAACATCTTGCCCGCTTTGCTCTTTTGCCTTTCTTGTCGCTGCTTGTCAGTTCTATTCCCGCTTACTCCATCGTGGAGATTACTTATTGTCTGGAGCTGCAGCAAGCGGGGCGATGGAAGGCGACCTATGAGGTTTCAAATTCATCGTACCTTCCGTCGATTGAATGGTTTACAATTTTTTTTGATTACGGCCTCTATGATCATTTAGCCGTTGAGACATTGCCGCCGCTTCAAATGCAATGGCAGGAAGAGATTCACAATCCTCTATTTGCAGGTCCTCTTGTATTCCCTGTCTATTATGATGCGCAAACGGCATCGGCCGGAATTGCACCGGGACAAACAGTCGGCGGATTCAGAGTATCTTTTGACTGGCTTGGAAAAGGTCTGCCCATCAATGGGCAGCAATTTGAGGTCTATGATCTGCAGTCGCCTTTTTCCCCTTGGATTGGCACCACAATTTGCATTCCCGAACCAGCGACGTCGTTTATCATGTTTCTCGGCATGCTGGCCGTCGTCGCCCGGCGGTCTGTTCTATGTCCGGCTGCCTAATCCCGGCTGGCCGAATTATGCTCTCAGATGTGTTGAGCGCTCGGACGGCAAGACGCTGCTGACGGAAAACTTCTGGACAACATACAAGATGAATTATCCCGAAAATGAACCCGCCTATGCTGACAATTTCCTTCACCTGTTTGATGACGGCGGTACGGGACTTTATACACTGTACTATGAGCCGCTGAATCTGCCGCCTGCGGTCAGCCGCATCACAGCTGCCAAACTGACGGCGGTATCCTGTCAGCCCCTGCCCTTGACCGTTACCTATCAGACTCAAACCGGCATCGATGAATCCACGCTGGATGACGGCGACATTGCTGTCATCGGTCAGCAGGGACAGCCGCTGACAGTGCACTTCCGGCAGGTCCTGTTGCGGCAGGGCCAAACGATAGAGGTTCTGTATCATATCCTGCCGCCGAACGGCCTGTGGGAAGCCGGAGCCAACGGCCTGTATGCCGTTTCGCTGGGGGCCGGTCAGGTTGCCGGTCGTTTCGGTATTTTTGCCGAGCCGGCTTTATTGGGCGGCTTTGCCGTTTCGATTCCGGCCTGCGTCAATCTGGAAGTAAGCCGCAGCCAGCTGCGCAGCCAGCGGCGCATCTCGTCGAGCATTTTTGAGTTTACCTATGCGGCAATTGTGAAAAACCATTGCTCCTTGCCTGTGCGCAACCTGCATGTAATTCCGCTGTCCGTCCCGGCCAATTTGGAACTGGTGGCTCACGATTTGCGGTTTTGCTATATTCCCGCCAACGGCGAGGCGGTATCCTCCGGGACATTTACCGTTCGGATGGACTACACCAATCCGCCTGATCCCCAAGAACCATTCGGTTGGCAATGGGTGCTGTTCGACAGTGCCGATGTGACAATGGATGGAACTGTGGATTTGGCGGATTTGGCCGCGTTTGCAGCCGCATGGCTGACCGATAACAGCTGTTATGACTGGCTGCCGCAAACCCAAGTTGACGGCCGCGTTGACCTGAACGATTTCGGGATATTGTCCGAGCACTGGAAAACTGCCAATCCTTAAAGCGCCGCAGCGGATTGCCGGCCAAGCGGCATTGTTCAGCCGGTCATTCGGATGCTGCGCTTACAGCGGCCGCCCGATGCAAGGGGGGCATCTTGGGGTTTGGGTTGCCGGGCTTTCGGGCATGGCGCACAACAGCGGGTACAAAACTGCCCGCGGCAAGTCGGCGCTTTACAAAACCCCAGCAAGTGTGTACATATGGGCTTAAAACGGCCTTATTCTCAACGGTGGGATAGATGCGACAATCGCCTATGGCAGTAATAATTCTGGGATTTGCCGCCACCGCGTCTGCAGCGGTGTCTGCTGATGAGTCTTTTATATTGGCACAAGTTGCCGGGACAGAGGATATCCTGATTGCCGATTTTGAAGGCGATGACTATGGGGATTGGCAGGTCAGGGGGACAGCGTTCGGTTTCAAACCGGCATCCGGCACACTGCCCGGCCAAATGAAAGTAGCCGGCTATACGGGCAGAGGTCTGGTCAACAGCTACTGTGGCGGCGACGCCGGAACCGGCACACTGACTTCGCCGGATTTTGCAATCAGGCGGCCATTTATCAATTTCCTGATTGGCGGCGGGGGATATGCCGGGCAAACGTGTATGAATCTGCTGGTTAACGGCCGGATTGTCCGCACAGCCGCAGGCCCGAATGCGCGGCCCGGCGGCTCGGAGCGTCTGGATTGGCATACATGGGATGTCAGCGATCTTATTGGCAAAACAGCCCGCCTTCAGATTGTAGACGACAGCACCGGCGGCTGGGGGCATATCACCGTCGATCATATCTGCCAGAGTCAAACGCGGCGGCAGCTTGGCGAAAAGACATGCTCCTTTGCCATTCAAAAACGGTATTTGAATTTTCCTGTCAAAAACGGAAATCCCAAACGAACCATTCAGCTGAGCTGTCAGGGAAAGGTGATTCGGGATTTCGAGATTGAACTGGCCTCGCAGGAGCCGGATTTCTGGGTGTTTGCAGATGTCAGCGAATTCAACGGCCAAACGCTTAGTCTGACAATCGACCGCTATGATCCGGCCTGCACAACAGGTTTTGACGCTGTATTTCAGGACGATGCCTTTCCCGGACAAGAGATGCTGTACCATGAGCCGCTGCGGCCGCAGTTTCACTTTTCCAGCCGGCGCGGCTGGCTGAACGATACCAACGGATTGGTCTATTATGACGGCGAATATCACTTGTTTTACCAGCACAATCCTTACGGCTGGCAGTGGGGCAATATGAGCTGGGGGCACGCCGTCAGTCCAGATATGATTCATTGGAAGGAACTGCCGGCGGCGCTGCATCAGGATGCGTTGGGAATGATTTATTCCGGTTCGGCGGTTGTGGATGAATACAATACCGCCGGTTTTCAGACCGGCCGCGAGAAACCGCTGGTGGCCGTGTATACTTCGGCCGGCGGTGAAAATCCTTTGTCCAAAGGACAACCTTACACCCAGTCGATTGCCTACAGCAATGATCGGGGCAGAACCTGGACAAAATATCCGCACAATCCGGTCATCGGCCCGATTGCTGACAGCACGCGCGACCCCAAGGTGATATGGCATGAACCGTCCGGCCAATGGGTTATGCTGCTTTGGATCGAGGACAAAACACTGTCAGTTTTTACCTCTGGCGATTTGAAAACATGGCAGCGGCAGGGCAATATCGATGGCTTTTTCGAATGCCCTGAATTTTTTGAATTGCCGGTGGATGACGATCCAAACAATAGGAAATGGGTTGTCTATGGCGCCAGCGGCGACTATCAGATCGGCCGGTTCAACGGCACACAGTTTGCGTCCGAAAGCGGAATCATCAAATATGAATACGGAAACTGTTTCTATGCCTCTCAAACATTCAATCACATACCGGCCTCTGACGGACGGAGGATTCAGATGGGCTGGGGGCGGATTGCAATGCCGGGAATGCCGTTCAATCAGATGATTTTGTTTCCGGTTTCATTGACCCTGCGGACAACCGACGAGGGCATTCGTCTGTTTGTCAATCCTGTTGAGGAAATCGCAAGTCTGCATCAGCAGCATTGGATGTGGAAACAGCTGACTGTTAAACCAAATGACAATCCGCTCAGCCGGATAACCGGCGAATTGTTCCACATACAGGCCGTCTTAACGCCCGATGGCGCCGATGCCTGTCGGTTTGTTATACGCGGTGTACCTGTCATCTATGAGGCGGCCTCGGAACGGCTGACCTGTCAGGGCCAATCAGCGCCCCTGAAGCGGGTGGATGGGCAAATCCGTTTAGAGATACTGGTGGATCGGATGAGTATTGAGATTTTTGCCAACGGCGGCAGAGTCTATATGCCCGTCGGCGTCAATCTGGCCGGCGGCCCCCAAACAATCGCTTTTTCTGTCGAACAGGGCAGCACCCGCATCGAAACGCTGGATATTTACACATTAAAATCAATCTGGTTTTAGCCGCTTGGGAAATTGGTATCCTTTTTCCCAGTAAACCGATACACAGTATCCTGTTCCAAAGACAGCGGGTATGCCTGTTGAGGTCGTACCTATCGACAATATATATTTTTTTGCGTAATTTGATGTGTTGTCGATAGTTGTTGATTACTCTCTTATCCTCTGTCTCTTATACTCTTACTGTCTATCTGCCAGAGCTCCCATTTCCTCCGTCAGCAGCCATTGGTCCTCGTCAGTTGCCAATGCTGTCTATGGTAGACAGTTATCCGCAAGTAAAATATATTAGATACACAATACCTGCAATCTAATTGTCATATTTTAAAGTCGCTTTTTTCAAAACTGCTGTTTGGAGGCGATTCATACTGGATAACTTTTTTACCAAGCGGCTTCTCAGCAAAGAGGATCAAATGCGGCAACAGGTGACACGGGTATCAGATAAGATTCGCAAGGTCAGTAAGTTTTGCTTTTGTTCCATACCCAAAGCGGCCAAATGTTTCCAATCCAGCCGAAAGCAGCCAAATGTGAGATCCCAGCCGGCTTTCACACTGGGGAAATTGATTGTCCTATCTGAATCGTCTGATGATGCGATTAATATCCGTTCCTATTTGTCCTGAAATATCCTGTTAAAATGATTTTGGCATTTGTGGACTATTCCGTTATAATGACATCCGTTCGCTGGGGGTGGCCTGTCTGATGGTCAGGCAGGTCTGAGAAAAACCCTTCGAACCTGATCAGGCGGTATGCTCGGTGGGCAGACCCAACCTGCGTAGGGAAGCGTTAATATGACGAAGGCGCCGCACTATATTGATCGCTTCCAGTACACAAGCAGAAGCGATTTTTTTATTGGGAGTTCAGGATGTCAACACAACTGCAGCTGGCCCGTCAGGGACAGATAAGCGAGGAAATGAGGACCGTCGCACAACGTGAAGGGGTCGATGTGCATCTGATTCGTTCAGAATTAGCCGCCGGCCGGCTGGTTATTCCGGCTAATAAAATACATTTGGCTATGAATCTTAAGCCGGCAGCTATCGGACGAGCAGTATCGGTTAAAGTAAATGCCAATATCGGCTGCAGCAGCGTGCGTTCCTCACTGGATGGCGAAATTGAAAAGATGAAGGCGGCACTTGAGGCGGGAGCCGATGCGGTGATGGATTTGAGTACCGGCGGCAATCTGGACGAGATTCGACAAAAACTTATCGGGATTTGTCCTGTTATGCTTGGCACGGTACCCGTCTATGAGGTGATCGTCGGGCGGGGGGTTGAAGACATTGATTATTCGACCATTCTGCAAATCGTCGAAAAACAGGCCCGGCAGGGGGTGGACTTTTTCACCATTCATGCGGGTCTGTTGCGCGAACATTTGGAACTGATTCCGCGCCGCGTATGCGGGATTGTCAGCCGCGGCGGGGCACTGATGGCCAAGTGGATGGTTTACCACAATAAGCAAAATCCCCTGTATGAGTTATTTGACGACCTGTGTGACATAATGCGCGAATATGATGTTTGTTTCTCGCTGGGAGACGGTCTTCGGCCGGGCTGCATTGCCGATGCGACCGATGCGGCCCAGATAGCCGAACTGAGGGTATTGGGCCAGCTGACGCAGCGGGCGCAGGAAAAAGGCTGTCAGGTCATGGTCGAAGGGCCGGGACATGTTCCGTTTCATCAGATTCAGAAAAATATGGAGATGCAGCAGGATATTTGCAAGGGCGCTCCGTTTTATGTATTGGGGCCTCTGGTGACAGATATCGCGCCGGGATACGACCATATTACCAGCGCTATTGGGGCAACGGCAGCAGCATTTTATGGGGCTTCCTTTATCTGTTATGTAACGCCGCGGGAACATTTAGGCCTGCCCAATGTGTCGGATGTGCGGACAGGCGTTATTGCCGCAAAAATTGCTGCCCATGCTGCCGATGTGGCCCGAGGATTCGGCAATGCAGCCGAGCAGGACTGCCAGCTGAGCAAGGCCCGTGCCAATCTGGACTGGGAAGCACACTTGAGCAAAGCAATAGACCCCCCGACAGCCCGTGCAATGTACGAGGAAGCATGCCGGCAAAGCACCATGCCCAGCCGCGGCGGGGACGATTATTGTACCATGTGCGGACGCGAATGGTGCAGCATGCGGATCAACAAGGAACTGCAAACCCTTTATGCGGGGGCCTCAGGAGCTGGGAGCAGCCAATGGCCGAATACCGATTGAAACCTGCAGTCATTTTGACGGCCGATCGGACGCTTTTTGCGGACTACCGCATCTTGTTTGAAGGTATTTTTGCCACGATGCAGACGACGAAGGTGCCGCTGTGGGCAATGCGTCGCTTTGTTGCGCCGCGCGTGCGAACCAGCAGTGCCGGCCGTGCCCTTGTTGCACCGCTGGGCCTGCGGCGTGTGGAGTCGGCTTTGATACAGCGTCTGGGATTGTCGCCGGAAGAGGTTGTCTGCACTACACCCGAGCGGCTGCCTTCTCTGATAGGCCCCTGGGTCAAGGCCGTCTGCTTCAGCTCCAGCGATCCTCTGGGAATGGGCATGAGCAATACCACAACGACTCAATTCTGGTCGGGTGAACTCTATACGCGGTATTTTTCACGACAGCAGCTCGAGTATCTCCGCAAGGCCAAAAATAAATATGCGTTCAAAGTTGTCGGAGGCGGTGCCGGAGCTTGGCAATGGCTGTATTATAAGGATCCTGCTGCCCAGGAGACTTTGGACTGTATTTATGAGGGCTATTTCGAAGATGCCGGCCCCGAACTGTTCAAGCGGATTCTCAACGGAAAATCGGTTGACCGGCATATCCGAGCGGATGCCGTCGGAGCAGCTCACATTTGTCCGATTCGGGGCGCTTCCGGGCTGGGGATTATAGAACTGTCCCGGGGATGCGGACGCGGGTGCCGTTTTTGCACCATTGCCCGGAAAAAAATGGAACATCTGCCGGCTGACATTATTCTCAGCGACCTCCAAACCAACGTGTCTGCCGGCATCCGTTCTGTTGTCAGCGGCAGTGAGGATTTCTTCCGTTACGGTTCCTCCGGCCTGAAGCCGGATTTTGAAAAACTGCGTGCTCTTCTGATTCAGATGCGGCAGATTCAGGATCTGTCTTTTATGCAGATTGACCACGCCAACATCACCAGCATTGCTCAATTGACCGATGAGCAGCTTCGGGAGATTCGCCGTCTGCTGTCGTGGCAGAAGCCCAGCCGGTATCTGTGGGTCAATATGGGTGCCGAAAGTGCCAGCGGCGCATTGGTGGCCGCCAATTGTCCCGGCAAAATTGCCCCTTACCGGCCGGAAGACTGGGAAGGACTGCTGTATGAAACAGCTGAGCGGATAACGCGAAACGGATTTTTCGGGGTATTCAGCTTGGTGCTGGGACTGCCGGGCGAAACACCCGATGATATTGCACGTACAAGGAAGCTGGTTCGATACTTGGAACATCAGAATGCCGTGGTCTTTCCGGTGTTTTATGAGCCCTCCAATGCCGGCGATATCTCGCAGGGACAGCGGTTTACAATAGAGACCATGCAGAGCGAACATCTGGAGCTGTATCAGGCCTGCTATGAAATCAACTTCCGAAAAGTGCCGCTGCTGTTCTGGGATAACCAGCGCTGCGGCGGAGTGCCTTGGGCCAAACGGCTGGCCATGCGACTGCTGGGCAGGGGTGAAATAAAGCAGTGGCGAAGGGCGTTTAGAAAAACAGCCGAACGAATTCGCAGCCGCACCCGTGCGGCCGGGAGTGTAAAAAATGCCGGATAATCAGCATATCATGTTAGGACAGGGGAATGTATGCGGCGGAATACCCAACAGCCCCCAAGACCGCGTAAAAATCCGCTCGGCCTGCCGTCTGATGGTGCAGCAAAAAAATTTAGTCCCGCCGATGAGTTTAGAAGGATTGAAAAAAAATGCCTCGGCTGTTCTGGAGCAGGCTGGATTCGGTCTGGAATACCTGCCGTTTGCTGCGGTGATTTTCAATAATGAACTGTGGCGGCCTGTAATCGAGCGCATCCCTTTTTCGAGACGTCTGCTGCTGATTCCCCAATGCCTCAGGCACATTCCTGATTGTCCTGCCCAGATTGACTCACTGGGTCTGATCTGCCGACATTGCGGCCGGTGTATGATTGACAGAATTCTCCGCCGGGCTGATGAACTGGGGTATGTCTCATTAGTTGCCGAAGGATCGCCGGTTGTAATGGCCCTGATTGAATCAGGACAGGTGCAGGCAACCATCGGCGTCAGCTGCTTGTCCGTTCTGGAGCGCGTGTTCCCCTATATGGAGGCCGGCGCGGTGCCGGGGATTGCCATCCCGCTGCTCAAAGACGGCTGCCGCCATACATATTTTGACATGGATTGGCTCCGCGAAGCAATGGAAGCAAGAGATGACCAGCAGGCAGGACCGGTTAATTTGTCGCAGCTGGGTCAGAAGGTCCGGGACTGGTTTGATGCAGATACTCTCCGGGCTGTCTTTAATGAAGCAGATGGTCCGGCCGCGGCGCTTGCATTGGCTTGGATGGCCGAAGACGGCAAGCGATACCGGCCGATGCTGACGGCAGGCATCTATGCGGTGCTGACGGGGACGGCAGTTGAGCAGATACCGCCGGCGGTCAAGCAGGCGGCTATTGCGGTCGAATGTTTTCATAAGGCCTCGCTGATTCACGATGATATAGAAGATAACGATGCGATGCGGTACAACCAGCCCACTCTGCATCAGCGGTATGGCATACCGTCGGCGCTGAATGCAGGTGATTATCTGCTTGGTAAGGGCTACCAATTGCTGACCGACTTAAATTGTCAAGATGCCCAGAGGATGCGCATTCTTCAAATTGCCGCACAGGGACACCGCACGCTTTGCATTGGTCAAGGGAAGGAGCTGGATTGCGTCTGGGCAAAAACAGCTCCCGGCAGGCAGAAGCTTTTGGAAATATTTTTGCAAAAAACCTCGCCGGCGTTTGCAGTTGCTCTGAAAATAGGGGCTGTTTTGGGAGGTGCTGACGAGCCGCTGCTGAAAGTGCTGGATGCCTACAGCGATGCCGTCGGAATTGCCTACCAAATACGCGATGACCTTTATGACCATCTTGCCGGACAGGCCGGCCAGCCATTGTCTATTCTTTCTGCTCTCCAGCTGGAAGGACAGGCAAAAGCCGATATCGAAGCCAGAAAAATGCTTGCCGAGTTCAGAAAAACAGCTGTGGAATGTCTGGAACCCATCGTCCAGTCCGACTGCAAGGCGTTTCTTTGCAAAGTTGCTGCAAAACTTCTGGACGGTACGGAATTGATGGAATGCTGCGATGAATATTTGTCAGACGCTTCTTGAATCGGCTTCCCGCTCAAGATTTCTGCTGAAAGAACGCAAGAGTGAGATTGCGGAAGTGATTCTTTGCCGACAAAATAAGGATGGGGGATTCATAGGCAAAGGAGCTCAAAGCGACCTGTATTATACCGGTTTTGCTCTTTTGTCGCTGCTTGCACTGGAGGTGCCGTTTAACAGGGCACAGGTTGTTTCCTTCTTGAATACGGCTGATACAGGTACGGATTGTGATTTAGCCCATCTTGCTGCGCTGATACGCTGCCGGCGGCTGATGATGCCTTCTAATCGGCAGACGCAGAATGCATTTCGCCGACGGTTGGAATCTTTCCGCTGTTCGGATGGGGCTTACCACCACCTCCATGCGGCTAATCAAGGTTCAGCTTACGGCTGTTTTCTGGCTGTAGGGGCTTATCAGGATTTGGATGCAGCTTTGCCAGACGGCAGCAGGGACAAAATGTTAGAATGTCTTGAGCGGCTGAATAAGGGGCAGGGCGGATACTTCAATGAGCCTGATATTCCGGCTCCTTCTGTTCCGGCAACAGCCGCAGCCATTGTTGTCCAGCGTGCATTAACTGGTTCGGTAAAGTCTTCTAAATCTGTCCAATGGCTGATGAGCTGCTATGACGAGGGCGGTTTTCGCGTAATGCCTATAGCGCCGGTATCGGATTTGCTGTCTACGGCGGTTGCCGTATTTGCACTGTCCGCAGCAGGAGCAGATTTAAAATCGATTCGGCAGCCGTGCCTTTGTTTTACGGATATGCTCTGGAAAGGGGGCGTCGGATTTTGCGCCAATCCGTTCGATTCTATCAGCGATACAGAATACATGTTTTATGGTCTGCTGACAGCGGGAATACTTTGTGCAGGGATACAATGAATCGATAATGCTGTCCAATGCCCGCCGGCTTCTGCTGGAGGCGCGAACAGCCGATGGCATCTGGCAGGGACGGCTTAGTTCCAGCCCTTTGGCGACTGCGGTGGCGGTCTTTGCCCTGCATTGTGCTGATGCAGCAGCGCACAGCGAATTGATAGACAGGGGACTCGGCTGGCTGGCTGCCCATCAGCATCCGGATGGCGGCTGGGGAGATGCCGAGATACTGGATCCGCCCAATCTCAGCTCGACATTGTTGTGTTATGCCGCCTTGAATGCCATTAACAAAGAAAAATACCGAACGGCAGTTGATTCTGCGGCAAGATGGCTGGTTCAAAAGGCAGGGGGACTGGAACCAGACAGCTTGGCCAAGGCGGTTTATCGGTCATACGGCACCGACCGCACTTTTGCAGTGCCGATTTTAGCAATGTGTGCGTTGGCAGATGTGCTGGGCAAAAATGGCTGGCGGTATGTAAAAGCCCTGCCGTATGAACTGGCTGTTTTGCCCCGTTGTCTGTTCCGATGGCTGAACCTGACGGTGGTCAGCTATGCGCTGCCGGCATTAATAGCTATCGGGCAGGTCAAACAGCATTTCAGTCCTTCGGCCAATATCATAGTTCGAGGCATTCGCCGTTTTGTAACAGCGCCGACACAGGCCCTGCTCGAGCGCCTGCAGCCGACCCATGGGGGTTTTTTAGAAGCTGTGCCGCTGACCGGATTTGTCCTAATGAGTTTGGCTGCGATGGGATTAACCGGCAGCAAAACGGCTCAAAAAGCTGCGGTTTTTCTCTGCCGTTCGGTAAGAAATGACGGGAGCTGGCCGATTGATACCAATCTCTCAACGTGGGTAACCAGCTTGGCAGTACGCGCACTGCTGGAAGGACAGCAGACTCTGTTGTCTGAATCCGAGCGTCTGAATATTGCCCAATGGTATCTCGACCAGCAGTTCCGCAGCCGGCATATTTATACCGGAGCATCCGCCGGCGGGTGGGGGTGGACTAATCTACCGGGGGCTGTGCCAGATGCCGATGATACAGCAGGGGCGTTGATCACCCTGCATCGGCTTGGCATTCGCAGCCAGCCTTTACTGGAGTCAGTCCGAAATGGTGTTAAATGGCTACTGGATATGCAGAACAGCGACGGGGGGATCCCTACGTTTTGCCGCGGATGGGGCAAGCTTGAATTCGACCGGAGCTGTCCAGATATAACCGCTCACGCTGTTACAGCATGGCAATTATGGAAGGATGCATTTGATTCACAATTCAATCATCGTATCCATTCTTCAATCCAAAAAGCATTATGTTATCTATATTCGGCACAAAATAAAGACGGTTCATGGACACCGCTTTGGTTTGGCTGCCCGTTTAGTGACAGATTTGAAAATCTGATTTATGGCACATCAATGGTGCTTCAGACATTGGTTCTTCTGGAGGATTATCCCTTAAGCAGCATAATGGGAAAAAAGGGCACAGAATTTCTTTTAGATGCTCAAAATAAAGACGGCGGCTGGGGTGCTCAAAAGGGGTATCCTTCAACTGTGGAGGAGACCTCGCTTGCAATTCGGTCTTTAATTAAAATGGAATTAACAGAGGCAGAAGAAAACCAAATTGAACAAGGACTTAAATGGCTGACCGAACAAACGAAGGAAGGGGTGTGTTTTAAGCCGAAGCCTATTGGCCTTTATTTTGCCCGCTTATGGTATGCCGAGCATTTATATCCGGTTATATTTTTATCCGGTATAAATGGATATGCATTATAGCATATAAAGCTGTTTAAAAGCATTTTGAAATTTTTCTATTTTAACATTGTACAATACATTATAATAAAAACTTGGATGCTGTAATTTTTTTGAATTGACAAATGTTTTTAATCAGGATTTTTTTATAAAAAAACAAAAAAATTTGTCTAATCTTAATTTTTAACCAGATTTACTATAAAGGAGGCTTCTTGTAGAGGCCTAAAAATGCAAAAGGAATTTGCAGGAGACAAAGAATATGACAAAGCATATCCGAAAATCAGGTTTTACACTGATTGAACTGTTGGTAGTAATTGCGATTATTGCCCTTTTGTTGAGCATTATCATTCCGGCGATAGGTAGGGCGAAGGTGTATGCCCAGAAGGTAATGTGCTCCAGCAATCTGCGCCAGCAGTGCTTGGGAACCACTTTATATTCAAATGAGAATGATTCTTATGTACCCACCTGCGGGCTTGGGCCTTGGCTGTGGGACATCAGCTTCTTTGCAACGAATCAATTATCATACTATGCCGGATTCAGCGATAATAAGATTTTCTTCTGTCCGGCTAACAGAATAAAAAAGTCCACCGATGCCCGCTTCTGGCAGTTCAGCTGGCTCGGCTCGACAGGCGGACCTTACCCGAATGAAGTGCCGCTGCGTGATGAAAGCGTCCTTACTGTAGCACAGCAGAAATATTATTACCGAGTGCCGCCGACCCTGTATATGTTTGACAAGTACAACAGTTCAACAGGAGCATCGATTTTAGACAGATACCTTGTCACAGGTGAAGAAGCCAATTGGATTCGCAAATTGTCAAACGTCAAGGCATCCGGTTCCAAAACAATGCTGATGGATGTTGTTATCAGCCAGAACAATAACTGGAAATTTTTTGGGATTGATGGAGGCGGCATCGTAGGGCTGAGCGGTGGCACCCTGACGGATGATTCAAACCACAAGTCCCGCCAGATGATTGTGGTATCCCCAACAGCCCAAGGACCTAAGCCGGAAGGCGGCAATGTGGGGTATGCCGATGGACATGTGGACTGGCGGCGTTTTGAAGATATGAAACACCGCTATACCCGCGGAATGTGGTTTTGGTGGTAAGCCGCCAAGAAGATAAACGAATGGAAATAAAAATGGCTCGCTTTTAATACAAGCGAGCCATTTTTTTTCATATTCATAGCTTCCAGCTTTATTGCTGGCCCTGCTGACGACGCTGACCCCGCGGCTGATCCTGACCGGCCTGCGGGCCGCCGCCTTCCTGCCGGCGCTGCATCATTCGCTCACGCATCTGGGTGCGAAGGTCCTGAAGTTTCGTAAGCTGTTCCTGCGTTAAAACGGCCTTGACCTGTTTAGTTACAGCAGCACGATGCAGAGCTTGTTTGGTATAGGCATCGCCAAGAGCTTTGCCGGCGGCCGTAATCTTGGCATCATTGCCTTCTTCAACCGCTTCATTCAACGCCATCGTAGCATCACGGACAGCTGTCTGAAGCTCCTGAGTTTTTTCTCTGTTTTCTTCCCGTATAGCTTCAAGCTTGGTTCTCTGGGAATCGGTCAAACCAATATCTTCGGCCGCACGCCCCAGCAGCATTGACAGCGTATCGCCGCCCATCATGCCGCCAAAACCAAAACCGCCGCGCATCCCCTGCATTCCCTCTGGGCCGCCTTGTCCTCTCTGTCCGCGGGGACCAGCAGCATCCGGTGCAGCCATGACCATTGGAGCCAGCACTGCGGCCACTACAACCGCAACAATCACAACAGTTCTTGTCTTCATTTGTGTTTCCTTTCCATTATAAAAATATAACCCTTTATTGTTTTCCCCCGAATCTGGGGACTTTTCATCAGGTTAATGAATGTATTTGTTGAAAGGTTACAGGAAAGGAAAATATTTTATTATACAAACAGGACAATTTGAGATAAAAATAAAGATGTATTTTTACTGTTTCTTGGTAATTTCCCGAAGCAATACGGTGGCATAGCATCCGCTGGGGAGTTCAAAACTCAATTGCAGAAAGTCCCCGTGGTCATCACGGCTGGTGGTCAGGCGAATATTTTTCGGAAGGAAACGCAACGGCCTCCGGCCGCCTGCACCTCCATACCGCTTGATACGAATATAATCCTCCGGAGCAAGGGTGGTTTTCTGCAGAATAGGATTCTCAATTTCGCCGGCAGGACCAGTTAGCTCCATCATTCTGGCCCCAAGCAGGGGACCGGTTGGGCTGATTTCAAATGCAGCGCATCGCGGCTGTTCGGCAGAAGGATTCTCGACACGAAAACAGGCCCCGTTGTCATGTTTGTAAGCCATGTCGCCTTCCAGAACGATGTCGATTTTGTCTATCCGCTTTGCTAGTACCTCATTGAATAAATCCGATTGCCAAGCCGAAACAAACAGACTCAGCAGCCGCCTGTCCATTGCGCGAAGGGCTTTATTGAGATTGCCATTGCTTTGAATGATTGCCTTCAATCCGTCGCGATGATCGCGAAAACCCGGATGCCATGCCTCATAGGCCGCCTGAAAATTTCCTTGATGATACAGCGTTCGAGCCGGCACAAACTCCGGCTGAGACTCTAATTCAGGATGCCCCAAAAGAAAATCAAAAAATCGCTGTATATCATTTTTAACCAAGGCCTCTCCCAGCAGGTGCGTATCATATCGGTATCCGAATCGCTGCGGGCCGAAATAATTTGGAACTCCCCGCCGGCACAGGACATCTAAAATCTTTTGAGCCAGTGCCTCTGCTTCCTGCAAAGGGCAATGAAGATTGCGAATGCGGATAGTAAATCGGTTTCCTTTTAAGTGCCCGACTTTTAATTTGTTATTATGACGTGTAATATCCAGAATCTTGATTTTATTGAGTTTTAATTGCTTCAATTTCTCCGGGTCAATATGCTCTAAGGAGAACCATTGACGGGTAATAGCGTTAGAATCTTTTCGGCCTGCATAGCCGATATCAAACCGTCGTACGCCTAATGCCTGCGACAGCCGTGAAATTGTTTCAGCGGTTGTAAGCCCTTTTTTCTGCACATAAAAGAAGACGTGCGTGCCAGTTCCGGAAAACTCATACAGAGGAATTTCCTCCACGACAAAATCGGATGGAATTGTTTTAATATTGCCTCCAATTCCCTGCATACCGGCAGTCAGCAAGGGCAGCTGGGGCTGGAGCGGCGAGACGCTGTCTTCACCATTTGACCGAGATGATGAATCCGTAGTCATATCAGCAGAATGCATTGGGATAATGCCGAATATCCGGCGGTCCGCTGGGACCTATAACGACAGTAACAACATCGAACCGCAAAGGTCTTCCTGAAATCTTGAAATGTCTCAAAAATCGCTTTGCGGTTCGAATGATTTTTTGTTTTTTTTCACGATTAACGGCTGCCAGAGCCGGGATAAAATCCTCACTTTGCCGTGTTTTTACTTCTACAAAAATGAGCATTCCATCGGCGTCAGCCATCACCAAATCCAGCTCTCCGCCTTGAACTGCCCAGTTGCGGGCTATCGTTCTCAATCCCCTGCGTTTGAGAAAGCGTTCAGCTTGGTTTTGTCCCCAGTGGCCTAATTGCGCAGGCGCATTGAGCAGCTTCTTTCGCACCCACGGCAGAAGCATCGGCAGTATCCGTATTGTTATTTTGTTACGGTATGATCGCTGTGCCGCTGCGACAGGCGTACGCCTTTGCCGACACGCTTGCGCAGGAAATAAAGTTTCGAACGGCGGACCTTACCGCTGCGGATCGGCCGAATATCCAGAACATTGGGTGAATGAAGCGGGAAAATGCGTTCCACGCCTTCGTCCCCGACCATCCGGCGGACGGTGAATGTTTCGTTCATCCCTCGGCCTTTGCGGGCGATTACGATGCCGCCGAATATCTGGGTGCGTGTTTTGTCGCCTTCCTGAATTTTGCAATACACATCGACCGTGTCGCCGACCTCGAAATAGGGTATCTCTTTGCGGATGCTTTTGCTTTCAACCGAATCGAGTATTTTTGTGTTCACGGAAAATTCTCCTGTTCATATTAGTTGTTATTCTTTTGTATCGGGATTGCTTTTCAAATACTTTTCATATAAATCGGGCCGCCATAAGCGAGTGCGTTCCAAACGCTGCTGGTGCCGCCACTGGGCAATTTTGCCGTGGTCGCCGCCCAGCAGAATTGACGGCACACGCATTCCGCGAAACTCTTCCGGCCGTGTATATTGCGGATATTCCAGAAGCCCGCCTCTGTGGGACTCCTCAGCGGCAGAATCCTCATCACCCAGCGCACCGGGCAGCAGCCGCACCACAGCATCTATTACGACCATTGCAGCCAGTTCACCGCCGCTGAGTACATAGTCGCCGATGGAAATCGACTCGGCAGCCAGACCCATCCGAATACGCTCGTCGAAGCCCTCGTACCGTCCGGCAATCAGAACAAGCCGGGGCCGCCGGCTTAGCTCGATGACTTTTTCCTGGGTCAGGGGCGTTCCCTGAGGAGTCAGCAGAATGATATGTCCCGGTTCAGATGCCTGCTGTTGAACATGCTCCACACAGTCAAACACAGGCCCCGGCATCATAACCATCCCGGGACCTCCGCCGTAGGGTTTGTCATCAACCTTCCGGTAGCTGTCGAGGGCAAAATCTCTAATATTTGAAAGAACAATCTCTACAAGGTTCTGTTCCTGTGCCCGCTTGAGAATAGAATAGCTCAACGGTGAAGCAAACATTTCGGGAAACAGTGTCAGAACATCAATTCGCATAAAGCGGATTTACTCTTCTTTTGCCGCCTGTCCTTCGCCGGCTCCTGCACCTCCAGCAGCCAGACGTTCGGCTTTGGTAAACGGTTTACCCAGTTTGCGTGCAACAGCGCGGGCACGGGCACGCCGCTGAAGCTTGGCTTCGTAATGCGGACAGGTGATGCTTAACTGGCGTTTGAAGATTTCGGCACAGGTATCGCTTGGAATAGCACCCTGTCCAAGCCAGTACTCAATGCGCTCTCGGTTAAGCACATATTGCTTGTCGGCATTCTTTTCGAGCGGGTCATAGTGGCCCAGCTTCTCAAGAATGCGTCCATCCCGCGGAGTGCGGCTTTCAACCGCATTGATGCGGAAGAATGGCCGATGCCGGCGACCCATTCGGGTCATTCTGATTTTAACTGCCATAGTACTTTCCTTTCATTGTGTGTATAATAAATTTTTGTGTCAGCCCAATGCGGACACAAAACACGTTTTCATGTCTTGCTTTTCATAGGCCGCCGGCGGCCCAACAACTTCCTGCTGCGGCTGAAAATTAAATCCCTGTTGCGTTTTACCTTTTAATTTTTTTTGTTTTCGCCTCTGCTATAGCAAAGCCGTTAATAAAGATAGCGATCAACGCCTTGTCTGCTTTGGCATCTTCTGCAATCCGCTCAATCTGCTCATCTGTCAGCAAGGCGGCATTTATCTTTTCTGCCTGCGTCATAATTGCTACCGCCCGGCACAGCTGCTCGTATTCATCCCTTCTGGGAGACTGAAGCACAGCCAATTCGCTGCTGCCGGTGATTGAACAAAACTGATTTCTAACCTGCCGTCCGTAAGGGTTATCGATAAAAGGTTCCAGCGATTTTAAATACTCTTCGATTGTCAACAATCACCTGCGTTTTCGCCGCGGCGGACGCTTTCGCTTGCTCCGCTGCTTGACTTTCTTCATACTGTTCATTGCACTGATGACATCGGTCTTGCCGGAAAACAGACTCTTCAGTGCCGTCATTCCTCCTCCGCCGCCTGCGAGCATTTTCATCATATCACGGCTGCGCATAAAAGTCTTGATTAAACCAGCAACCTCCTGCACATCCCGTCCGCATCCGCGGGCAATGCGCCGCCGCCGCGAGGAATCAATAATATCGGGATTCGAGCGTTCCTGCAATGTCATTGAGTGCACAATGCCTTCGATTTTATTGATTTCCCGGTCGTCTAACTCTAAATTCCCTATTCCCCCCATCCCCGGCAGAAGCTTCAGCATACTGCTTAATCCGCCCATTTTTCGCAGCATCTGCATTTGTTTAAGGAAATCGTCAAAACCAAATGTTCCTTTGGCCATTTTGACCTGCATCTTTTGAGCTTGTTCCGCATCAAATTGCTGCTGGGCTTTTTCCACAAGCGTTACAACATCGCCCATCCCTAAGATTCGGCTGGCCATTCTGTCTGGATGGAAAGGCTCAAGATTATCCAGTTTTTCGCCCATTCCAACAAATTTAATGGGCTTGCCTGTAACGGCCTTTACACTTAATGCTGCACCACCGCGTGCATCGCCATCCAGCTTTGTAAGGATGACGCCATCCAGTTCCAATCGTTCGTTGAATTCTTTGGCAGAATTGACGGCATCCTGTCCGGTCATTGCATCACAGACAAGATAAATTTGATGGGGAGAGACTGCTTTTGCGACAGCGGCTATCTCGTTCATCATTTCTTCATCAACATGCAACCGGCCTGCCGTATCAAGAATAACTGCATCATAGCCGCCGGCTTTTGCATGCTTGAGTCCGTTTTTAGCTACCTGAACAGCATCTCGAACACCATCTTCCTTATAGACATCAACGCCGATTTGCATGCCCAGCGTACAGAGCTGGTCAATCGCCGCAGGACGCTGGAGGTCGTCAGCAACCAATAGAGGCCTTTTTTTATCCTTTTCAGCAATCATTTTGGCCAATTTGGCAGCTGTTGTGGTTTTACCGGAACCCTGAAGACCTGCCATCATAATAATTGTCGGCCCGGGAGAAACATAATAAACCTTAGGATCAACAGGTCCCATCAGCCGGGTTAACTCATCATTGACTATCTTAATCATCAATTGGCCGGGATGCAAACTTTTGATTACTTCTGCCCCCATCGCTGCCTGCTGCACATCCTTGCAAAACTGCTTGGCAACCTGATAATTTACGTCTGCTTCAAGGAGGGCTTGGCGCACTTGACGCATTGCATCCGAGACATTGGCCTCTGTAATGCGGCCACGGCCTGAAAGCGAGCGAAAAACTCCGTTTAATTTATTGGTTAGCGCATCAAACATATTCGAAATTAAAGTTCCCGGCTTATTTCAAGTTTGCCTGCCATGCAGAACATATTTAATGAAAACGAAAAATTTTAGATGATTGAGATAGTTTTTTCAAGCCAAAAATCCTGATTATGGGTCGTATTTTAAGCAGGTCTTAATGACGATGGGAGTAAGATTACATGGGATGCTATTATAGCAGATATAATAGAGGTTGTAAGTTTAGATATGAGGTTATCGGAACATATTAAAAAAATGGTGATTAAACAGAAAATGTTTTCAGACTTTTTGCACTAATTAGACAAGCAACAGGCAAAATGGTGAAGTTTGTTTATTATTCACAAGTTAAGTAACCGGCTGGCCGAACCGAGTAAAAAAGTGTTTTTAATGGGCGATCCGCTGGAAAGAAACAGTATTTATGACAGGAGATTACTCGGATGAATTCATTGATGGAACGTCGCAGAGAAGAACGATTGCGGTACAGTTGGCCGGTCTGGTTTGCAGAAGATTTTGATGATATTTTAACACAAGGGCAGATGGTTGATATATCCAGCAGGGGGGCTGCTTTTACTTGCTATGCTGATCGCTGCCCTACAAATGGCGAGATGATTACAGCTAGATTCAGTGTGCCGAAATTTGAGGATTCAGACTCCTTCGATATGGAGAACTTCATCCGTGACGGAAGGATTTGCCGAATAGATGAGCTCGGACCGTACATTCGCCGGGTTGCTATTCAGTTTTCCGAGCCGCTTCCCTTTAATCCGGCTGCCTGTCATAGACAGGAACGTTTGGTATGCGTTTAATAATTTATATCCAAACTGCCTTGGGACAGTTTGGAGCCCCCTTTAGTTACAAGAAAAGCCCGTACAGCAAAGGAGCGTACGGGCTTTTTTATTTTTTTGAAAAATCAAAAGAATGCTTGTTTTTCTGATTGTAAAGCCAAAACAAAAACGCCAAAATAATAATGTAAAGTTCAAATTATACACAGGGAAAGATTTAGTAATGTCAGCCAAGGCATCCAACAATTATCAGCAGCAAATTATTCAAAATTACTATAAAAACCGCGATACTATTCTTCTAACCCGTTTGCAGGAAATCGTAACAGATCTGTATTTGGCTGAAACAGGCGTTGTCCGCAAGAAACTCTGGAAACGCGTCGAAGCAACATTGGATAAAATGGAAATACCTCAATCAGTTAAAGCCCATATTATCCAGCAAAAAGATGTCCAAATTTTGGCAAAAAATCTTGAGGAATGGCTGCGGACAGGGAAAGACAAAAAGAATTTATAGGGCATCCAAATTGTCTGGAATACATCTTGCAATGATATACTGACCACAGATATTGTCCTTTTCCGTAGTTTTGAATATTTCCCCCTATCGTAATACGTTTTTTCTTGTTCTGGCCATACGAAGCTGTTATAATGTTAATGATTTATCTGTAGTCTATTCGTTGAAAAAGGATGGGAGATGAGGGACCAATTTTTATCTTTTCGCTACATTAGCCATCAACAATCCCTCTCGAACTTCCGGAAAACTGAAAATTTCTCAAAAAAGGTTTTATATATAAAATCGTTCGCTTGCCATTAAAATAGGTATGTAATTTGTGGATATTCCCCGCAGCCCGAAAGGAGGTGTTTATCGATAACAGACAGTTTTTGAATGGGGAAAAAGTGTCGAATCTTCTTGGTGTTTATGGAAACGAAAAAATTTTATTTCTAAAAAATACAAGAGGCGGCCACATGTAAATTGAGAGATATAATTAAAAGCGGAAAGGGAGAAAATTATGAAAAGTACAAGACTATTAATTTTATTAATGTTGATGACAGCTCTGGCAGCACCTATATTTGCCAATATCAATGGGGCGATTTTTACTACCGAAAGTCAGTGCGATGGCACCAATGTAAACCTCTTTAACAGCAAAGAAGCTGTATATCTGGATGGCGGTCCCCGAAAGCCCGGCGCTGCAGGGTTGCCGGATGGATATTATTATATTCAGGTTACCTCGCCGAATGGCCAACTGCTGGGCATCAGCCCAACAGCTGCTGTCCATGTTACGAATGGTGAGTTTGATACATGCTATCAACTTTGGAGTATTCTTATAAAAGCCAGCGATGGCTCTATGGGGTATGATACAACTCCGAACAATGGCGGCGTTTATAAGGTCTGGGCTACGCCGGAGGCGTATTTCAGCCCGGGAGATGGAACAAATGGTTTTATTAATGCTTGGTGCAAAACAGACAACTTCAAGGTGACTGTCCCCCTGGGTTAGGGCCATTTCGTGTGTTAGGATTTCCGACATTGATTGTACCTGTTTCATAGCTTGCGTCAATTCCTGTTTTCTTATATTCTATTCATCGACCGGCTGAAGGATACGGC
>Ga0209407_1000521_pt1 | contig 49648 bp, 37 predicted proteins | sample AD_JPNHG3_MetaG_FD_184410 | JGI IMG/M metagenome (GOLD analysis project Ga0209407, IMG submission 184410) | Active sludge microbial communities of municipal wastewater-treating anaerobic digesters from Japan - AD_JPNHG3_MetaG (SPAdes) (version 2) | ecosystem: Engineered > Bioreactor > Anaerobic...
GCAAAACAAAGTGCAAGAAAAACCTTTAATATCATTATTTTCTTGCACTTTGACAACTAAAAAATGGCTTTGGAAGCTATAATAAGCCATTTTTTAGTTGTTGAGCAGACATTAATTATTATATAGCTTTATGCGAGAAAAATATTCAATGGGAGTGATGAGAGATGAGTATTCTCGATACTATCGGCAGCGTAAGTAAGGGTGCGTCCGATAAGGCTAAAAGCATTTCAGAGGCTAACAACCTTAAAAGGAAGATCCTTTACGAGGAAGAAAGGATCGTTGAGATATTCACTGATATCGGCAAAAAGTACTACAAGAACCCCAATGAGGATCCTGCTACACTTAAGGTGCTTTGCGACGATATCGATACAAGACGCAGACGTATAAAGAAGATGAGATTCGAGCTTAACGGCATCAGAGGCTACAAGATATGTCCTAAGTGCGACGCCGAGGTCAACGAGCGCTTCCAGTTCTGCGGACGCTGCGGCGCAAGACTTCCCGATGTTGAGGACGATGATTTTATGTCGCTTGAACCCAACGATTACTATACCGAAAGCAGCAATAACTTCTTCAATGCGGATTCTAACAAGAATTATTAATCACAAGGCTGTTCCGGTCATACGGAACAGCCTGTTTTTTTAGGAGGGACTATGAAAAAACTGTCATACCTCGCAGAACTGATACTCTTTCTGCTTTTCTGCAATACTATCCCGCTATGGACCGAAACTTCCCTGCCGACTGCCGTAATGGTGCTTATCACCGTATTCCTGTCGCTTGCTTTCCTGTGGATACTCATAAGGCGCGAAAAGACAGAGATCGATAACAGCCGCCTCAGACGCATGAAACGGGGATGCAGTCAGCTCAGGCTGGGAGGCTTTGCTGCTGCCGCAGAGATCGTAATACTGACAGTGTGGTTCATCGTTACAGAAGCCTCTCCCCTTGCAAAGACTTTCGCCGTTATCATGCCGATACTCGCTGTGGGACTGGTCGTTATTGCAGGCGGTATCAGAGTCGCTTCAAGCTCGAAACAGATAAAACTGACCGACCACATCCTTATGATGATGATGTGGTGGTTCCCCATAGTAAATATATTCCTGATACGAAAGTTCTATAAGACCGCAAGGCGTGAATTCATCGTGGAATCGGACAAAATAGAGCTTGAAAACGCCCGTGCCGAAAACGAGATATGCAAGACAAAATACCCCGTCCTCATGGTACACGGCATATTCTTCCGTGACTGGCAATACCTTAACTACTGGGGCAGAGTTCCTGCCTCACTGAAACGCAATGGCGCTGTAATTTACTACGGCAAACAGCAGTCAGCCCGTGCTGTTGCGGACTGCGGCAAAGAGGTAAGGGACGCTATCATGAAGGTGCTTGAAGAGACAGGCGCCGAGAAAGTCAACATCATCGCCCACTCAAAGGGCGGACTGGATTCACGCTATGCCATTAGCTGTCTCGGTATGGACAAGTACGTTGCTACCCTCACTACCATAAACACTCCGCACAAAGGATGCGATATGGTTGATTTCCTCCTTGATAAGCTCCCGGACAGCTTTGCGGAGTTTCTTGCAAGGCGTTACAATAAGATATTCTCAAAGCTCGGCGACAAGGATCCCGATTTCCTTGCAGGCGTCCACGACCTCAGTGCGATACGTGCTAAGGCTTACGATGAGGAAATGCCTGATTCTCCCGAGGTATCCTACAGAAGCGTAATGTCAGTCATGAGCAGTGCTGGTTCCGCAAGTTTTCCGCTGAACATCAGCTATATGCTGATAAAGAAGCTCAACGGTGCAAATGACGGTCTTGTGTGGGAGGAATCCGCTAAACACGGAAGCTATCAGCTCATAACCACTCCCCAGAAGCGAGGCATAAGCCACGGCGATGTTATCGACCTTATGCGTGAAAATATCGAGAACTACGATGTACGTGAGTTCTATGTGGATATGGTACGCAGGCTTGCACAGGAGGGATTCTGACGGAAGATACTGCGTATACCGCTGCATACTCCGAAGGCAGGAAGGCATAATATGCTCCAGAAGCAGGAGAATGGCAGGCATATCTGTCCCATGAGATTCAGCGGCATATCCGAATAATCCCACACATTCCAGTCCATTATAATATTATCTATGATGCCTATGGGAAGCTCCGCAGAGGTTATTATAAGCGCTCCCGCAAGACAGCTCACAGGCAGCGATAACCTGCTTGTAAGGTCCGTAACGTAGAGTACGGCAAGGAGTATGCCCCCTGTAAGAGTCATAGTCCAGTGGGTGTAGCCACGGAGAAGTATCTCCACAAGGCCATAGAGAAAAAATCCCATAAAAAAAGTAAAAACACATTCATAAAGCTTCATTGAAAGACCTCCGCTTCTATTATCTGCGGAGGAAGAAGCTATATACATATCGAGGTGCAAACATGAGAAAAAGCTGTATACTGATGCATATTTCAAGCCTGCCTTCCGAGTACGGCATAGGCAAAATGGGAAAACACGCATTTGAATTCGTGGACTTCCTTAAAAGCTCGGAGACAAAGTGCTGGCAGATACTTCCCCTTTCACCTACAAGCTACGGTGATTCGCCCTATCAGTCCTTCTCGGTGAACGCAGGCAACCCCTATTTCATCGACTTCGAGGTGCTTGAGGGTGACGGTCTCCTTGAAAGAGAGGACTACGCCGATACGGTGTGGGAAACAGATGCGGACAAGGTGGATTACAGTCTTATCTATGACCGCTGCTTCGGAGTTCTGAGGGCGGCTTATTCACGCTTCCGTGCGACGAAATTCCCTGCCTACAGACGCTTCTGCAATGACAACAAGGACTGGCTCGAGGAGTACGCACTGTTCATGGCTCTTAAGGAGCAGAACGGCGGTGCGCCCTGGTATGAGTGGAAAAACGATATTGCCATGCACCGTCCCAAGGCTGTAGCCGAGGCCAAAAAGGAACTTAAAAAGGAAATAGGCTTCCACAAGTTCGTACAGTTCGAGTTCTACCGACAGTGGAAGGCACTGAAAAAATACGCCAATGACAACGGCATCTCCATTATCGGTGATATACCGATATACTGCGCTCTGGACAGCGTCGAGGTATGGGCTTCACCTAAGCTCTTCATGCTGGACAGGAAACACCTTCCTACAGCTGTTGCAGGCTGTCCTCCCGACGATTTTTCACCTACGGGACAGCTATGGGGCAACCCTCTCTATGACTGGGCACAGCATAAGAAAACAGGCTATAAATGGTGGATAGACCGCATAAGGAAAGCCTCTGAGCTTTACGATACCGTCCGCATAGACCACTTCCGCGGCTTCGAGAGCTTCTACACTATCCCCTACGGAAACGAGGATGCTGCTGTAGGCGAGTGGAAAAAAGGTCCCGACTACGAGCTTTTCCGCATGGCTGAGGAAAAACTGGGCAAGCTTGATATCATAGCAGAGGACCTTGGATTCCTTACACAGGAAGTCCGTGATATGCTTGCAAAGTGCGGATATCCCGGCATGAAGGTATTGCAGTTCGGCTTCTCGGACGGCGAAAACGAGTATCTCCCACATAACTTCACAACTACCAACTGCTACGCCTATACAGGTACCCACGATAACGATACCCTTCGTGGCTGGGTGGAGAAAATGGACAAGAAGTCCCTTAAATTCGCCATGAAGTATCTTGACGTGAAGAAGAAAAAGGACATCCCTATGGCGGTCATACGTCAGACATGGGGCAGCGTTGCAATGGTGGCTGCCGCACAGATACAGGATTTCCTTGAAAGTCCCCGTGAGGGCAGGATGAATACTCCCTCCACACTCGGCAATAACTGGCAGTTCCGCACACATAAGGAGGACTTCACTCCCCAGCTTGCAAGAAAAATAAAGAAACTCAACAGGATGTACAACCGATGAAAAAACTAATTCCCACACTGACGGCATTACTCATGCTTACGGGATGCGGCGATTTAGATATCGACCGCGAGCATATGAAAGAAGCAAATCAATAATGGAGGATAATATGGATAAGAGAGTATTTACAGAGAAATTCACAGGCAGACTTCCAAAGGACATAAAGTCCGCAACGCCCCCAGCAGCTTCACAACGCACTGGGCGATACCATAATGGAGATGTACTCGGAACGCTGGAACAACAGCCGTCAGAAGCACCTTTCAGGCAGACGTGCCGCTTACCTTTCAATGGAGTTCCTTGTGGGACGTGCCGTTTACGATAACCTTGTGTGCCTGGGCATCTATCACGAGGTGGACGAGGTATTCCGTCAGCTCGGTGTATCCCTTGCCGACCTTGAAGTTATAGAGGACGCCGCTCTCAGCAACGGCGGTCTCGGACGTCTTGCCGCATGCTTCCTTGATTCAGCCGCAACTCTCGGACTTCCCCTTGACGGCTACGGTATACGCTATAAGTACGGTCTGTTCAGGCAGTCCATAGTGGACGGCTTCCAGAAAGAGGATATCGACGACTGGACCAGATACGGAGATCCCTGGTCAAAGCGCTGCGACGAGGATACAGTCCTTGTTGAGTATAACGGTCAGACAGTCAAGGCAGTTCCCTATGATATGCCCGTTTTCGGATGCAAGACCGATAACGTCGGCACTCTCCGCCTCTGGCAGGCTGAACCTGTAAAGGAGTTCGATTTCGATATCTTCAATCAGCAGAACTACCTTGAAGCTTCAAAGGAGAAGATATTCGCCGAGGATATCTCCCGTGTTCTCTACCCCAATGACGATACGGACGAGGGAAAGAAACTCCGCCTTAAACAGCAGTACTTCTTCAGCTGCGCTTCACTTACGGATATCATACGCAAGCACAAGGCTGTTTTCGGCGGTCTTGATGACCTTGCAGAACATATCACCATCCAGCTCAACGATACCCACCCTGTTATATCTATCCCCGAGCTTATACGTCAGCTTGTGGACAACGAGGGCTGGAGCTTCGATAAGGCTCTTGATACCGCAAAGAATGTCTTCAACTACACCAACCATACCGTTATGCAGGAAGCCCTTGAAAAGTGGGACTGCTCACTGGTTGACGAGCTTCTTCCGAGGATATACAGCATTATCATACAGATAAGCGAAACTCTCATTGCGGATATGTACGCTTCTGGCGTTCCAAAGGAAAAGACCGACCGCATCCGCATAATAAAGGACGGCCGCATCCACATGGCTGATATGGCTTGCTACGCTTCTTCACATATCAACGGAGTTGCCGAGATTCACACACAGATACTGAAGGACACTGTTCTTGCAGACTGGTTCAGCCTTTACCCCGAACGCTTCCGCAACGAGACCAACGGTATAACTCAGCGCCGCTGGCTTGCGCTCTGCAACCCCCGTCTGGCGGAACAGATAACCGAGCTTCTTGAAGGTGACGGCTGGATGACCGACCTCAGCAGGCTTAAGGAGCTTGAAAAATATGCGGACGATAAAGAAGTCCTCAGCCGTTTCGTCCGCGAAAAGAACTACAACAAGACTCTCCTGACGCACTATATCTACAACAAGGAGGGCATCGACCTCAGTCCCGACCTGATATTCGATATACAGATAAAGCGCCTTCACGAGTATAAACGTCAGCTTCTGAACGCCTTCTCGATACTGTGGATATACTACGGCATCAAGGACGGAACCATAAAGAATTTCCGTCCCACAGCGTTCATCTTCGGAGCAAAGTCCGCCCCCGGCTACCGCAGGGCAAAGGCTATCATCAAGTATATAAACGAAGTCGGCAGAGTTGTCTCATCCGATCCCGATACAAGGGACCTTATCAAGGTGGTATTCGTGCAGAACTACAATGTCAGCTATGCGGAGAAACTCGTTGCCGCAGCCGATATATCAGAGCAGATATCTACCGCAGGTACAGAGGCATCGGGTACGGGCAATATGAAGCTTATGCTGAACGGTGCAGTTACACTCGGTACCTATGACGGTGCGAATATCGAAATAGTTCAGGAGGCAGGCGAGGAGAACAACTACATCTTCGGCGCAAGAGTTGAGGAGCTTAAGGAGATAGTTCCCGAATATGACAGCAGAAGCGTTTTTGCAGGCGACTCTATGATACGCAGGGTGGTTTCCTCGCTGATAGACGGTACTGTCTCGGACGGCGGAAGCGGTGATTTCCGTGAACTCTATACCGCCCTTCTGGACGGCGCAAGCTGGCATAAACCCGACCACTATTACCTTCTTGGGGATATGCGTTCATACGTCGAGGCGAAACTCAAAGCTATAAGCGACTACAGCAACGACCGTGCAGCATTTGCACGTAAGCAGTGGCTCAATATGTGCAACGCAGGAAAGTTCAGCTCCGACAGGACAATAGCGGACTACGCCGAGAATATCTGGAAATTATAAGAGCTAAGCAAGGGGCGATGTATGCATCGCCCCTTTAGTTTTCAGAAATCAGAGGTCAGAAAGCAGTAGGGGCGCATTCCGTGCGCCCGTCATTACACGTACATCCACCTGTAACCCTGATACCCTGTAGGGACGACCATTGGTCGTCCGCATGTATAATGCAAATATGGATGAAAACGGACGGCGTCCCTTTCAGAAATCAGATCACAGAAAGTAGAAAGCAGTAGGGGCGCATTCCGTGCGCCCGTCATTACACGTACATCCACCTGTAACCCTGATACCCTGTAGGGACGACCATTGGTCGTCCGCATGTATAATGCAAATATGGATGAAAACGGACAGCGTCCCTTTCAGAAATCAGATCACAGAAAGTAGAAAGCAGTAGGGGCGCATTCCGTGCGCCCTTTTTAATTTGGAATTCGGAATTATTGTGTCCCCTGTCGGGGACGAATCTGAATGTGGGTATTCGTACAATCACCTGTAACCCTGATACCCTGTAGGGGCCGCCTTCGGCGGTCCGTTGTATATGACCGTATATATTGGATCATGCGGGCTGCCAAAGGCAGCCCCTACAATTGTTTTACCATAAATGTACGGTTATCTGCGGACGGCCAATGGCCGTCCCTACACTGCTTTCTACTTTCTGCGCACTGATTACTGCTTTCTGATTTCTGATTACTGCGCTCTTTGCTCACGAATGTGAACAATTTATGAACGTCCTGCTCATCTTTACAGTGTGAGCAGTTGAGCAGTTGAAATGTTCCCTGCAAAAGAAAAGGGCGCACAATGAGTACGCCCCTACACATATATGTACGATTACCAACGGGACGTCGTGAACGCCGTCCCCTACACTGATTTTTGCTTACTGCTCTGCTTCTTCGGTCAAGTTTTCATATGACTGCTCGGAAACAGTCTTCCACCATTCAAGAAGCGCCTCCTCATCTTCGGGTGAATCAACAGGGGGAAGGGATGCAAGCTAGTTATGAAACTCCTCAGAATCTGCATCCGAAGGCATAGACGGCCATGTGGGAAAGCCATTCCATGCAGGAAGTTTGAATGGACTGTTAAGGATAGTATTAATGTCAAAGGGTTCGGTCTCAGGCCACTCTAAGTCAAAATTGAATGGGAAAAGCTCCGATATATCGGTGTTAAGGAGCTTATCAAGAAACTCCTCTATAGTCTCCAGACCGCCTGTTGAGGTGTAGGAGTAGTATTGCAGGGCGTATGAAGCATCAGAGGAATCTATCTTGCCGTCCTCGTTTACGTCGGCAGCTTTGAGGAGTGTCTCTGCCAGTTCGAGTTCACCGCCTGTAGAGAGTATCGAGTAGTTTACAAGAATGGATGTAGCATCGGATGCATCGACTTTTCCGTCGCCGTCTGCATCGCCGAGAGATACTGCGGAATCCTCCTCAGCCTGTGAAACGAGAGCTGTAACAGGTGAAACTGCACAGACAGCGAATGCCGCAGAAAGAGCCAGTGATAAGAGTTTTGTGTTCTTCATTTTAATTACCTCCTTAAAGGTTCGCGGTCAGTTTGTGATTCTATTATACTTCAATTTCCTGCAAATGTCAATTGTGAGATAAGAACTCAGAAAGCAGTAATCAGAAAGTAGAAAGCAGTGTAGGGACGGCCATTGGCCGTCCGCAGATAACCGTACATTTATGGTAAAACAATTGTAGGGGCGCATTCCGTGCGCCCTTTTCTTTTTCAACTGCTCAACTGCTCAACTGCTCACACTGTAAAGATGAGCAGGACGTTCATAAATTGTTCGCATTCGTGAACAAAGAGCGCAGAAATCAGAAAGTAGAAAGCAGTGTAGGGACGGCCATTGGCCGTCCGCAGATAACCGTACATTTATGGTAAAACAATTGTAGGGGCGCATTCCGTGCGCCCGTGATAACCAAATTATGATGAATCAATTGTAGGGGCTGCCTTTGGCAGCCCGCATGATCCAATATATACGGTCATATACAACAGACCGCCGAAGGCGGCCCCTACAGGGTATCAGGGTTACAGGTAGATGTACGTGTGCCAACGGACCGCCGAAGGCGGCCCCTACATGGTATCAGGGGTGCAGGTGATTGTACGGTTAACACACATTCAGATTCGTCCCCGACGGGGGACACATTAATTCCGAATTAAAAAGGGCGCACGGAATGCGCCCCTACTGCTTTCTACTTTCTGTGCTCTGATTTCTGAAAGGGACGCCGTCCCTACACTGATTTGCTTATTTCGGGAAAGTGTGATATAATTAATGCAAAGCATTAATTATATTTTTATCTGAATGCCCTTGCAGATACGCAAATCTCCGATTTGCTCCCTGCATATCGGGCAATTATACCACAACGCTTCGCTTTTGTGGTATAATGAATGCAAAGCATTAATTATATTTTTATCTGAATGCCCTTGCAGATACGCAAATCTCCGATTTGCTCCCTGCATATCGGGCAATTATACAACAACGCTTCGCTTTTGTGGTATAATGAATGCAAAGAATTAATTATATTTTATCTGAATGCCCTTGCAGATACGCAAATCTCCGATTTGCTCCCTGCATATCGGGCAATTATACCACAACGCTTCGCTTTTGTGATATAATAATATCAATATATTAAACGGAGGTATCAACATGGATCATCAGAGACTCGAAAAAAACATCATCGATAATATACGTGAAGCTCAGCTGAAACTCGGCTATGAGGAGCGTCCCATAAGCTTCAATTACCTTACCTCCTCCCTCTGTCACCTGCTGGGTACTGAGGATATCGAGGGCGGCGAACTGCTGGACTTCCTTACCTACACTTACCCGCGTCTGGGAAAGGTCTCGTTCTCTCCCATAAGGGACGGCTACTGCGTAACGGTCTCTGCCGAGGGCACTGCCTACGTCCACTCGCACCCCGATAAAAGCCGCTTCCTTATGGAATTCATAGAGACAGTCCGCAATCACCACAATACCATAGAGGATGTCTTTGCGGTCTTTAACCGCCACTCGGGAAACGTTACTATCGAGGAACTGCACAACGAGGAATTCGATTACCTTGTTTACTTCGCCGACGGCATCCCCGATGACTACCGCTACTGCCTTACCCTCGAACCCTGCATGGACGGCGGATGCCACATAACCTATCACCGCTTCATCCCCGAGGACTATGAGGATCTCGGTTTCTGAAATGCCGCTTACTCCCGTAAATACGCCGTTTGACGGGAATACTTGCTTTTTTCTGCAAAATGTGGTATAATCAATTTGTTTCAATTGCTTCCGCGAAACGTTCAGGCGGAGCATAATTTTCAGAGGAGGTTTTTTCATGCTGAATGCAGATACTCGTGAGTTCACCTTTACTTCCGAATTCGACGGACTCGAAATATCAGCCGTAATAGCTGTACCTTCGGGCAATATCAACGGCGTTGTGCAGATCGTTCACGGCATGAACGAATATAAGGAAAGATACTTCCCCTTTATGGATTACCTTGCAAGCGAGGGATTCGTATCAGTTATACACGATAACAGAGGTCACGGAAAAAGTATTGTCAAGGAAGAGGACCTCGGATTCATGTACCGCAACGGCGGTATGGGCTTCGTTGAGGATATAGCTCAGCTCACACGCAGAGTAAGGGCGAATTACCCTACATACCCCTATTTCCTTGTGGGACACAGTATGGGTTCGCTGGGCGCAAGGTGCTTCCTTAAGGAGCACGATGCCGAGATAAACGGTCTTATCGTAATGGGATGCCCCTGCTACAGCAGGTTCTCGGGATTCGCAAGAAGCGTGGATTCCGCAGTTTCAAAGCGTCTCGGAAGCAGATTCAGAAGCGAAAAGATATATGAGATATCGGAAAAAACTCTCAACAAGCGCTTCACCAAGGCAGGTGAAACTACTCCCCGTTCGTGGATATGCAGCGATAAAGAAGTAGTGAACGCATTCAACAGCGATCCCCTTTGCAGCTTCAGATATACCCTTAACGGCTATGAGAGCCTTCTCTGGCTCATGCGTGAGACCTACTCGAAAAAGGGCTGGAGAGTATCTAACCCCAAGCTGCCTATACGCTTCATCTCGGGCAGGGACGACCCCTGTATGCTCAGCGAGAAGAAGTTCTTCGAGGCTATGTCAGTCCTCGAAAATGTCGGATATACAAGTATCTCTCACCGCTTCTTCGACGGTATGCGCCACGAGATACTCAACGAGAAAAACAACATGAATGTTTACAAGGATATCGCCAAGACTCTCTATTCGTGGATAGACCGCCTTCAGGAGCTTGCGGTCGAGATACAGGTGCCCACAGAGGGCGAAGCTGTACCTGCGGTAAATGAAGTGCCTGCACCCGTACAGGAGGCTGTCCCCGAAGCAAGACCTGCGGCAGAACAGAGACCTGCTCAACAGACCGCTATCCCTGCGGATGCTGATGTATTCGATATCCTCGAAGCTGTTCAGCCGGACGGCACTGCACCTATAATGGAAGCTGCTCCTGCACCTTCCTCCATAAACATCGATATACCTGCTGAAGCACCTGCCGAAAGCAAGGTCGGCTCGGAAGTTCTGGAGATACTCGAATCCGTACCCGAATCAGACCACACCGATATACCGCAGGAAGAACCCGAGCTTGAACCTGCGGAACAGGTAAAGGCAGCAGCCGCAGAGGTTCTGGACCTCATAGAAGCAGCAGAATCAGGCATCATGCCTCAGTAATGAAAGGATAAGAAATGGATATTAACAAAACTCTTGCAAAAGAATTCGGACTTAAACAAGAACAGGTGGATAATACCGTTGCTCTCATCGACGACGACAAGACTATCCCCTTTATCGCACGTTACCGTAAGGAGCTTACAGGTTCACTGGATGACCAGATACTCCGTGAGCTCTATGACAGACTTATGTACCTCCGAAACCTCGAAAAGCGCAAGGAGGAAATAACAAACTCCATTACAGAACAGGAGAAGATGACTCCCGAGATAGAAGCCGCTATAAGCGCAGCTGCTACACTTGTGGAAGTTGAAGATATTTACCGTCCCTTCAAGCCGAAGAGACGTACCCGTGCAAGCATCGCAAGAGAGAACGGTCTCGAACCACTTGCAGAGCTTCTTCTTGCACAGGATAACACCACAGATCCCGAGAAGGAAGCCGAGGCTTTCATAAACGAGGAAAAGAACGTTCCCGACGTAAAGACTGCATTACAGGGCGCTATGGACATCATCGCAGAGGATATCTCCGACGATGCGGACATCCGTAAGAAGCTCCGTGCCCTCGCAGGCGAAAAGGGCGAGCTTGTATCAAAGGCTTCCGATCCCGAGGCTGAAACTGTATACATGACCTACTACGACTACAGCGAGCCTATCCCGAAGGTAGCTAATCACCGTGTTCTCGCTCTTGACAGAGGCGAGAAGGAAGGCGCTCTCAAGGTATCTGTAGTTCTTGAGGAATCAGGTGCAACAGACATCATCCTCGGCAAATACATAAAGAACAACAACGCTTGCGGCGAACTGGTAAGAGCTGCCGCAGAGGACAGCTACAAGCGTCTCATATTCCCATCTATCGAGCGTGAGATACGCTCTGAGATGAGCGCAAAGGCTGCTGAGGAATCCATAAAGGTATTCGCAGCTAACCTCCGTCAGATGCTCCTCCAGCCACCTATGAAGAACAGCGTCATCCTCGGTCTGGACCCAGGTTACGCTCACGGCTGCAAGTCCGCTGTTATAGACGGCACAGGCAAGGTGCTGGATACAGCTATCATCTACCCTACAGGCTCGGCAGGTGCCGTTGAAGCCGCAAGGAAAAAGGTTAAGCAGTTCATCGAACAGTACGGCGTTACAGCTATATCTATCGGCAACGGTACAGCTTCAAGGGAGACCGAGGCTTTCACTGCCGATATAGTCAAGGAAACAGGCGGAAAGGTAAGCTACATGATAGTCAACGAGGCAGGCGCTTCGGTATACTCCGCTTCAAAGCTCGCAGCTGAGGAGTTCCCCGAGTATGACGTTTCTATCAGAGGTGCTATCTCTATCGCAAGACGTCTTCAGGATCCCCTTGCCGAACTGGTCAAGATAGAACCAAAGGCTATCGGCGTCGGACAGTATCAGCACGATATGCCCCAGGCACGTATGAGCGAAGCTCTCGGCGGTGTCGTTGAGGACTGCGTTAACTCTGTCGGCGTTGACCTGAATACAGCTTCCTACTCCCTCCTCTCCTACATCGCAGGCATCAATGCATCAGTTGCAAAAAACATCGTCGCTTACCGTGAGGAAAACGGCAGATTCACAGACCGTAAGGAGCTTATGAAAGTGCCTAAGCTCGGCAAAAAGGCTTTCGAGCAGTGTGCAGGCTTCCTGAGAGTACGTGACGGCAAGAACCCTCTTGATAATACAGCAGTTCACCCAGAAAGCTACGCAGCAGCATCCTCGCTCCTCAGCGAGTGCGGATTCACCCTTGCAGACGTTGCAGAGGGCGGAGCTTCGGGCATCAACGATAAGGCAGAGAGCATAGGTATCGAAAAGATAAGCAGCTCTCTCGGTATAGGCGTACCTACCCTCACAGACATCATCGACGAGCTTAAAAAGCCGGGACGTGACCTCCGTGACGAGCTTCCTCCTCCGCTCATGAGAAGCGGCGACGTTATGGAAATCAAGGACCTTAAGCCCGGTATGGAGCTTGTTGGTACAGTCCGCAACATCATCGACTTCGGCGCATTCGTAGACATCGGCGTTCACGAGGACGGTCTTGTTCACGTATCACAGATATGCAGCAGATTCATCAAGCACCCTCTTGAAGCTGTCAAGGTGGGCGAGGTAGTAAAGGTAAGAGTCCTGGATGTAGACGTAAAGAGAAACCGTATCTCACTTACCATGCGTCTTGACGATGAAGCTGAAAAGAAGGAACAGCGTCAGCAGCGTCCAAAGAAGAAGGAAAAGCGCGAGCAGAAGGGATTCGATCCTTCAAGACTCAGAAACAGCAGCTTCCGCATCAAGCAGAAGTAATGTACTATGTATATATCATAAAATGCAAAGGCGGACTTCTCTATACGGGCATAACTACCGATATGGAGAGGCGCTTCGCCGAACATTCGGGCAGACTTGCAGGCGGTGCGAAATTCACCCGTTCTCATCCTCCCGAGAGTATAGAGGCAGTCTGGAGCGCTTCGGACAGAAGTACGGCATCAAAGCTTGAATACGTCATAAAGCAGCTGACTAAAGCTCAGAAGCTTGAACTAATAGCCGACGATTCTTGCCTTTCCCGCTTCTTCGGAGAGGATTCCCGACTGTATCACCGTGAAGAAGTATCATACTGATGCGTAGCCGTAAGTATGATCGCATAGAAAATCATATGTGTTTATTGGGGAAGCTTTATGATGAAGTTTCCCCCTGTTTTTTTCCTGAACCTTTACTTTAAATTTTAAGCCTTACAGGGTACTCATGTAAAACTATCAGTTTAGTAATACTATGAGAGAGTACCCTGTAAGGCTTAAAATTTGGGGCAGAAAGTTTTAGGAAGGGAGTTTGAGGGAGAACCCTTTTTCAAAAGGGTTTCCCTCAACAAACCACATATAACTATTCTATACAAGCAGACCTTATGGTTTCACATCAGGTATGTCATTTCTTGTCGGTTGATGTAGAGTCGGGAAGGCTCTTGATTATTTTAGCGTCAAGGCGCTGGATAGAAAGGGCGTCCATAGCAGTTACGCCGTCCCCTGTATCGCAGCAGTCCGCATTGGCAAGCGCCTGTCCTTCAAGTTTGTATTTGCTGCCGTTTGCAACGTACTGGAGTATAACCAGTGCATCCGAAAGGGTAACATCGCCGTCGAGGTTAGCGTCACCGACCTTGTTTGATACGGGCTTTGTGGGTTCAGTGCTGCCGCCTTTCAGCTCCTTGAAGGTGTAGCCGTTGTCTTTGGCAAATGTCTCTGCCGCTGAACCCTTATATCCGCATATCTCCTTTAGGGCACTGCATCCGCTGAACATTTCAGCATCGAGTTCTGTCACAGATGCAGGGATAGTTATGGATACAAGTCCCGAATCGTTTGAAAACGCACCCTTGCCTATATGTGTGACCTTATCGGGAATAACTATATTTCCGAGCATTTCAAGTCCCTTGAAAGCACCGTCGCCGATGCTTACAACGCTGTCGGGTATGGTTATCTCTTTAACCTCGCCGTACTGTTTCATATCTTCACTGCTGCCGTCTGCATCTTTAAACCTCTGCATGTTGTTATAGAATGCATAGTCCGCAATTATTTCTGTACCCTCGGGTATGTCGTACTTATCACACTTTCTCACAGGGAAACGAAGAAGTGTCTTGCCAGATTTGTCAAAGAGTACGCCGTCCACGCTCTTGAAGTTCTTATTATCGGGAGCAACATGTATAGCTGTAAGTCCTGCACAGTCTGCAAGCGCGTTTGTTCCGAGCTTTGTGAAGCCCTTTGGCAGTTCAAATCCTATTATAGAACTGCTGTCATAGAAAGCGTATTCGCCGAGTCCTGTAAGTGTAGAAGGCAGGTAAACGTATTCAAGCTTTGAACAGTCGTAGCCTACGTAGCTTCCTATATATGTTATGCCCTCATCAAATATCATACGCTTCGGACAATCGAAAAACTGGTCTATGAACGGCTGTTCATCCGATGACTTGAAATCGTACATGGGACCGCTGCCCTTGAATACAAGGGTATCTTCCAGAACATAGCATGTAACATCGTCGCCGCACTTTACCTCCTCAGTGCCCTCTTTTATCTCGGGCAAAGGCTGGGTATTTGTTCCGTTATAACTGCCGAGTGACTCGAACTCAAGTCCTTCCTCTGCCGCAAACTCGTGTGCATAGGATACATCATAGCTCTTTACCTTGAAATTATAATCCGACGAGAAGAATGATATGCCTGTAAGCTGACAGTAAGGATTCAGGAATGTTACTTCCTTAAGGCCCTTGCATTCCCTGAGACCGGAAAGAGATACAGACTCCATACCTTCGGGGAAAGTAAGCTTTTCAAGGTTCATCATATTATTCAGACCGTCTTCCTCGATAGTCTTCATAGAGGAAGGCAGATACAGTTCCTTAAGCGGACCGTAATAATTGTCCCCGTCCTTTACAGGAAGAGTGCTTCCGAAAGCGCATGAACATATAGTTTCTACGCCTGTGGGTATCTGATAGATATCATCCTGTTTTCCGAAAGGATAGCATATCAGCTGCTTCATGTCCTTGCTGAAAACTACTCCGCCAATACTCCTGTAGTTCTCATTCTTTTCGTCTACATTCACGTTTTCAAGCAGTACACAGCAGTCCAGTGCAGTAGGAGCGAATATTTTTGTGCCTGCGGGAATATCAAGTTCAGTTATCGGAGCGCTGACAAATGCACGGTCATATATTGCCTGAACAGTAGAAGGAAGCTTGACCTCCTGAAGTCCTACACAATAAAGGAAAGTTGCTGCACCTACTGTAGTTACCCCTTCTTCTATAACGACCTTTTTTATGTCGCTCTGTCCCATAAAAGGTGAAGTACCGTCCGTTATGAGTTTACCGTCTATATTTTCGCCGCTGATAGAGATATTGACCGAGGGACGCTCGTAATTGTACATCGGTCCCGTACCGCTGACAGTTAGAGTTCCGTCATCGGAAAGCTCATATGTAACGTTCTCGCCGCATTTTCCTGTCTTTTCAAGCTTTGTCTCTGCGGCGATTACACTTGTCTGCGGTGTTACGAGTCCCGTTACGGGAGCGGTACCTGCGAGTGAAGCGAGTGCAAGGGCGAATGCTGTTAATTTCCTGATTTTCATAATAATACCTCCTGTTAGTTTTCATCCTGTATCATTTTGACAGAGGGGAGATGTTTCCCCTCTGTTTTAAGCTTTATTTCTGGTATGACTCGGGAAGAGTCGTTACCAGTTTTGCATCGTATTTCTGTATCGTAAGTGCGTCCATTGCTGTCAGACCGTCTCCCCTGTTATAAACGTCCGCATTGAGCTCTGCCTGTTCGGACATCTCATACTTCTGTCCGTTCGCTACGTGCTGGAGTATCAGAAGCGCATCTGCAAGGCTGACATCTCCGTCAAGGTTTGCGTCGCCGATAACTGTTGATTCGCTTCCGTCAAGAGGGACAAATGTGTATCCTTTATTATCCGCATACTTCTCTGCTGTTGAGCCCTTGTAGCCGTGTACCACGATATCATTAGCTTTGTAATCCATTATGTTACCTATTTCACATTCACGATTGCGTATAGTTATATCAGTCAGATTCTGGCAGTCATAAAATGAATCATCTTCAATAACAGCTACCCCTTCGGGAATATCTATCTTCTCTATACCGCTTTGAACGAACGCATATTTGCCTATACTTTTTACACTTTCAGGCAATATGACCTTTTTCAATGAACTACAGTCATAAAAAGCACCTCCGCCTATCTCCATGACATCTCCAGGAATACTGATTTCTGTCAAAGAATCACAGTCACAAAAAGCAAATCCACCGATAACGGTAACTGAATCAGGGATATTTATCTTCTGAAGTTTTCTGCAACCGTTGAATGTATAGTTTTTTATTTCCGTAACACCGCTCGGAATCGTAACGTTTTCAAGTGTTTCACATCCGCTGAAAGCACCACCGCCTATTTCTGTAACACTTTCCGGGATATTAATTTCTTTAAGTGATTTGCTGTCGCTGAATGCCCCTTTACCTATTTTTTCCAGATTTGCAGGGAGTTTGACAGTTTCAAGTGTCTCAGCGTATCCCAAAGCATATTCGCCTATTTCTGTAACACTGTCAGGAAAACATAATGTTTTTAATGAAGGAAAGAAATCATCCGAGAACAAGTAGTAGCCACTGTTTTCAGGAAGAGTGAAGACAGTATTTCCGTCAGGATCATCCTTGATCGTTATTTTTTCTAAAGAAGTGCTGTTGTCAAATACCCAGAAAAAAGGGAAAAAATCTCCGTTCATCTTTTCCTCTTCTTCACTAATTGTAAATAATGAGAAAGGAACCGATACGTTTTTCAGTCCATTGCATGCTGAGAAGGCACGACTGTCAACAGTAACTCCTGAAGGAATATCCAACTCCTCAATGGATTCACATAATTCAAATGCATTTTCACAAATATGCCCCTTAAAGCCCTCCTCAAAATTGACCTCCTTTAAATTCTTACTTTCCATAAAAGCACCATTTGCAATATATTCTATATTCTTCGGGATAGTTATCGATTCAAAATCTCCTCTTGCTCCGAAAAGAATTTTAACACTTGACGGTATCTCAAAAGAATCAAGTAATTCCTGTGTAGCATTTTCGATCCTTGGAACGAAAACTGAGCCGTCCTTTATAACAAGCTTTTTCAGGCTTGGTCCCATAAGCGGAGTGAGATCATATTTTACGCTCATTACTCCTGTACTCATGTAATACATTACAGAAAGAAAATCCAATTTTTCTGTACAATAGATATCGGTCAGATCAGGTGTACCGAGCTCAAGAGTTTCAACACTCTTACAATTATAAAATGTATCCTCATCTATACGGATAACAGATTTAGGAATAGAAACGTATTTCAGATCATTACAATAATAGAATGCGTTGTTTGTTATTTCTTCTACGCCGTCACTGATCACAAGTGATTCCACTTCATATTTTATTTTTCTTTCAAACGCATAATTAAATCCCTCGATTCTTTTTACAGGGATACCTTCTATTTCCGATGGGATCACTACACTTTTTAAAGTGTTATCCGCAAGCATTACATACAGACTTGTCTCTCCATTATCATCCTCATACTTTTTGTAAAACAATCCGTCGATATATCCGTCTGCATAGCCATACTCAATAGTGTCCCTTATTAAATCGTCAAATGTATACTCCTCTTCAACTGCATATACGGGCATCACAGGCATTGCTGCACTGTAAGGTGCCGCAAGGGATACTCCCATTGATGTGGCTGCGATAATGATTGCTGCTGTCTTTTTGATTTTCATAATTAATACCTCCAAAAATCCTATATCATTTGCACGGATAACCCCTCCGTACAAGTTAAATTATATCACGTTAATGCTTAAAAGTAAAGAAAAACACTGTAGATTCTACCTAATATACAATCGTCAATTCGGCAAAATATAGAAATGGAACAATACATGGTGAATTTCTTGTGAAACTACTTGAAATCCTTTTTCGGTTGTGATATAATAAATTGTAAGTGTGCTTTTGCACAATTAATTATTATTATGAAAAGAGGAAACATAATGCCTGCAAATATCGTAGTCGGAACACAGTGGGGCGACGAAGGAAAAGGTAAGATCATTGACATCATTTCTTCCCGCGCTGATGTAGTAGTTCGTTCACAGGGCGGTAATAACGCCGGTCATACTGTTGTAAATAACGGTGAGGTATATAAGCTCCACCTTATACCATCGGGTATTCTCTATAAGGACACCCTCTGCCTTATCGGCGCAGGTGTAGTTCTTGATCCGAAGGACTTCATCGGCGAACTGGACAGTCTCGAAGCAAGAGGCATATCCACCGACAATCTTAAAATAGATCCACGCGCTCACATCGTTATGCCCTGGCATATCGCTCTGGACGGTCTTTCCGAAGCTTTCCGCGGCGGAAAAGACATCGGTACTACAAAAAGAGGTATCGGTCCGACATATATGGATAAGTATGAGCGCTGCGGCATAAGAATGTACGACCTTACTCATCCCGAGGTGCTTGCTGAAAAGATACAGTCCACAGGCAAGCTCAAGAACAAGATAATCACTGCGGTATACGGCGGCGAAGCTTTCGACCTCGATGCTGTTACAAAGGAGTATACAGAGTACGGAAAGAGACTTCTCCCTTACATGGCTGACGTTTCTGTTCTCACTTTCGAGGCTCACAAGGCAGGCAAGACCATCATGTTCGAAGGCGCTCAGGCTACTCTGCTTGATATCGATTTCGGTACATACCCATATGTTACTTCTTCGCATCCCCTCTCTGCAGGCGTTTGCGTAGGTACAGGCGTAGGTCCTAAGGTCATCACAAACATAATCGGTGTTGCAAAGGCTTATACTACCCGTGTAGGTAAGGGACCTTTCCCAACAGAGCTCGATGACGAGATCGGCGATCAGATAAGAAACGTCGGCGGCGAGTTCGGTACTACCACAGGCAGACCAAGAAGAACAGGCTGGTTCGACGCTGTTATCGTTCGTCACTCTGTAAGAGTAAACGGTCTTGACAGCCTTGCTATAAACAAGCTCGATACACTTGCAAATATCGATACTCTTAAGGTTTGTACAGCATACAAAATGCCAGACGGCACTGTTACAGAACACTTCCCCGCTACTCTCGAAGAGCTTGAAGGATGCGAGCCTGTATACAAGGAATTCCCAGGATTCACCGAGGATATCTCAAAGTGCAGAAGCTTCGATGAGCTTCCCGAGAACTGCAAGAACTATATCTCTGCACTTGAAGAAATGGTCGGCTGTCATATAGGCATGGTCGGAGTTGGTCCCGACAGATCACAGATCATCGAAAGATAAATCCTCCCTTCTTCCTTAATATAAGGAGGCAATAACATCATGAAGTTCAGAAAACTGTTCACAGCTGTCCTGCTGTCTCTTACTGTACTTATCCCGCTTCCTGCGGAAAATGCTGCTGCATTCAGCGTCTCGGACGATATAAGCTTCAACGAGATCATGGCGGCAGATACCGATTCCGCAAAGCGTGAAGCAGGAGATATACTCCGACAGAAAATGGCCGAAAGAGCCGACGAGCTCGAACTGGAGATCATACCTGATGCCGTAAAGGAAAAAAAGGACGTTAACGATATCATCAACTTCGCCCTTGAAGAAACAGGTATCGGCACCGAAGGCGATTACATCCGCTGGAGTCTTTCAAGCTATCAGTATGAGGCAAAGACAGACAGATACAGAAGAAAAGTTATCATACATTTCAGCTTCACTTACAATTCATCAGCCGAACAGGAGCAGATCGTAACGGAAAAGCTTTCCGAAGTATACGCTCAGCTTGATCTGAACAATATCAGCGATCTTGATAAGATAAGCAGGATATACGAATATATAACGAGCAACGTCCGCTATCCCGATGTTCCCGACGAAAATAACCGCACTCTTTTCTCCGCTTACGGAGCTCTGATAAACAGAGAAGCGGTCTGTCAGGGTTATGCGCTTCTCCTTTACCGTATGCTTACGGACTGCGGTCTGCAATGCAGAGTAGTTCCCGGGAATACCGACCTTGAAAACCACGCATGGAACATAGTCAGGATAGGTGAGACATTCTACTACCTCGATCCGACATGGGATACAGGCAGGAACAAATCCAATTACCTGTTCTATCTGCGGGGAACTTCGGATTTCGATTCCTACAGCCAGCAGAACCACTATACAAGTCTCTGGGAACACGAGGAGTCCCCTGTATATTACCCATTCGATTCGGGTGAATTCTATATCGATAATCCTGTTTCTCTTACTGCTTATTCACGCAGAAAAATCTTCCGTCTCGGCGATCTTAATGCCGACGGTAAAATAGATTCCTCAGATGCTACCATAGTGCTTTCCTCATACGCAAGCGTTTCTGTCGGAAAGCTCTCAGGTCTGAACGAGGGACAGTTGTTTGCCGCCGATACCGACGGCGACGGAGCTGTCTCTTCCGCCGATGCCACCAATATACTCTCTTACTACTCCTATCAGTCAACAGGCGGAAACAAAGCATTTGATCAATATTTAAAAACGAGGTGATATCATGAATGACGATAACATTTACGGCGGCAATTCTCTCGATGAGCTGGATTATACCGCTCCTGCACCCAAGAATAACGGTCCCACAGGCGTAACTGCCCCTGTCCTTGATGATATGGACTATGTTGCTCCTTCCTCAAAAAAAGGCGGTCCGACAGGTGTATCTGCCCCCGTTCTGGATGATATGGACAGCTATTCATACAGCGGAAATGACAAGAAAGGCGCTCCCACAGGCGTATCCGCTCCCGTCCTCGACGACGACAACTACTCTGCATCACATGAAAAACTCGTTATGACCGATGAGGAAATAATCAACGGTCTTTCTCCCGAACAGAAAAGCGTTTTCGATACCCTTCCGCAGGAGCAGCGTCAGCAGATAATCGATATGCGCCGCTCTCAGCTTGGTGCTTCCGCACCTGTTTCAGCAGCAGCCGCTCCTGTACTGGATGAGGACAATTATGTTCCGCCTCCGAAAAAGGAAGAACCTCCGAAGCCTGCTGCTCCCGTAACCGCTCCCGTACTTGATGAAGAGCCCGAAGCTCCTACCTATAAACCAAAGTACGTGGACGAGGACCTCGAACGTGCAAAGGCAGAGGCTAAAAAGAAAGCTGTTGCTGCACAGCTCGTTCCCGATCAGAAGGATTCAAAGGAAAGTCTCCGCAAAATGCTGGAGCTCAAAGACGAGATCCGTCTCGAAAAGGCTGCAAAAGGCGCTAAGATATGCATAGTTCTTGCAATTGTCGGCATTATCGGCGCGATCGCTTTCTATCTTCTCTATACAGGCGCCCTCGGACTCGATTACAAGAACGGCGCTGAAGGCATGGCAGGTTTCATGCAGGATTTCGCTATGTACATCTGCATTGCTATGGTATTCTCCGCCGCAGGTCTCATCACAGGCGTAAGCTTCATAAAATCGATCGCTTCGGTCGTTTACCTGATATCGGGAATCGTCCAATTGATAGGTGCGGTGCTGATACCGCAGCATGACGGAAGCATGGCTCTCGTAGTCCTTCTCTATGCGGTCTCACTTATCTGCACTGTCGCAGTTTTCTTCACGCTTTCTTCCAACGAATGTGTGGGACTGAGATTCAAAAAAGAATAATCCGCAACAGCCATAAAGCACGACGCTTTGTGGCTGTTTTTTAATGCAATAAAACCGCTGTGCAGTTTATACAGCGGCAAACCTGACTGATTGTGCAAGGCGCTGAAACTGGAAAAGTGCATTGATTTTAGTCATTACATGATATATAATTACAGGATACTCAGACAGAAGTATGAGCTCGGTTTATTCTGAATAAAGGTAAAAGGCGGACGTAAAACTCCGCCTTTTTTCTCACCCTTTTTATCAACAAAAAGAATAAAAAATATAACCGGCTTTTTGGCTATACGAAAATGGTATCGATTTTTCTCACTGGTATTTTTTACGATTTTTGATATTTGGCTTTGGCGCAAGCGCCGAAATACAGGCGGAAACGCCAAACATTCACAAAAGGTTAACATTTGTACTTTATGGGGATTGTATAATTAATGTGTACTCAATATCCGCCATTAGACGGTTATTGCCCCGAACAATGTTCGGGGAGCACAAATTCTTTATGTCAAGCTCATTTTGACCTTTCGGGTAAAACAAGCTGTAGTTAGCCGATTTTAAATTGTTGAGCAGACATTGATATTATATAGATTTATCTTTAAGGAGGATGAAAGATGAAATGCAGTAAATTTATCGCGGCAGTCCTTGCGCTGTCTGTTATATGCGGAGGAACAGCTCCCTTTGCGTCAGAAATGCCCGAAATATCGATAACGGCTGATGCTGTGTATGTACCCCCAAGAGGAAAAATCGGTGATAATATCACTTACACTCTCGACAAACAGGGTACAGTTACTATCAGCGGCACAGGAGATATGTATGATTATAACGAAGGTTATGAATCTGCGCCTTTTATGCAGAATGTACAAATACAGTCCATAATAATTGAGGACGGGATCACAAGTATCGGAGATTACGTATTTTATTATTGCGAATATCTTGAATCAATAACTATCCCTGATTCTGTTACAAGTATCGGAGAAGGTGCATTTAAATGGTGCGATTCTCTCAAATCAATAATAATCCCGAATTCTGTTACAAGTATCGGAGATGGTGCGTTTTACGCGTGTAATTCTCTCGAATCAATAATAATCCCGGATTCCGTTACAAGTATCGGAGATGATGCGTTTTACGCGTGTAATTCTCTTGAATCAATAATAATCCCTGATTCTGTTACAAGTATCGGAGATGATGCGTTTTACGCGTGTAATTCTCTCGAATCAATAATAATCCCTGATTCTGTTACAAGTATCGGAGATGGTGCGTTTTATGGAACCAAATGGCTCGATGATAAAACTGATGAAGATCATTTGCTTATTATCAACGGTACACTTATCGACGGAAAAAAATGCAGCGGTGATATAGAGATCCCTGACTCAGTTACAAGTATTGCATGCAGTGCATTTGAAAATAGCAGATATATTAATTCAATAACTATACCTGATTCCGTTACAAGTATCGGGTATAGTACGTTTGCACACTGTTCTTTACTTAAATCAGTAACTATACCTGATTCGGTTACAAGTATTGGAGAGAGTGCATTTGATTACTGTTCTTTACTTGAATCAGTAACTATTCCGGATTCTGTTACAAATATCGGAGACAAAGCATTTTATTACTGTTCTTCACTTGAATCAGTAACTATATCTGATTCGGTTACAAGTATTGGAAGAAGAGTCTTTGAAAATTGCAGCATGCTTAAATCAATAACTATCCCTGATTCAGTAACAAGTATAGGATATAGTGCGTTTGCCGGATGTAATTCTCTCGAATCAGTAATAATCCCTGATTCAGTTACAAGTATCGGAGACAATGCGTTTACCGGATGTAAGTCTCTCGGATCAATAACGATCCCTGATTCTCTGACAAACATAGGAAGAAATGCATTTTCCAGAACCAAATGGCTTGATGATAACACTGATAAAACTCCTTTGTTTGTTTTTAATGGTATACTTCTCGACGGAACAAAATGTTCAAGTGATGTCGTAATTCCCGATTCTGTTAAAATTATCGGAGGAGGTGCATTTGATTACTGTTCTTCACTTGAATCAGTAACAATTCCGGATTCTGTTACAATTATCGGAGATGGTGCGTTTGCCGGATGCAATTCTCTCAAACCAATAACAATCCCGGATTCTGTTACAAGTATAGGAAATGATGCGTTTGCCGGGTGTCACAACTTTGAATCAATAATAATCCCGGATTCTGTTACAAGTATTGGCGGCGGTGCGTTCGGTGTTTGTAATTCTCTTGAATCAATAACTATATTAAATCCTGAATGTGAATTATTTGATTCGCCTGAATACCATGCACTTTATTTCCCATATATTGCTTCCAATACTTTTTCAACCGGTTGGGGTTATGCATACAATGGCGTAATAAAAGGCTATGAAGGTTCAACAGCACAAGCCTACGCAGAGAAATACGGATTCAGATTCGAGTCTCTCGGTCCTGCACCTGCAAAGTCCGAACCGCAAACTCCTGCGGCTGATACTATTGTATACGGCGACGCAAACCTCGACGGAGATGCAACCCTTTCAGATGCCCTGCTGATACTCCAGTTCGTTGCGAACAAAAACAAGTACAAGATAGAAGGACAGGCGCTGATAAACGCTGACTGCTGTGATGCAGGCGACGGAGTTACTCCCCTCGATGCTCTTGCTATACAGCGTCTTGACGCAAAGATAATAAAAACGCTCCCCACAAAATCATCATAAAAATAACAGCCATAAAGAAGTGTAATGCTCCTTTATGGCTGTTTTCAGTAACTTGTAACTATATTCACTATATTCTGGTACATCCCTGCGGACTCGCTTGCATACCTGTAGCCGAACTCGTCTCCGTTCTGAAGCTGTGTCACAATAACATACGAGCCTGCATATCCGTTATATCCCTGATACCTTATGCCACCGTCATCGGAAGCGCTCCGCAGACAGCCTGCGATATACATATTTACTCCCGAACCTGTCTCGGCTGTACCTGTCTTTGCATAGAAGGTATATCCCTCAGGTGCGTAAACTCCTATGTCCGAACCGACTCCCTGCATGCCGTCAAGAAGGTCCTGACGATAGGCTGAGGGTATGGACGCCACTATCTCGGGCTGAGTGCCCTTGTCCCTGACCTTTGAGGGATCGTTTCCCTTGACTGTACTCATCAGTGTGAACGGAGTTACCATATCACCGAACACCGCTTCACGGGTAACTGCCGCAAGGTACATCGGCTGAACGAGTGCATTTGCCTGTCCGAATGCGGTCCTGCGGAGGTCGTCTGCATTTTCTATGTAGAGACTGCTTGTCACGGGACCGAAATCGCAGTTGATCGGCGAACCGTAGTGGAATATATCCCCAAGATCTGCGATAACCGCATCAGTTCCTATGATATCAAAGCACTTTGCAAAAAACACGTTGCTGGAGTTGATAAAAGCGGAATAACGAGTTCTCTCCTCTATGGGATAGGCTGGATTTGTATCGTAATCCCAGTCCGTGATAAGTCCGCCGTCGGCGTACCATGCGCCGTCATCATAGAGCGAGTCGATACCGTGCTTATGTGCAAGCACCTCGGACATTATCTTGAAGGTCGAACCGGGTGTGGCAGGCTGTTCCGCCCTGTTGCCGTAGTAGCCTGTAAGTGCGGAATCGTCCGCATCGCCGTAGGTATCGGGATCGTATGAAGGGTAGGATGCCTCCGCCACAAGCGAACCGTCGGTACGCATAACTATTACGGAACCCACCATGTTCACGCTTTCCATGTATCTGTAAATCGAGTTCTGGATATCCGCATCGTAGGTCAGTTTTACGGATGTGTCCTTCTGCCTGAGCGTTTTATCAAGTATCGCATCAAGTCCGTTCGAGCGCGAATTCAGTATATTCGCAAAGGGGACTCTGTAGGTATCGGGAGCGCTTCTATAGGCGTTCTCACCGCTTCCGGACGTCTGCATAAGGAGAGTTCCGTTAACATCGTAGATGTTGCCCTTATCTGCGGAAAGCTCCTGTACTTCGACTGTCTCCGACGATGTATCATCTGACTTTGACTCCGTCTCTTCATCGGATGCAGGAGCTAAAGTTGTACCGTTTTTCTTTGCCTCTTTTATTCTGTCCCATTCTTCAAGCTCCGAGAGCGTTGCCGCATCGGCAGTACTCTCATTAGGATCTATCGTTTCTCCGCAGGACTGCAAAGCAGTACAAACAGTACACATCAGAACTGCGGATAAGATCCGTTTTATATCTATCATATATGCTAAACCATCCTTATTATAATATCAGTCTTTCCTGTAGGGGTGGGGATCGAATTCGGGAGCCGCTTTATGTATCGCCGCAAGCAGTGCATCAAAGGGCTCCTTGTCAAAAACAGGTCCGGAACAGGCTATCTCAAATTCAGTCTCCATATAGAACTGATACCAGCCTGTAGGGTAAAAGCCGTTCCTGTAGTAAAATTCCCTGCGTCTTATGCGCTGAGGATTGTTCGGTGAATCAGCATCGAGAGCTTCAAAATCCACAACGATCTGCCGTTCGGGATAATATTCCCTCAGAGCAGCAAGCGCCTTTCCTCCGATACCCTTGCACCGCTTCTCGGGACAGACTGCAAAATACGCTATATACGCTATCTTTTCAAAGGGACGCATTATAAGGAAGCCTGAGAATCCCTCCTCGGTGTAAATACCGAGTATTTCAAGCTCTCCCTCTTTTGCATACAGGAACAGGTCGTCCGTATCAATTCTTTCGTTATCGGGAAAAGCCTGTCGGTTAAGCACATCCATAGCTTCCGCATCAGCAGATGAGGGAGTTATTATTTTCAGTTCCATAAGCGCCTCCTGACGGGAAATAATTCGTTAAACTTAATTAATATCTGCTCAGCAGCTTAAAATCGGCTAAATAAACTGAATACAGCCGATTTTAAGCTGTCAAAGGGCAAAATGAGCATGATATAAAGAAATGCGATGCGCATATTTCCTGTTTTATAAAGAATTTGCGCATCCCGAACGCAGTTCGGGACAGTAACCGCCATTAGGCGGTTACTGAGTACGCATTTATTATACAGCAGAAAGAGTATAAAGTCAAGGTCGGCGCCCGGACAGATGATGCATATTAAAGCTGTAGATACATGAATTTTACATATGTTGCTTAGGATAAATAATTGAAAAAAGTTCGTGGGAAACCTTCATTCGTAAAGGTCTCCCACGATGATCAAATATTATATTTCTCTGTCCTATCACTTCATTTTATTCTCTATGTAGTCAAGCGCATACTGCAATTCAACATCTTCTTCGCTGTTGTAAAGACTGAGAACATAGTCCTTTTCCAGAGGTATCTTCACATCAAGAGCTATGGAGCTGTGTCTGTCGGGACCTGCATCGATAATGATCTCATCATTGTCCCCAAGCGTCAGTATCGAGGCGAAACTTATATCAAACTCGGAATCCGTCAGCTTGATATTTCCTGCTACAGCCTGTGCGCAATTCCACGTTGATGTCATGCCCATCATCTGCACATTCGGACATTTTGCGAACCTGTACGCCAGTACATCGCCCGAGCTTGCACAGTCAAGATTCACAAGCACCACTACAGGCAGTTCCTTGAATTCTCCGCTGCATCCGACCTTGACTTTATGTGTGGAACGTACTTTTTTGTCAGCCAGTCTGCCTGCGTTAACGTAAAACTCCTCATCGGTAAAGAGAGATACAACTGCATTTGCTATGTCCTCCATACCGCCGTCATTGCCGCGTATATCCACTATCATTCTGTCCATGCCCTGAGCTTCAAGGTCTTTGAGCTGTTTCCTGACATTGTCCCTTATTTCGGGATATTCGCCCTTTGCAAATGCGATAAAATCCTTGATATCGTCATTGCGCTCAACTATTATGCTGAGGTATCCGCAGTTGTCATTCAGCATTTCCGCATGGAAGTTATCATGTGTACCCTTTCTCATAAAGGGACTTGCTGCTGCCGTGAGTCTGCCTGAATAGCTGCCCCTCTTTTCAAGGCGGACTGTTTTCTCACTTCCCTGCTTGTCAATGAAAGTAGCTTCAACAGTCTCTCCGCCTCTTCCTGCAAGGAATATAGGCTGCATGAACCTCTCATTCTCTATGGAAGAAAACGCCATTCTCGGCATATAGCACTTTACCGCTTCAGCAGCTTCTTCAACGGGGACTCCGTCCCACTCGGTTATTACAGTACCGTTTTCTATGCCGCTTTTGAACGCTTCGCTTCTCTCATCCACACAGACTGCAATGAACTCGCCGTTTTCCAGCCTTACCATTGAGAGTCCGTAATCATTTCCTGCACGGCGTGATATAGCTTCGGAATACGCATCCATATCGCTGCATGTCGCCCTTACATGGCCGTCATGGAGTTCATAACAAAGGTCGTAAAGTATATTAAGATACTCCGCTTTGTCGTTCCCGGCCTGCGCTTTCTCTGCACGGGGTACAAGTTCGGAGCGTATTGCCTCGAAATCCAGCTGTTTATGGTCGCGGAGAACATACTGCTTGTCAAGTGTCGTTATTGCATTATCCAGTGATTCCGCCCAGTCCATACGTGTATAGTTATAGAATTTCATGTCCCCCGATACCATTACTGCCAGAATGGTTCCGAAAGAAAACGCCATTACAAGAAATCCCGATACTATAGCCGATGAGGTGAATATCCGCTTTATCCGCGATATCTGAGAAAAAACCAGTATACACAGGGCTGCGATACCCGAAAACATATACCTTCCCGAACTGTAGGAAGTATCACCCTTAGTGTAATTCATTCCATAGAAAACAATGAACACAATAACTGGAAGAACTCCAAGCAGATGCCATATCCACGCCTTTTTCTCCCCAATGAGCTTGTGAAGTATCAGGAAACCTATGAAATACAGCGGCATGAACAGCCATATGAACAAAGTCGGTTCGTCGATCGAATTAAGGATGAGTTCTATCATTTTATCCCTTCTCTTTGGTTATTTTTATCTCATTTCCATCACTTTCAAGCTCTATCTGTCCGTTGAAACAGGTAGAATAGAATGATATCTTCCTGTCTTTCAGCGCCTTCTGTGTACTTGAAGCAAACTCGCTTGATGAAGTGCATACAACAGCACACTTCGGCTTTACCGCATCAAGGAAGTCCGGAAGATTATCCAGCTTTCTGCCGTGATACGGCACTTTAAGGAAGGTACAGGGACCTATATCCATTATCTCGTCAAGTCTCTGTTCCATTGCATCGCCTGTGAAAAGGAGAGTGTTATTTCCGTGAACTATCCTGGTAATCAGTGAGAAATCGTTGTCGTTATCCTCTCCGTAGAAGTCCTTCTTCGGAGCATAGACCGTAAACTCGGCGTTGTCCATAGTGAAGGTAACGTCCTCGTGAAGAAGCTGCGGAGTTATCCCCTTGTCATCGAGCGCTTTGTTGTATTTTTCAGTCTCGGAGCTCTCCTCTGTGTAATCAGGAGCCATAACGTCCTTTACATCCATATTCTTTATCAGCTTTGCTGCACCGCCGACGTGGTCCTTATCGTAGTGGGTTATGATAAGGTGATCCACCGTATCGATACCCTGCTCTTCAAGGAGCTTCACGAGTTTTTTTCCGTCGCCTTTTTCGCCGCAGTCTATGACTGCAGTTCCGTTTTCTGTGCATATGACCATACAGTCCGCTTTGCCGACATCAAGGAATGTCACTGTAAGACTTCCTGCATCGGCTTTGATATCACCTGTGGACTTGTTTCCGCATGACACCGAACTTAGAAGCAATGCAGCCGAAGCGATAAGCGCTGATAATTTTCTGAACATAGGATCACCGTCTTTCATGCTGTGTCCCGATAGTTCCTGTAATCATAATACCACATCAATGATTAAAAAGTACTTAAAAACAGAAAAATCTGAGATATTTCCAATCGGGAACAGTATATATTTATTCATTTTATATCATACCTGAAGATTATTGAAATAATCTTAACCGTACAGGCATATATATTATCCGATAATATTTTTTCGGAGGTATATTATGAAAAAAATGCTCATTTTGTCTCTCGCCGCCGCAGTCTGCCTTTCATCGTGCAGTGTGCCGCTGAACGAGATCCCCTCTTCATCTGAAAGCAGCATTCAGGAAACAACAGAGGAAAGCGGAAACTACTCCCCCATAAACTACATCCGTCAGACGGGATTGTGGATACCATACATGGAGTTCGAGGAACTCATGTACGGACGTTCTGAGGACGATTTCCGCCGTCTGATACGTCAGCGTTTCAGCGATGCGCTGGACAAGGGAGTCAACACCGTTTACCTTCACGTTCATCCCAACGGCGACGCATACTACGAGTCTAAGCTCTTTCCGAAGGGAGTCTTTCTGGACGGCAGCTACGATCCGCTTGATATAGCCATCGATGAAGCTCACAAGCTCGGCATCTCACTTCATGCGTGGCTGAACCCTCTCCGCCTTCAGACCGTTCAGCAGATGTCCGCACTTCCCGACGGCTACACTACAAAACAGTGGGCGGATTCTCCCGAAAGCGGATTCGTCCGTGAGGTCAACGGACGTTATTACCTTAACCCCGCATACAGCGAGGTCAGCGACTTTATATCAGCCGCTGCCGCAGAGATACTCGATAACTATCAGGTGGACGGCATCCACATCGATGACTATTTCTATCCCACCACCGATCCCGATTTCGACCGTGATGCCTTTGAAGCAAGCGGCGCTTCCGACCTTGCACAGTGGCGCAGGGATAACGTCACACGTTTTGTAAAGCAGCTCTACGATACAGTAAAGTCACGAAACAATGATCTGCGATTCGGCATAAGTCCGCAGGGAAACATCGATGCCAACTATAACACACAGTACGCAGATGTGAAGCTCTGGAGCGGAACCAAAGGCTACGCCGACTATATCATCCCTCAGATATACTACGGATTCAACAATGCTACACTGCCATTTGAGCCGACTCTCCGCCAGTGGGAGGAGCTTGTGGATAACAGCGGCGTATCTCTCGTTATCGGACTTGCTGCCTATAAACAGGGAAAATACGATCAGTGGGCAGGCGCTGTCGGCGAAAACGAATGGATAGACGATCCCGACGTGATACAAAAACAGATCGAACTGGTAAAAACTTCCCGTGCTGACGGTTATGCCCTCTATGAATAACTACCGTACTCTTATACAAGTTTACGTATGTTATTGAAGGCTCCTCTTTGAACAAAGATTCCACTCAATCACTTTCAGAGCTCTTACTTTAAATTTTCAGCCTGTCAGGGTACTCACTTATAGTATAACTAAGACTGATAGTTTTACATGAGTACCCTGACAGGCTGAAAATTTGGGGCAAAAAGTCTTTGGAAAGGGGTTCGGGGGAACCCTTTCCTCAGAAAGGTTTCCCCCGATAAACATACGTAAAAGCTTCTGTAAGAGTACTACTCTTATCAGTTCAGCTATTATTTATTACTGCATTACAGATTCAGGAAGTGAAGTTATCTGCTTAGAATCGAGCTTCTGGATAGAAAGTGCATCCATAGCAGTTATTCCGTCGCCTCTGTTGAATACATCGGCGTTTTTGATTCCTTCATCTGTGATAGGATACTTCTTGCTGTTTGCAACATACTGGAGTATCAGGAGCGCATCCGAAAGATCAACTTCACCGTTGCAAGTAGCGTCACCATAAACAATATTATCTTCAACTTTGTTTGGAACCTCGCCTGAACTGGGTGTTACAGGAGCATCTGTCGGCTGTTCAGGCTCATTTATAGCAGGTGTAGTAACAGCAGGTACTGTTGCAGGAGGTGTTGTTACTGCTTCAGTTGTTGCTGCCTGTGTTGTAACAGGAGTTGTAGTTGAAGGCTTTGTAACAGGTGTTACAGCAGGAATTGTAGCTACAATAGGAGTTCTGGATCCTGTTGATCCGAGACCGTCTGCCTTTGTTCCGTCTGGCTCTTCACCATAGTAAAGCTTGCCGTCGATGTATACAGGAACGTATGGAGACATAACGCCTACTGTTGAACCGTCTGTGCCTTTAGCTGTCTTGCCCAGTGCCTGAGCTGAGAAGTCGTTTGATGAATCCCAGCCGCTGCCGTAATCGGGCATTACAAATGCAATGAGTATCTCACACTGCTGCTGTCCCTCTGAGATAGGAAGAACTGCACGTCCGTCCTTGAGAGTAACTTCTACGTAGTAGATGTCGCCGCTGTACTGGATAGGCTTGGATATATTTGCTGTACCGTAGCCCTTTGATGCATACATTGCGGACTGGTCACGGTCGCAGCGGATAACGAGATCCTCAGGGTTCTTGCCTGCTGCCTTGACCTCGCTGAGGTCCATGTAGTAACGGAATGAAAGGTTATCCTGAACTCTTGCAGGCCATGCTGAGTGGTTTGTGAGCTTGAAGCTTACTGTCTGACCGCTTGAATCGCCGCCCTTTGAAAGAACTTCAACGTAGAACTCAGGTCCGTCATGTGCCTCCGGCTGAGGGAAGTTCGGATCCTTTGTACCGCCGTACTTGTCTACCATTTTACAGAGCATTGCAGTAAAGCCTGCGTTATAGTCTGTAGCTACCTCGTTGTTGATGTAATTCTGACGGTCATCCTCGTAACCGCCGCTCTGAGTAGGACCGCCGACCAGTGCACCGTAAAGGATATGACGGTTAGTAGCAGGAATAGCAAGGTCATTCTTCCATGAACCATGAGCAGTTCTGTGGTGAGGGTTCTTAGGATAGTTCTCACCGAAGCCGACTACGTAGCTTGACTTTCTCGGGTTATCGCCAAGAGCGTAATTTACCTGAGTTTCAGCGAATTCCGAATATGTTGCTTCCTCTGAAGGGAGGATAGTATCACTTGCTACAGTTGCGATGAATGCAGCAGCATTAGCGTAACGGAGGCAGCCCCAGTCGCTGAGCCAGCGGAGTCCGCCAGGGATTATCTTAGCTTCCTCGCCTTTTACCCAGCGGTCGCAGTGCTTCTTGACATGCTTTATAGCGTCTGCATCGTTTGTGTTTATAGCGTAGAGCAGCATACCGCCCTGCATATTATCGTCCCAGCAATGGCACCAGCCGTAAGCGGGAGTATCGCCTTCGCCGAGCATTTTACCGAGGTTAGGCTTAAATGCTTCAGCATCGCTGAGGTATCCCTTATCGCCTGTAGCTATGTACAGCCAGTTTGCTGCATAGAAGAGCTCATCATAGAAGTGGCTGGACTGATAGAAGCCCTGAGCATCGCTCTTATTGTAAACATCATCACTTGGTGATGTCTTAGCTATCTTATAGATATTTTCTGCGTGTTTGATGTAATCAGCCTTCTTGGAAGCATCGATATCGCCGTCAAGAGCTGCTGCACCTGCTGCGAGAGCAGCTGCCATTTCACCGAATACTGCTGAACAGCCCTTTGAGGACTTCAGTGCAGCACGGGACTCGGCTACAGAATGTGAGTTATCCTCCATACCGTATTCAAGAAGCTCAACAGGACCCCACCATGTGTGGTCGTCCTTACCGATACCTACCTGATATACTACCTCTGTGCCCTTGTCGCAGTCTGCAAGGTAATCGAGCACGAATTCAAGGTTGTTTACGTAAGTCTGCTTGAGTCCTGACTTTTCAATGCCGTCGGGATACTGATAAAGTCCCCATGCCAGCATGGAAGCTGAATAAGACATAGGAAGATTGAACTTTACGTGGTCACCTGCATCGTACCATCCGCCGAGAACAGGATCCTGCATAGCGGAATCAGTCTTCCATTCAACTCTGCTCCATGAAGGAAGCAGACCTGCCTGCTGTGCTTCATAGAAGAAAAGCGACTTATCAAGTGCGTCAACGTAATTAAAATCAGAAGCTGCGCTTACGTTTGCGGGAGCTATCGGTACTGCTGTTGCGGTTAAGACCATAGCAGCCGAAAGGAGTCCCGATGTGAATTTTTTGAACATAGTACAACTCTCCTCTCAATATTTATTCAGAGCATAGCTCTGTCCCTCACGAGTATACTATACATTTATTATACAATATAAATCCGAGTCCGTCAAGCTTTTTATTGCGGTCTGACGAAGCTGCCGTCCCGAAAATTGACACGTTATTTCATCGCGTTCAGACGGCTGAGTATGATATTTGCCGCATCAAATTTCGACATCAGTTCGATCTCCTCGTCCTTATCAGCAGTTATCATCGTTATGATATTTGTGTCGGTGCCGAAGCCTGCACCTGCGCTTCTCAGTGAGTTTGCACAAATCATATCGCAGTTCTTTGAGGTCAGCTTTTTGCGTGAATTCTCGATAACGTTGTCCGTCTCCATTGAGAATCCGCAGATGACCTGTCCCTCGCGGCGGTTCTGACCGAGATACTTGAGTATGTCCGTTGTGCGCTTAAGCTGTATGGACATATCACCGTCGGATTTCTTTATCTTGCTGTCGGCAGTTGTAAGCGGAGTATAGTCCGCAACAGCAGCAGCCTTTATTATGATGTCTGAGCTGTCCATGTGCTCCTTTACTGCGTTGAACATGTCCTCTGCGGACCGGACCTTAACTACATTCACGAACATAGGAGGTTCAACGTCTGTATGCGCCGCTATAACAGTAACATCTGCACCGCGGAGCATTGCCGCACGGGCGATAGCGAATCCCATTTTTCCGCTGGAGTGGTTGGTGATAAAGCGGACAGGATCGATGCTCTCCCTTGTAGCGCCTGCGGTTACAAGAACTTTCTTTCCTGCAAGATCCTTCTCGAAAGCGGCTTCACGGAGAATGTACTCCAGAAGTGTCTCCTCGTCGGGAAGCTTTCCGTCGCCGATATCACGGTTCGCAAGCATACCCTTCACAGGTTCTATTATCTCATAGCCGAAACGCTTCAGCTTTTCAAGATTGTCCTGAACTATAGGGTTGTGGTACATATTGTGGTTCATGGCAGGTGCGATTATCTTCTTCGCAGGACAAGCCATTACGGTAGTGGTAAGCATATCGTCGGCAATGCCGTTTGCAAGCTTGCCTATTACGTTTGCAGATGCAGGTGCTATCATGACTACATCCGCTTTTTTAGCGATAGAAACGTGTTCTACACTGTATTCAAAGTTCCTGTCAAATGTATCGATAAGGCACTTGTGCTGGGTAAGTGTCTCGAACGTAAGCGGATGCACGAAATTCTGCGTATTGGGAGTCATGGATACATGTACCTCTGCGCCCAGTTTAGTGAGCATTCGTGCAAGGTTGCAGGTCTTATATGCTGCAATAGAGCTTGAAACTCCGAGGAGTACGGTCTTTCCTGTTAACATGGGATACCTCCGTTCATTTATTAAGGTTTACTGAAAACCATTATAACACAAAAAGTTATATAAATCTATAGCTTTTTCTGAAAAAATGTGATATAATGATTGTATCATTCATTAATTAATGTCTGCTCAACAACTAAAAAATGGCTTATTATAGCTTCCAAAGCCATTTTTTAGTTGTCAAAGTGCAAGAAAATAATGATATTAAAGGTTTTTCTTGCACTTTGTTTTGCCCTTTCGGGCAAAATGAGCTTGACATAAAGAAATGTGATGCGCAAATTCTTTATATTTTAGGGAATTTGCGCTCCCCGAACAAAGTTCGGGGCAGTAACCGCCCAAAGGCGGTTACTGAGTACACATTAATTATTGCTCCCCCAATTAACTCTTGAAGAAATATCGCGACGGACCGGCAGAGAAAGGCAAGGAAGAAAGCCGCAGGAATGCTGTCGCATTTCAAGACTTTCTGACGCAGTATTTCGCTGTCAGGACAAGCAAGAAAATTCAGGAGTTAGTTGGGGGAGCAATAACGAAAATAATCACAGAGGCAGCGTCCTCATTAACCACAGCGCCCTTCAGGACAGGGCGTTCCTTATATTGGAACAAGGAGAAAATTATGCCTGCTACACTGTTCAGTGACATAGAATACCTAAAAGGCGTCGGTAAGGCAAGAGGAGAAAAGTACCGCAAGCTCGGTATCACCGATCCCTATGAACTGATTTACCACATCCCGAGAGACTACCTGGATTTTCGTGCGTATGTCCCCATTCAGCAAGCTGTGCTGAACGAATATAACGTGCTTAAGCTCACTATATCCCACAAGCTGCCTCCCCAGAGGATAAAGGGCGGACTTGTGATATGCAAGGCTGCCGCTACCGACGGAATCGATACTATACTCGTAGTCGTATACAACAACGTCTACGCCTTCCACGCAATGAACGAAGGCGAGACCTACTATATGTACGGCAAGGTCACGGGCAATTTCACCCGAAAAGAGATCTCATCCCCCGTATACATAAAAGCTTCTGAAAATGTGCTGATACAGCCCATATATCACCTTACGCAGGGACTTTCCGCCAACATGATTCGCACCAATATGCGTCAGGCTCTGGACCTGCTTTCACGGGAGCCTATAGAGACTCTCCCACAGGACATACTCGACCGCTATGAGCTCTGTCCGCTGGTGCCTGCACTGGAGAATATACACTTTCCCGTAAGCGAAACAGCTGCCGAGGAGGCAAGGCGCAGGCTTGCATTCGATGAACTTCTGAAGCTCCAGCTGGGAATGTCCATGCTTAAGACACGTTCACGGAAAAGCACAGCCTACAAAATGGACAGCTCCGTAGGTATAGACGAATTTCTCAGCGGACTGCCTTTTGAACTGACAGAGGGACAATCCCGTGCCGCAAATGAGATAATTGCGGATATGTGCAGAAGCGTACCCATGAACCGTCTCCTGCAAGGCGACGTCGGAAGCGGTAAGACCGCAGTTGCTGCGGCTGCCTGCTATTTTGCAGCAAAAAACGGCATACAGTCCGCACTTATGGCGCCTACCGAGATACTTGCCATACAGCATCACCGTACACTCAGTGAATTTCTTACGCCATTCGGCATACAGGTGGGACTGCTGACAGGCTCCCTGACGCAGAAGAAAAAGAACCTTCTCCGTGAGAAGATCGCTTCGGGTGAATTGCAGGTCATAGTCGGTACTCACGCTATCATTCAGAAGGACGTCGAATACAAGTCGCTGGGACTGGTCATAACCGATGAGCAGCACCGCTTTGGTGTCGAACAGCGTGCGGCTCTTGCAGAAAAAGGCGATTCGCCTCACCGTCTGGTAATGTCCGCAACTCCTATCCCCCGCACTCTCGCACTCATTATATACGGAGACCTTGATATCTCCGCCATTACTCAGCTCCCCAAAGGACGCAAACCCATAAAGACTCATGCGGTAACGGGTAAACTCCGACACAGGGCATTCGGCTTCGTCAGGGACAGACTCGACGAGGGCAGGCAGGCGTATGTTGTATGCCCCATGATAGAGGACAGCGACAGCGACCTTTTCGCAGTAAAGACCTACGCCGAGAATGCTGCTCAGGGTGACCTTAAAGGCTACACCACCGCCCTGCTTCACGGCAGGATGCGCGCAGCGGAAAAAGAAAAGGTCATGAAGGAGTTCCGTGACGGCAAGATACAGGTACTTATCTGCACCACAGTTGTGGAAGTCGGAGTTGATGTACCCAATGCGGCTGTAATGGTCATAGAGAACGCCGAACGCTTCGGACTTTCTCAGCTCCACCAGCTCCGAGGACGTGTGGGACGAGGCGAATACGAAAGCACCTGCATACTCATTACGGATAACCTCTCCGAAGACTGCGTAAAGCGAATGAAGATAATCTCTTCCACCTCGGACGGATTCAGGATATCCGAGGAGGACCTTAAAATGCGAGGTCCCGGTGACTTCTTCGGAAGCGCTCAGCACGGACTTCCGCCGCTTAAGATCGCAGACATTGCCTGCAACATGGAGCTCATGAACAAGGCTCAGACCTGTGCAAAGGACATCCTTGCAGATGATCCCGAGCTCAGCAAACCTCAGCACCGTGCCCTTAAAATGGACACTCTTCGCCTTTTCAGCAAAGATATAATCGGGTAAGCTATATCCCGTTAAACAATATAATATCATTTCAGGAGGTATATCATGCTTTTAGCTGTAGATATCGGCAATACAAACATTGTTTTCGGCTGTGTGAACGACAAGGACGAAATAGTGGTATCTGAGAGGATATCCACTAATCACAGCACTACTGCCGCAGAATATGCGGTACTTATCAAGAACATTCTGGAGATGAATAATTTCAGCTGTGATGACATCGACGATGCAATAATGTCCTCAGTTGTCCCCTCGGTCACAAACACAGTCAAGGAGGCTATTCACAAGTTCTTCGGCGTTGACATAATGATCGCAGGTCCGGGAGTTAAAACAGGTCTCAATATACTCATCGACAACCCCCGTCAGCTGGGAAGCGATCAGGCTGTGGACGCTGTTGCGGCTATAAACAGCTATCCTGTACCGCTCATCATCATCGATATGGGTACTGCTACCACAGTTTCCGTAGTGGACAGCAATAAGAACTACCTCGGCGGTCTTATCATGACTGGTATGCGTGTAGCTACCGACGCTCTTATACAGCGTACCGCACAGCTCCCGAAAATAGACTTTGAGCTTCCTCCGAGCATAATCGGTACAAACACCATAGACTGCATGAAGAACGGCGCACTCTACTCCAATGCATGCGCTCTGGACGGCATCATCGAGCGTATTGAGGAACAGCTCGGCGAAAAGTGTACCGCAGTTGCAACAGGCGGGCTTGCGGAGCTAGTTGTACCGCTCTGCCGCAAGAAGATAAACCTCGATAAGGACCTTCTCGTAAAGGGACTTACTATAATCTACAGAAAAAACAAGAAGAAATAAGGAGAGATAACTATGCCTTTCATCAACGTAAAAACCAATGTATCACTGACAGAAGACAAAGCAGAACTCATCAAGACACAGCTGGGACAGGCTATAACCGCTATTCCCGGAAAGTCCGAGGGCTGGCTCATGGTCGGCATCGAGCCCGATTACAAGCTGTGGTTCAAGGGTACTGACGAACCTGCCGCTATGGTAGAAGTGAGCATATACGGAAACGCTTCACACAACGCAAAGACTACCCTCACAAGCCACATCACAGGCATTCTCACAGATGCCGCAGGCATATCCTCCGACAGGATATACGTAAAATACGCTGAAACGGACAGCTGGGGCTGGAACGGTTCAAATTTCTGATGATGCTTTAACAGGCTATGCCTGTGCGGTAAAACAACAAAAACGGAGGTGAAACACATGAAATACGTTTGCGATCTCTGCGGATGGGAATATGACGAGGAACAGGGCGCTCCCGAGTACGGCATTGCTCCCGGAACAAAGTTCGAGGACCTTCCCGAAGATTTTGAATGTCCTCTCTGCTCTGCAGGCAAGGACAGCTTCTCTGAGGCATGACATCAATGCGGACGGCTTTTGCTGTCCGCATCTTTTATGACATTCACAGTGCAGAACCTCATTGTTTTCCGTGAATAATTTTTGAAAATACTATGGTAATTTCTACCGTTATGTGGTATAATGAATGTAAACGCCCTTGCAGATACGCAGATCAGAGATCTGCTCCCTGTATATCGGGCAATTATAGCTCCATGTAACAAACGGGAGCCGAAACAGTTCATATTTTTTACGGGAGTGTTGCCCATAAATGGAATATAACAGGACACAACTGGCGGAAAACATCGGTTTTACCGCTGTAAGGGACGAGAAATTCAATTCAAGTCTGCTGATGATAAGATTCATAACCGAACACTCTGAGACCTCGGCTTCGGCAAATGTGCTCGGCATCTCCTGCCTTACTGCAACTAACAGCCGATACCCCACTATCTCTGCCCTCAGCAGCAGACTGAACGAGCTTTACGGTGCTTCACTTGGAAGCTCTGCGGGAAAGGTCGGAAATGTGCAGATACTTCGGCTTTACAGCTCCTGGATCAACAACAGATACGCCTATGACGGCGAGGATATGCAGAGGGAAATGGCTGAACTGATATGCGGCTGTCTTTTCTCACCGAACGCCCCAAACGGCGGATTCGACGAGGAAAGCTTCAGGATTCTGAAAAACGACCTTCTGGACCGCATCGACGGTGAAACAAACTACAAGTACGGTTATGCAGTCTCGAAAGCTCTTGGTATCGCTTTCAGAGGAGAGCCTGCCGCTTATCCCGTTATCGGAAAACGCAGGGATGCGGAAGCTGTCACACCGCAAAGTGCTCTTGCTGCGTATCACAAGCTGCTTGAGACAGCTCAGATAGAGATAAGCTTTGTATCTTCGGAAGGTCATGAAGTGATTGAAGAGATACTGCGAAAGCATTTCAGCGGGATCAGAAGGAACAGCAGAAGCTATGCTCTGCGCTGTAAAAGTCCCGTCAAGGAACAACCTGAAACAGTTTTCCGAGAGATGGACGTTAATCAGTGCAATATGATAATGGTGTTCAAATCCGACTGCGACGATTACTACGCCCTCAGCATGATGAATATACTCTTCGGTGATGCTTCGTTCTCAAAGCTCTTCCTCAATGTCCGTGAGAAGCTGAGCCTCTGCTACTTTTGCAGCAGCTCACTTTTCTACTCGAAAAATGCCGTCCTTGTGGGTTGCGGTACTGACAGGGACAAGGTCGAACAGGCAAGGGATGAGATACTGCATCAGCTTGATGAGATGTGCATAGGAAATATATCCGACAAGGAAATAAACGATACCTTCATGAGCGTAAGCAATACCATACGTTCAGCAGGTGATACCCTTTCCTCCTATTCAAACTGGTTCTTCGACCGTATCTTCTACGATCACCCTCACGATCCTGCGGAATACATCGAGGAATTCAGAAAAGTTACCAAAGAACGCATAGTACAGGCGGCACGTTCTCTCAGGCTCGACACCTTCTACTGCCTTGCAGGAAAGGAGGAGAACTGACATGCAAAGAGTAATTATCAGCAGTCCCTTCACCGATGACAAGGTGATACACATAAAGCACAAAAGCGGACTCGAGATTTACATATGCGAAATGAAAGGCTTCAACGGAGTACAGGCGCAGTTCTGTACAAAATACGGCTCTATACACCGCAGGTTCAGGACATCTCCCGACGAGGACTTCATGAATGTCCCCGACGGAGTGGCTCACTTTCTCGAACACAAGCTGTTTGAAAACGAGGACTGTCAGGTTTTTGAGCTGTACGCAAAAACAGGTGCAAACGGAAACGCCGCTACCTCCTACGACAGGACATACTACGACTTCTACTGCACTGCAAACTATGCCGAATCTCTGAAGATACTCCTTGATTTCGTTCAGAAGCCCTACTTCACTAAGGAAAATGTGGCTAAGGAACAGGGCATAATAGCTCAGGAGATAAAAATGTCCGATGACAGTCCCGACTGGCGGATATTTGAAAATATGCTCGCAAATATGTATCACGTCCACCCTGTAAGGATAAAGATAGAAGGTACTGCCGAAAGCATTGCGGAAATAGATGAAACACTGCTGTATAAGTGCTACAACGCTTTCTACGACCTGAACAATATGTGCCTTTCCATCGCAGGAAACGTAAGCGCAGACGAGGTAATCGCTATCTGCGACGAATACCTTGCGGAAAGCAGCAAAAACGCTCCCGAAGTCTTCATGCCCTGCGAACCCGATGAGATAGTTTCGCCATATGTATGCGAAAAGCTCGATATTGGTGAACCGCTGTTCAGTCTCGGATACAAGTGCCGACCGTTCAGCAGCTCGGACCGCGCAGTAAAGTCCGTTCAGGCTTCTGTTACGGGATGCCTTCTTTCGGATTCTTCAGGCAGGATGTGCGAACGGCTTCTTTCCGAGGGCATCATCAACAGCTCTTTCTCCTATGAGGTATTCGCAGGGGACGGTTATTTCTCCCTTATTTTCTCGGGCGAATCTGAAGAACCCGAAAAAGTCAGGGATGCCATAATAAGCGAGATAGACCGCATTTCATCAGAGGGTATCGACGAACAACAATTCAGCCGTATCAAAAAGACTGCTTACGGTTATTACATCCGTGAACTCAACAACGTTGACGCCGTTGCCGACAGGATGATGAATGCTTTTGTGGACGGCATAGGTCCATTTGACACAATGAAGGCGCTTTCAGAGCTGACGCCCGATGACATAAACCGTTTTATATGCTCTGAACTTAAAAAAGACAGACTTGTTCTGTCAGTAATCGAAAGGAAGTGCGATAAATGAATCAGGTAGATGCAATTACTGATCCCAACGTCATATCCTTCCCGAAACTCGGCTGGAGCTTCAATGTCGATCCAACAGCCTTCAGCCTCTTCGGAAAGTTCGATATCCAGTGGTACGGCGTACTTATTACAGTGGGAATGATACTCGCTTTCATTTACGTCTATTCACGTCTCAAACGCTTCGGACTCGATCCCGACAGAGCCTTTGATGTTATCATCGGCGGAATTTTCGGCGGAGTCATCGGCGCAAGAGTTTTCTACGTTGTAATGTCCTGGGACGAATACAAGGACAATATCAAGGAGATATTCAACATACGCAACGGAGGCCTTGCTGTTTACGGCGGTATCATAGGTGCGATACTTGTGGGACTGGTCATAACTAAGATACGAAAGGTAAGAAGACTTCCCATGCTCGATGTCACTGTCCTCGGACTTCTCATAGGTCAGTCCATAGGACGCTGGGGCAACTTCTTCAATCAGGAAGCCTTCGGCACTAATACCGACAATATTTTCGGTATGACAGGCGGCAGGATACAGGCTGCCATACTCAACGGTATGCAGATGGGCGGCGCAATGTACAACAGCGGCGTTGAAACTGCCTGGGACAAAGCCGTACACCCCTGCTTCCTCTACGAATCAGTGTGGTGTCTCATCGGATTTATCATCCTCGCTCTCTTTGCAAAGAAGAGGAAGTACGACGGTCAGCTGTTTCTTATGTACCTGACATGGTACGGCGCAGAGCGTTTCATAGTTGAGGGACTCCGCACAGACAGTCTCATGATAGGAAATATCCGTATATCACAGGCAATATCCGCAATAATATTCATCGTATCCGTAATACTCCAGATAGTTTTCTATTTCCGCAGGAAGCGCGATCCCGAAGCCTTCACCCTCTATGTGTCAACCGAAGAATCAATGAGACTCATCGAAGAGGGCAGAAGAAAGATAATGGGCGCTGACGGTGCTGATGAAGATGACGATATCGGTATCCTCCCTGACGAGGACGATGAGGATGATGTCGGAATCCTTCCCGATGAGGACGACGATGATGACGTCGGCATACTTCCCGATGAGGAGGATGCAGAAGAAGCCGCAGAAAAAGCCGAGACCGTTGCAGAAGCCGTAAAGGAAAAGGCTGAAGATGCAGTCGAAGCTGTAAAGGATGCGGCAGAAGATACAGCAGAGACTGTTATCGACAAGATCGAAGACGCTGCAGATGCAGTTGACGATAAATATGACCATATCGCCGAGGCTATCGACGAAAAGCTGACAGGCGGTACGGCAAAAGGCTCACACAGCAAGAAGAAAAAACACCACAAAAAATAAGGAGGAAATAAATCATGGCACAGATAATCGACGGAAAGGCTGTTTCAGCCAGCGTTAAGGAAGAGGTCGCAGCAGAAGCAGCACGACTCAAAGAGGAAAAGGGACTTAAAATAGGTCTTGCAGTTGTTATAGTAGGTGACGATCCCGCTTCAAGAGTTTACGTAAACAACAAGAAGAAAGCCTGCGAGGCTGTTGGATTCCAGTCCTTTGAGTACGCTCTCGATGCAAGCACAACTCAGGAACAGCTTCTTGATCTCGTTCAGGTTCTCAACCGTGATGACAGAGTAAACGGTATACTGGTACAGCTTCCGCTTCCCAAGCACATCGACGAAAAAGCTGTTATCGATGCTATCTCTCCGGATAAGGACGTAGATGCTTTCCACCCCGTAAACGTAGGAAAAATAATGATCGGTGAGTATTCGTTCCTTCCATGTACTCCCGCAGGCGTTATGCGTCTTATCGAGAGCACAGGCGTTGATATAACAGGTAAGAACTGCGTAGTTATCGGACGCAGCAACATCGTCGGCAAGCCTCAGGCAATGCTCCTTCTCCAGAAGAACGGTACTGTTACTATCTGCCACTCCAAGACAAAGAACCTCAAGGAAATATGCCTTAATGCAGATATCCTCGTTGTTGCTATCGGACGAGCAAAGTTCGTTACAGGCGACATGATCAAGGAAGGCGCTGTAGTTATTGACGTTGGTATGGACCGTGACGAGAACGGAAAGCTCTGCGGAGATGTAGACTTCGAGTCAGCAGAGAAAAAAGCAGGATATATCACTCCTGTACCCGGCGGCGTAGGACCAATGACCATAGCCATGCTCATGAAGAACACCCTCACAGCTGCAAAACAGCAGGCAGGAATCGAATAAAAAAACACAACGGCGGATCAGGTGAAAGCAAAGAAATTTGCGTTTCGTATACCTGTCCGCCGTTATACGTCTCGTATATGGTCAAACTGTCAATTCGCACGTTCTATTCCCTTTCGTATTGTGACAATCGCCGATTTTGGTTAAAAAGCCACTTAAACCATTGACAACCGGTCACTTTTGGAGTATAATATATACACAAATATAAAACATAGTGTATAAAAAACAATAACATTGCACAATTTTGATAAAGGTATAATAGTGACACCGCCACAAATAAGTTATCCACGGCTGGATCAGCACTTACAGCCGAAGGGAATAGAAAAACTTTTTCTATAGAGAAACCGTCCCCGTAAAAAGGGACGGTTTTTCGCTTTATTTCAGACCTGCGAGAATACCTCGCCTATGTTGCGGCATATCAGAAGATCAGCTCCCGAATCCATGTTCGTCGGCGACTTGTTTATTATAACAAGGTCGCTGCCTCTGAAATACCTGATAAGTCCTGCCGCAGGGTATACGTTCAGTGAAGTTCCGCCTATTATCAGCGTATCGGCATTGATTATAGCGTTGACTGCTCCCGTAATGGTGTCGTCGTCAAGTGATTCCTCGTAGAGAACTACGTCAGGCTTTATTATACCTCCGCAGCTGCATCTCGGAATGCCCTCGGAATTGAGTATAAATTCCGCATCATAGAACTTCCTGCACTTTGTACAGTAGTTTCTCAGGACACTTCCGTGAAGCTCGAAAACCTTCTTGCTACCTGCTGCCTGATGAAGTCCGTCTATATTCTGGGTGACAACTCCGATGAGACGTCCCTCATCCTCCCACTGTGCAAGCTTGAGATGTGCAGGATTCGGCTTGGCGTCAAGGCAAAGCATCTTCGCACGGTAGAAGCGATAGAATTCCTCTGTATTCTTCTCGAAGAAAGTACGGCTGAGTATAGTCTCTGGCGGATAGTCCCACTCCTGATTGTAAAGACCGTCAACGCTCCTGAAATCAGGTATCCCGCTTTCAGTTGAGACTCCCGCACCGCCAAAGAATACTATGCGGTGTGAGCGCTCGATTATCTCTGACAGTTTACGGATATCGTCCATAACTCAACCTCCCATTACTTTAACGTAGAACTTTCTGTTTCTTGGTCCGTCGAACTCGCAGAAGTAAATGCCCTGCCATGTTCCGAGAAGGAGACGTCCTCCCGATATGATTATAGTCTCGCTTGCGCCGACTGTTGAGGACTTGATATGTGCATCTGAATTGCCCTCAGCGTGGTCAAAGCCATCAAGATCGGGGGAAAGCCTTGTCGAGTCCCATAACGAAATCGGACTTCACATCGGGATCGGCATTTTCGTTGATAGTGACTGCCGCAGTAGTGTGCGGACAGAAAACTATACAGAAGCCTTCGTTAACGCCGCTTTCGGTGATAGCCGCCTGAACCTCTCCCGTAATATCGATGAGTCCCTGTGAAGGGGTGCTTAATTTAAAATCGAACAGCATATTATTCCTCCTGTTATTTTTTATTTGAATTATAGTATTTGCAGAAATAGTTCAGTGTACATTCCCCGCATTTCGGACTTCTTGCACGGCATATATCCCTGCCGAACTGTACTGTCTGGTGACAGAAATGATTGGATATATCAGGCGGAAGGAGCTTCACAAGGTCCTTTTCCACCTTTGCAGGCTCTTTGTTTGAAGTCATGCCGAGACGTCCCGTGATGCGTATGCAGTGGGTGTCGGTGACTACCGCAGGCTTTCCGAAAACATCACCCAGCATGAGGTTCGCAGTTTTTCTGCCGATACCAGGAAGGCTTAGGAGTTCCTCCATAGTATCGGGGACCTCTCCCCCGAAATCGTCAATAAGCTTCTGCGCCATTTCCTTAAGGCTTTTCGCCTTTGTATGGTAGAAGCCGCAGGGTTTAACGTCCTGTTCGAGCTCGGCAAGGTCCGCATCGGCAAACGCCTGTATGCTCGGATACTTCACAAAAAGCGTCTTCGTAACTATATTGACTCTTGCATCGGTACACTGCGCTGCAAGTCTTGCCGCAAACATAAGCTCATAGGGCTTGGAGTAATCGAGAGTGCAGTCTATATCGGGATAGAGCTTTTCAAGCTCCTCGCAGGCAAGGCGTGTGATTTCCTTTCTGGTCATCGCTTCTCTCCCCCGTTCCTGCGCTGTGCAGCGTGTATCTCATCATAGACCTTATACATCTTCTGAACTGTATTTTCAAGGAAGTAGTAGTGCTTTATATAGAACACGAGCAGTACGAGTATTATCGTAACAAAGATAAGAACTGCAAGATCCTTTTTCACAACAAGGAGAGCCATGAATATCGAAAGAACCAGTGCAAACAGCATGGTCACAAGGAAGTGTATGATACGTTCATGCTGCATGAACTGTATCTTCAGCAGATGCTCGTTCATTATGTCATCAAGTTCGCTGCTGTCCTCACAGTTTTCAAGGCGCTTCTGCACCTGTTCCATATATTCCGTAAGGTATTCGGTCATAGTCTCCGCCTCCTTTTACACTATACTATAATTATACACCTGAAGCCGCATAAAGTCAACAAGAAGAACCTGTTCACAGGCAGGCAAGCATCCTTATTAAATAATCTATTATTTAATTGAAATATAAAGTGCGTTCAATGATTAGTTTTGTTACACTTAAAGAATGCGTTTGTAAACTATTTTCCCTATCCTACGTCAACAATGCGTATAATCCGCCCATGATTTAACAATTATTTAATTCTTCATTTCGTCAAATCAACAAAAATGATGCTTCGTTTTTGTTGAACCCTACGAATTTTTTTAATATAAAGAAAACTTTTCTTTTAAGTCTTGAAACCCGCTTTTTTTTGCACTATAATATTCTCAGAATATTATTTACAGGAGGGTAATCAAATGTATTCTAAATTTTTAAGAAAAGCTAATGCAGCAATTATGGCGGCTGCACTGGCTGCAAACTGTGCGGTCTTCTACTCTTCAACTGTAGTTGCCGCAGATAACAACAAGTTCGAGTTTGAAAACGCTGAAATTACAGGTGACGTTACCGTTGAGAAGGATGCCGACGCAAGCGGCGGTTCCTACCTCAAGATGACAGAGAGTGGTACCATCAACCTGACCGTTAACGTCGATGAAGAGGGTATGTATAAACTCACTATCCATGCAGGCGGAATCGGAAGCGCTAAGCAGCAGAACCTGTCCGTTAACGGCGCTTCTCAGGGCACTCTCGCTATTCCCGAAAGCGACGGATTCGAGGAGATAGCTATCCCTTCGATCAAACTGAAAAAAGGCGAGAACGTTATCACTATCGAAAAATCATGGGGCTGGTCCACTTTCGACTATGTAACTGTTGAAAAGGCTGTCCTTCCATCTATCAAGGCTACACAGACTTCTCCCGTTGATATAAAGGCTTCAGCTGAAACAAGAAGCCTTATGAGCTACCTTGCAGGTGTTTACGGAAACGGTATCATCTCAGGTCAGCAGGAGATATATAAGTACGGTCCTCACGACCTCGAAACAGAATTTGAATACCTCAACGACCTTACAGGTCACTATCCTGCTATCCGCGGCTTCGATTACGGCAACTTCTGCTGTCCTGCATTCGGAAGCGATGACGGCTCTACAGACAGGATCATCGACTGGGTAAAGAACAGAAACGGTATCGCTACTGCTTCATTCCACCTCAATGTTCCAAAGGATTTTGAAGGCTACAAGTCCGGCTCAAAGGTAGACTGGGCTGAAACTACATACAACAACAAGGATACCGACTTCTCACCTGAAAAGGCTGCAACTCCCGGCACTAAAGAGAACGAGTATTACCTTCAGGCTCTTACAACTCTCGCAAAGGAGTTCAACAAGCTCGAAAAAGAAGGCATCCCCGTTATCTGGAGACCGCTCCACGAAGCTGAAGGCGGCGGCGGAGAAACAGGTTCATGGTTCTGGTGGGGCAGAGAAGGTTCAGCAGCTTATAAGAAGCTCTGGATCTACACCTACGAGACTCTTACCAATGATCTCAACTGCCACAACCTCATCTGGGAGTGGAACAGCTATAACTTCGATACCTCAAAGGACTGGTATCCGGGCGATGAGTACGTTGATATCATAGGCTACGATAAGTACAACTGCACAGTTTATCTCCAGGAGAACAACTGGCAGCCTTCACTCCAGCACAATGACAGCGCTATTAGTCCTACATTCTACGGCCTTATGGAGAAGTATGACAGCGCTAAGATGATCTCTATGGCTGAGAACGACTGCTTCTCAACTGTCGGAAACCTCACTTCCGAAAAAGCCGGCTGGCTCTACTTCTGTACATGGTATGACGGCGGAAGCGATGACATCAACTTCCTCTCAAACCCTGTATTCAACACAAAACAGGACACTATCGATATGTATCAGAGCGAGTACTGCATAACCCTCGATGAGCTTCCAAAGGATCTCTACAGTAAGGATATCCCTGCACCCGATCCTGCAATGACTACCACAAAGCCTGCAACAACCGCTCCCGATCCTTCAGTTACTACTACCACAACTACAGCAGCATTCAAGTTCAAGGCTAAGTCATACAAGATCGATCTTCCCGAGGCAAGCGAAAGAGACACTCTCACACTCGTTATAGAAGGCGCTCCTACAGCTTCTATCGGCGGCGGTATCGGATACGGTACAAACGCTGACGACTGGAAGAACCTTGAATGGAAGGGCAACGCCGATGCCGACGGAAAGCTCACTGTTGATATCGATATCTCCGAGATTCCAGAGGACTTCAAAACTGTTGAAGCTCAGATCTGGTGGTCCAACGTATGGGATGCTGCAACAGAAAAGGCAAACGATACCGACTGTGATCTCACTGACCACAGCTTCAAGAAATCCGTTGAGGATACTACCGTTGAACCATCACTTCTCGGTGATGCTAACCTCGACAATGACGTAAGTCTTGCAGATGCACTGGCTATTCTCCAGTACGTTGCAAACGCAAAGAAGTATCCGCTCACTCCCGTTGCATTATCCAACGCTGACGTTTATAACCGCGGTGACGGTATAACAGGCAACGATGCGCTTACTATCCAGAAGCTCGATGCTAAAGTCATAAGCGAGCTTCCTTACACAGAATAACTCCTCATCCCCTTTACAAAAGGTCCCCTGCTTCGGCAGAGGACCTTTTCTTTGTATCATACCTCTATGTACAAATCAGCCGCCCTCCCGAAGGAAGGCGGCTGTTGTTATGACTTATTCAAGCCGTCGGACTCGGATCACTCCTCATCCTTTCTTCTGCGTACCGCAAAAGCTGTACCGAAAGCCATTACTATG
>Ga0209407_1000530_pt1 | contig 49247 bp, 62 predicted proteins | sample AD_JPNHG3_MetaG_FD_184410 | JGI IMG/M metagenome (GOLD analysis project Ga0209407, IMG submission 184410) | Active sludge microbial communities of municipal wastewater-treating anaerobic digesters from Japan - AD_JPNHG3_MetaG (SPAdes) (version 2) | ecosystem: Engineered > Bioreactor > Anaerobic...
ATACTTACTAATGCATTGACTAATAATTTTTGTTTTAAATTTTCAGGAACAATTCTTAGAAATTTTCCATCTGCTTGTTCAATGTAAAACACACCATCTTCATAATCAGTTTTATCAACAATACTATAATTAATACCAAAGTCATTAAGAGAAGCTAAGAGTCCTTTCTGACTCCAGAGATAGATTAGTAAGGGCATCTTTAAAGCACCCACATAAATCCATAAGTATGGAGGAACTTTCTTTGTTTTTGATAAATTATCTGATGGATTAGCAGTATGAATTTTATCTAAAATAACATCGAATAGAAATTCATATTTATTTTGTTTTAAAAATTGTTTAGATTCTGCATCATATAATCTACCAGATTCTGAATCAGTTGTGATTGTTTTTTCAGGAGAAACATATATGTTCTCGCCGGTAAAATAAATTATACTTCCATCCGAAAACTCGCATTCATTTTCTGTACGATTTTTGATGAGTTTAGGATATCTAATCTCAATATATCTTGTAATTTCGGCAAGATCAGTTGGATTAAACTTTGAATTAGCTAAACCAACCCTAACAATTCCATAATTTGAAATTAGACGAACTTCGTTTTTATCAGTTTTTGTTACCGGTCGAAGAAACTGTTGATTACTCATTATATATGTGTTTCCATGAAGTTTAAAGTATTTTTCATTAACTGGTGATGGAACTTTTAGTTCAACAGTATAAGGTTCTTTTTTTCCACCATTCAAATTCTGGAGAGTAATTTTATAATTGATAAATCTGTCAGAATTATTATCTTCAATAGTAGATTCTATCTTTTTAACCTTGATAGGATACTCTGTTCCAGCAACTTCTAATGAGTTAAATAACTTTGTTACATTTTCATGAATAGAATTCTCAAATTCAAATTTCTGCCGATGTTGACCAGTTGTATATTTTAAATCGATAATTTTACTTGGATCTATTATGTTGTCTGATTCTGGAATATTTAACTGATTCTTATAGTAATCAATTTGTTTTAATTTATTGAATAATAATTGTGGATTATGCAGATATTTTTCTGAGACAACATCAGAACCTGTAATTGTGTAATTTATAGCTCTTAAAACCAGATCTTCTGCTTGATCTTGAGTTGGTTTGGTTTTAGTAGAATTGATATAATAGTTGATAGCTGTCTGGACATTTGCAATAATATCAGGATCAGTAATTTTATGAGTTTTTAATGCTCTTTTCAATTCATCCTGATTCAGCCTAACTACAACTTCCGTAGTTTCAGGATTTACATCGGCTGTTAATTTCGAAGTCTGTAGTGATTGAACTATTCCTTTTATGAATGATGGAACTCCTTTTACCTCTGGTTCTTTATCTGATGAAATTGTTGTTAAAGGCGTCTCCTCTTTTGCTACATTTTGAGTTACAGAAGATTCTGGACCATCAATATTCAAAGAATCTATTGAACTGTTTTCAATTTTATTAGCAATTGGAGATTCTTTAGAATTATTAATACTTGTTGCTGCGGAATTTGCCTCAATATATTGTTCTAATTTTGGAAGATTTTGTATAATTATTTTTGTTTGATTTTTATCATGATTGAGTATTGGGATTAAAGTACCTTCACAATCTGAAATGGTTGCGAAATCATCAAAAAATTTTAAATCTTCCAATTTAATAGATTTAGCCCAAGTTCTTATATTTGTTAGAATATCATATAGTCTTCCATTCTGATTTTTAACAAGAAACAACAGTTCAATATTATAATCTCTATTATTTGTCTTAATTTGATTATATAATGTTGTTAGTTCTTCGAATAATTGTTGAATGACAGTCCTTGCTGAAAATTTCTGCAATAGATATTCTAATGCTTGACTCCAAACAGTTATATCATAGAAATAGTAATTCGGAGTTTTACTGGCTGATGTCAGAATTTCTTTATCGGGTTTTTCGATTATCAAGCTGTTTAGCACTTTTATTTTCTTGCCAATCTTCTGATTATCTTCAGACACCATCATTCTTTTCTTGATATCATAAAAATGAATCTTGCCGTTAAACTTTCTTTTGCCAATTGTAAGAATTTTATTTGGACAAACTAATCCCATACAATTTGATAGTAAAAAATTAGTTTTATATATTTCTAATGCAATATCAAGATTTGTGTCCGGTAAAACAATAAATATTGTTTTCTTATCAACTCGTATTTTTTGATTAATAACGTATGATGGGTGAATTGAACTATAATTCATGATCTTATAGACACCTCTCTTTTAATTGAGTATTTGACCCATTTCTTTTGGATTTAATTCTTTGAATACTTCTTGACAAGTATCCATAATCTTTTTAAGCTCATTTCCGTGAGAATCTAAATGCTGCAATACAACATATATAGTTAATAATATATTATACAATTCTATGTGGCAGATTTGGTCTGCTAGATCTATACACTCTGACATTTTTTCCATGATTTGAATGCATTTGCAGCTAGTGTTATTACATTTTGCGCAATTTTCTAATTCTATAATCGGAATCATTTGTTCTAGATCTTCTTGAGTTATTTCTTTATTTTTCTTCACAATAATCACCTATAAGTTATTTCAGAACCGAAAAGGTCTATAAAATTCAATTTTATTATCTCTTTAAAAAGATATACATTGATCCACTGAATTTCTCCATTTATTTGGTTTGGAATTATTGATACTGGTATAATTTTATCAAGATCTAATTGATAATTAGTAAATAATAAAGCAGATTGATTTTTAAATTGACAAATTAAGAAAATAATCCACTGACCATGCACTTTACTTTCAATTATAGATTTATTGAACCATTGAAGAATTTTTGAATATTTCGTAAGAGTTGGTGTATATTCTTCATAGCCAGTTTTCGTTTCTATTAAAAATGGGAAAGTTGACCATTTTATTTGTTTCATAGGAAAGATATCACCACAGTATGCATGTTTAACAGCACCTGATGTTGGCTCTCTTTTTAAAACATGTTCATCATTAAACATCCAAAACGAAAGAGTTTTAGCGGTGTCTCTTTCCATTTTGCCACCTTTGCGTTTACCATTGACCATTTTACTTCATCTTAACCTCTTACTTTTTAAAGATTTGAGTTCCATCATAAAATTCAAACCAACATTCATTAAAATTATTATATTCTTCAATACAATATTCTTTTTTGGTATTTTGGCAAGAAACTTGAATATATGTTCCATTATCAAACAGTCTCCAGTACATGCCGAAGTTTCCATGCACATTTTGTATTATCTTGTCTTGACGACCTGTTACTCGATTTTTTATTAGAATTTCAAATGTTATTATCTTTTGTGATTCATTAACCAAAAATAATATAGCTTGGTTAGAGGATGTTCTAGTGAGGTATATTCTTGGTTCAATAATATCTGCAATATGACTGTTAAATGATTTTATAAATTTTTTTGTTTGTAATTCGTCGAAGACATAGACTTCATCATTTAAATTTTTTATATCTATTAAGTTTTTCATAAGTGGTTCAATTAAAGTACTATTTGTATTCGCAAATTTAACTAATTTCATATAATCACTAACAGATTGTATATCTCCCCATATTTGGTTAAACATTCCTTGTTTAAAAAACCAAACATTTGTTGCATATTCTTCCGGATTATTATTCCATGGGAATACAAACATTTTAAAAGGGGAGAATTGGAATGTTCTGATAAATTTCACTAATTCTGGAACATCTATATCAACGTCATATTCTTGAAAATATACGAATTCAAATTTATCACCGAATGCCCTAATTGCATTTTGATGAGCTATTAATGCGGCTGCCGCATGATACGGTCTATCGTAATTTGCGACAACTTTGAATGAACTATTCCACCAAATATGTTGATTTATTAATATTGGATCCAAATGTTGTTCTCTATCAAAAATATAGTAATCTACTAAATTTTGAACTTTCTCACTAACTGGATAATGAGTTGACAAAATAATGGGTATATTTTGTTTTTTCCAATCTAATATGTGTTTTATTAATGTTAATTCTTTTTCAATGGTATTTGTATATGCTCCGATTAAAATAACTTCTCTCATTGTCGCACCAAATATTTTATAGGTTCGAAATTTTAAAAAGATGACGTATTCCACAATGAATTGAAATTTGTTTTATATAATATACATTTTTTGCACCGAGTTTTAAGAAGTATTTTTCTATTTCTTTTTTATTTGAAAATTCAAGATCTTTAATTGTAAACATTCCACCACTTTCACTTCCAGCAGTTATGAAAAACATTTCTTTACATGATTTCACAAGTTTCTGGGTAATTGAATTTGTCATATCTTTTCCTAAATTCTTATACAGCCACATGTGAACATTTAACATTATAACTAATTCGGCTTCTGGAAGATCATCCGGTGTTGTAAGTTTTGATCTTATATCCATTTCTTTTATATTAAATATTTCTTTTACTTTTTTAAGATAAGCATTTACATATGGATCTGCTTCATACATGTATAATTTATCAGGTGCAAATTGTCTTAGAATATTGTAAGAATACAATCCTTCTGCACACCCAATGTCTACTACTGATTTAGGATATGAGGAAATATTATTAATAATACAATCTACAAGACTTTTTGTATTAACTACAGCTGGTCGTTTTTCAAAAAATGGAATATCTATTAGGTGATACAGAATTCCTTTGTCGACGGAAGATCCATCAAATCTTTTAGAGCCAATTTTGTCAAGTAATGGAGTTATATGTTCATTACAGGCATCAGTAACTTTATTATAAATGTTTTTGACTTCAGATTTTATCTTTGTCATAGCAGTTTGATCATCTGTAGAATAAAATCTATTTAATAGTGGCGGATCACCAACTGTGATACCATGTGTTTTAGAAAAATAGAAATCAATTAATTTAAATCTCTTTTCTTTTTCATAAAAGATTAAATTCGCAGGGTTTATGTCTCTGTGTTGAATATTATTTTTTGTTAACCATGTAAGTATTTCATCCATTTGTTTTTCAAATTCATCATAAGATATTGAAAAAAATACTCTTTTAATTTTTTGAGTATCAATTTGACTGGTTGTGCCAATATCAAAAGAGTATTTTTGTATCATATATGATGTGTCATCCCTGCGCAGAATGTTAGGACAATATGGATTTTGATTATTGCTCGAGAACTTTTTGATACAAAAAATCTCATTATCTATATTCGAAAATTTAGATGATCCTTCCTTGGAGTTGTATTTTTTTATTATAAACTCTCTGTATATGTCAAAATTATTATTCATATTATCTACTCATGTTAGGAATCATAAAAATCCGAATGCCCGTCTTCTGACGAAAAGAACGATGGTTACCTATCGTCGCAGCAATGCTGGGTACACTAGCATTCGGGTAATATATAAGTACGTTTGAGAATTTTAAATTATTCTTCTTGCCCATACTTTTCAAGAATAATGTGTTCCAATGGATCTAGTTTTGCATGTTTATTCTCAATTAATCCAACTTTAATAGCTCTATTAATATTTTCAAAACTAAGTGCAGACAACCACGAAATTACATATGGAAGTTTCTTCTGACCAATTACTGTTATGTTTTTATAATTTGTTAATCTTGCTGGAATAGTTAAATCTTCCGCGTCTCTAAACATATTTGATACAATTGTTTCTAGATGAACAAGATCAATTCCAGCTAATTTATTGTGAAGTGTTATCACTAGTACTTCTGGATTAGTAATATACTTCGCACCGCCTTCAAAAAGTCTATCAACAGTTCGTTCATTAAATGTATCATCATAATATTTTTGGGAAATCATCAATTCGCCCGGTTCATAATTCATAGTAATAATATTACCATCAACATCGATAGATGTTGGTTTGAAACAATCCAACATAATTGTAAAAGGTAATGTTATAAAACTAATATTCTGTGCTACACCATATTGAATGGTTAATACTCCAACAATTTGATATTTATCACCACAATCAATCAGGGATACATCATCATATTCTGACGAATCAATAATAATACTACATGGTATTTTAGCAAATATTTCTGTCTTTTTAATATCTAGAACTTGTGAGAATGTTTTGATATCAATTCCGGCACTTTTAATCATGTCGATAAAATCAACTTCTTTTGTATTAATTGATGATGATTGATGTCTCATTTTCATCATAGCATTGATACCGACAACATTAACTGCGCCACCAGCTAATATTCCTATATTTTTTGTGTTTAATGTTTTATATAAATTACCATAACAAGTCGGACATATCCCATTTTCAGATAAGCAATATAATGGTGATCTTAATTTAATTTTCTTATCTAAAATCTGATCTTTTGATGTTATGTTTTTAATGGTTCCTGTTTGTGAAATATAGTTTCTTTGAAGAAGTAGGTCGGCAAGATCTTCTGTAACTACTAAATCAAAAGTGTGTTTACTTCCACAATCATCGAGTTTTTGATCAATCTGTAATCCTGCATTGGCATTCACCATTTTACGAGTAAGATATCCGGGATGAGCAGTCAATGCTGATCGCATATAAAAATTTTTTCGAGCTTCTGATCCTGCGTTATAATAATCTATTTTTTCGTAACCGTCATTTAATCCAGTTGTAATTGGACCAAGAAGATTTCCTTCAATATCCATTACATATCCTTTTGCAACTAGTAAAGCGCCCCAATCAGAAATTGGATTGCCTTTCGCACCAGATGCCATGATATTTTCTATTCTAGAACCAGATTCTTCTATATATTTAATAAGTTCTTTTGTTAGACTTTCTGCTTCTTTTTTAAACTCAGGTGGTGAAAGTTTGTCTGCTGTTTCTTCGAATTCTTCTTTTTTCTTTACCCATTCTGTCGGTGGAATAAATATATCGATATTAAATGAATTTGGAGAAAGAGTAGCTAATTTAAAAGCTTCTGTTTGAAGTTTTGAAATTATTTCAGTAGCTTCTTCCGTTCCATATATTTTATATATATTTGCAATTATATCATCCATTTTCTTTTTAGTAACAGCTTCATTGACCAATGGATAATCGTGTGGTAGTAATTGATTAAACCATATTCTACCAAGTGTTAAATTCATAACTTTCCCACCGGTTTTCTTTGGGTGTGAGTATGGGATTTTTGTAGAGAGTGTTTTCCCATCTTTGATCAGATCATATACATTTTCTGATGATGAGATAATTGGATTTGATACCGACGACATAATAGTTACCTCTGTATCTTGTTATTATTCATATTTGCCAATTTACTATTCATATCTTTGATATGTTTTATATTTTTTCTAAATGGTAGCATTGGGCGTGTTGTGAGAAGTTTTCTCATTTTGTAAATTTTAGTGGGTGATAGAAAATTTTCGAATATATCTTTAATTGAAATCATAATAATAAACTCCTTTTTTAATTCCCAATGTAACAGACAATTCATTGTTATATTGTGTTGTTTTTATAGAGTGATCTTGCATATCTAATCTGATTTGAAATTGCAGAAGTTTTTGACAATAATTTCCAGCTTTTGTACAGATGTCTTTTGATCTTGTGCGAAATTCACATGAGACGCAAGGGGATTCCATGGATATATCAAAACTCCTTTCAATTTGTTCTTATTTTAAACTGGAGCTGGTGAAGAGATTCGAACTCTTGACCTAGACATTACAAGTGTCTTGCTCTACCAGCTGAGCTACACCAGCTACCTTATTTATCCACAACTGCCTTGATTATATGAGCAATTATTGCAGAAATAACAACTTCCAAGTCGTTTCATTATAGATCCACAATTTGGGCAACTTGGACCAATATCTTGATCGTGTGTTGGAACTTTAATTTCTTCCTTTTCAAGCAGGATTCCATTTGCATCTTTGGCTTGAATTAATCCTAATTCAATTTGTTCTTCTTTTGAGAGAAATTTTAAACCAATGTATCTCGCAATATAATCGACTATACTGTGAGCAATTCGTATGTTTGGATTTGTTGTGAATCCATTTGGTTCGAATTTTAAGTGCGATAATTTGCGAACAAACTCACGTGCCGGAACACCATATTGCAACGCAATACTTAGGACAGTTGCTAATGCGTCTGCAAATCCTGAGAGGGCACTTCCTTCTTTGGAAACATTGACAAAAATTTCTCCAAGTTTATTTGTGTCAGGATAAAGACCACATGTGATGTAACCTTCACTACTACCAATTTTGAATTTGTGAGTGATAGCTGGCCGCTCATCTGGCATCTTTTTTCTGACCAATTTGATTGGGGCTTCTTGTCTTATTTGACCGTTATTCTCTACTGATAGTGGTTGAAAATTTTTACTACCATCTCTGTATATTGTGATCCCTTTCAACCCCCTTTTCCAAGCTTCAATATATAGATTATATATTTCATTGACTGTTGTGACTTTTGGGAGATTAATTGTTTTTGATATAGCTCCACTTAAAAATGGTTGTACAGCGGCACACATTTTAACATGTCCCATGTAATCAATACAAAGATTAGTTCCTGGAGTTGGAGCAGCTGTAAGAAAGATCTTTCTATCACCATTTTTAAAATGAGAAGGCATTTTCATATCTCCTTCTCCAAGTAATTCTTTAATAAGTAAAGGAATTTCAATTTCAGAATATCCTAAATGTTTAAGAGATTCTTCAACAATTGGGTTTACAATTTTAATAGTTGCACCTTCTGATCCTGTCAATCTCTTATATCTGATAAGAGAATATTCAGGTTCTATTCCGGTTGTGATGGAATTCATTATAAAACTAATTGTTCCAGTTGGAGCTAATAATGAAACCTGAGCGTTTCTAAATTTATCTCGTTTGATTACATTTTTCCAAAAATTAAATGCAAAATTTTTAATTTCAGCGTCCAGATCTGTAATTGTGAAATGATTATTTAAAGCTTCATAATGTTGATTTAAAACTTTCATTAAAGATGTTTTATTTTTTTCGAATCCTTCGAATGGTCCTATTTTATCGGCAAGATCTGCACTTGTTTCATAAGCAATTGCCGTCATTGCTGCTGTTAAACTTGCAGCTAAAGATCTTCCTTTATCACTATCATAAGGAATTCCAAGCCACATTAACAGTCCACCAAGATTAGTATAGCCCAATCCGAGATTACGATATTTTTTAGAATTAGTTGCAATTTTGTCATTAGGATAAACAGAATTATCAATAATAATATCTTGAGCTGTGATGACTGTTCGGATTACATCCTCAAATGTTTTATAATCAAATATAATTTTATTATTCTCATCTCTCGAGAAAAATTTCAGTAAGTTTATTGATGCAAGATTACAACTTGTATCATTTAACGACGCATATTCGCCACACGGGTTGGTCGCTACAATTTCACCATCATTAGCTAAAGTATTCCACTTATTGAATGTATCGTGAAATTGTAATCCAGGATCGGCAATTTTATGAGATACTTCTGCAATTTTCATTAAGAGATCTTTTGCTCGATAGGTTTTACAAATTTCTCCACTTTTAATGAATTTCGTAGACCAAGGAGCATCTTTAATTACCGCTTTCATAAACTCATCTGTAACTCTTATTGATAAATTTGTATTTTGAAAATAAACTTCATCGGAAAGATCATATCCTGGTCTAGTTTTGATTCCTGATTTTCTTAAGATTGCTAATTTTTCTTCTTCAAATAATTTACATTCTATAAATTCTTCTATATCCGGGTGACTGATATCTAAACAAGATAGTTTTGCAGAACGCCTTAATGTGCCTCCTGATTTAACTACCCCGGCAAGTACATCATGAGATTTTAAGAAAGAAACTGGCCCACTGGCTTTTCCACCGCCTTTTACTGACTCTTTCGAACTTCTTAATGAACTTAAATTAGATCCGGCTCCAGAACCTTTCTTAAAAATCTGAGCTTCCAATTTTCCAAGTTCAGTAATTGAATCCATATTATCCTCAACACTTAAAATGAAACAAGCACTTGATTGAGGTTTTTCTTGGAGACCTACGTTGAAATATACTGGAGAATTAAAAGCGAAATATTTATTTATTTGATAATATTTTAATTTATAATTAAAATACTCCATCTCTGAATCGGGATCTTCACCATTATCATATTTTTTTATAAAATATCCTTGATCTGCTCCCCAATTAGAGATAGTGTCACTTACTCTATTGAACATTTGTTTAATAGAAGTTTCTTTATTTTTAGCATCATTACACAAATATCTACTAGCAACAACTGCAGCCGCACTATCATCAAAATCTTTAGGAAATTCAACATGATCTTCAAAAATTATATTACCATTAGCACCTACGATTTTTACATGTTTTATTTCGAATTTAATACTATCATATGGATCATTTAGATTCACTGCTTAGCCTCCTGATAATTTTAAATAAAAAGAAATAGTCCTTTCGGATTATTCTGTTGATGCAGGTCAATGGGAATGGCTATCTGTGTCGACTAATTACTCTATCACACTACAACCATCCGTACCCATATTTGATGGATGGAACAGTTCCTTTATTTCCGGAAAGGAACCTCTATTACGTAGCTGCTGAGACAGGCATCGATCGGTCAATTCATCTTTCGATGAATTGAAAAGGTAGAGTACGCACACTTAACCTCCGGTAATAGTGTTTCTATATAAAATTTGTAAATATTAGAAAATTTTTAATTTAAGTGGGCGACAATTACGAACTCCCAAATATTGTAAAGGAGTGATCGCCTATCTTTTATTTTCTCAATTTTTATGTTATGAGTATAAAAAAGAAAAGAAATACTCACCACAATATTGTGGTGAGTATTTAGTCTATACCATGTGGGAGTTGAACCCACATCTTCCGTCTCTAATCAATTGACCAGATTGATTATCCGCTGCTCTTGTAACAACTTACCAAGGTGGTCATGCCTTGTGTCGTTATAAGAGTGCGCTGCGACGGCTGCTCTACCTTTAAGCTAATGGTACACTAATATAATTTCTATATAAAAATTTTAAAAATCAAAAATTGGGCGACAGACACAAACGCCCATGAAGGAGGTAGTGGACTAATATGTCCCTCTAATCGCACGTGTCTGTACTCTAAGATTCAAGCATCTTAGGTGGGATCAGAGTATAAACAATTATAAAATTTCTATATATATTTTGAAAATTTTAAATTATACAAATTTGAATTTTTCAGAGATTATAATTCCTGCTTTTTCATATAGTTTAATAAGTGCATCTTCAATCCACTGTCTGTAATTAAGATCTTCTGTATCTCTATGGATACAATATTTTAGATAATCGTTTGTTTTAATTTGCTTAAAAAATATAATATCGTATGTAAATATGTGATGATTTGCTAATTTAAACATATCCTCAGCAAGATCATCGAATCCCATATACATAGCGTATGCTATTGAATCAAAACATGTTCGGTCACAAATAAGAATATCATATAGACTACAAAGTTCAATCTCAGTTCGTATTTGATTTGTAAAAATCCACATTTGAGACGTTCTGGTTCCATTTTTATTAAATAACTCTTTAGGAGTTCTTGCCGCATTTTCATGAAAAACTTCGATTCTTTTATTTGGATTCTCAATTTTCATGGTATGAGCATAATTAAACATTGATGTTGTTTTACCAGTTCCATGACTGCCAGTAAATGCTATCTTCATAGTTTTTTGTTACATCCTTTATAAATTTTTATTTAACGTTGAATGAACTTCTAAATAACCTATAAATATCTTTTGCCGCTTCAACTGGAAGATTTAATCCATAATTTAATCCAGCTTCAAGTTTTGTTATTTTTGATCCTGGTAATATAAATGATTCTTTATTAAATTGATCATTTCCTCTTGATAAAGCATCTGTTATATTTCTTACGAACTTTGGATCAGTATAGATTGTAGCATATTTATTAGATTTTCTTCCAACTCTATTAATTAACTGAACTAGAGAACCAGGATCCATTTCTCTATTATCAGGTGGTAATAATATTGTTGGAATATATAATTCTTTACAAGTTATATTTATTCCCTCTCTAACAGCGTCTGTTGCAAATATAACTTTTATTATGCCGGCACGAAACAAATTCTGTACAATTGTTGTATCATGTTGTCTGATGGGAGTCATTTCTTCCGGTCTATACAAATATCCTATTCCACGACTTGCTGCTCTTCGTAATCGTTCATCTGAAATATCGAGAATACCGCCAGGATCTGAAATTCTTTGAGTATCCTTTTTAATATTATATAATAAGTCTCGCGAAACTTCCAACTTTTCTTTTGGACTAAAATGTCCTCTTTCAGTTGGTACTAATTTATCTATTAATTCATTAATTCTTTGTTTTCCAAAGATAATGAATACAACTCCATTTTGTGTTAAGGTTCTGCCAGATAAAATTGTTTCGATTATACGAAGTTGATTGTGAAAGTCATTCAAATTTGGCACAGGATGTACTCTGATATCTGATGGATTTCTAACATGTCCTGGTGGCTGATATGGACCTGGATCGAAATTTCTATCATATGCAACATTAAGAAAGTGCATTATGTTTGCTGCACTTTTTCTATTAACTGATCCACTAAGCATTACAATTTTTGCTTTTCTTCCATTCCTGTGGAAAAGAACCTTATGAATACTATCACCAATCTGACGAGCTCTTTCATCATCCGCATCACTTCCACCCTGAATACGTTGAGCTTCATCAAATATAATTAAATTTAAATTATCTAAACTTCCAATAATCGATTGTGCCGATTCATAAATTGAGATTATAAATGGTTTGGATGTATTAATTGAATGGTGTTTAATTTGAACAGTATAAATACCTTCTTCTATTCGTCCCACTAGTGCATTTTTTACATAATTTCTAACTAAGTTACCAAATGAGGTTTTGAATTCTGAAATGTTATTCTTCAGAACACGATCATTTGATATCATGTTTAGAATTAAGGAAGGATCAAATCCTCCAAAATTTGACATTGATTTAATGAGTAATGACATGGTATTTGCACTAAAGAACACAACATCATTTGTAGTTGGATCAATATAACAAGTTCTATTTAATATTTGTAAAATGATCGAAACAAATCTCTCAATCATTTCTTGCTCAATATTGGCACTTAAATTTTTTATTGGAACTAACCAAAGAACTTTTGGAATATCTTGCGGACGCGTGAGTAATCGAATTAAATTCTGTTGATCTGGTGGTTGACTGGTACTTATCCCAAGAATTTGATTAACCCAGTAACAAATTACTGGTGGAGTCTTTCCGCTACCAGGAGCAGCAATAATATATATATCTTTTGCACTTCCCAACATTGTAACAAGTTGCTGTTGCCAACCGAATAAATTTGCACAATGATCTATCTCCATTGGACCTGTTAGTATGTTTGGTCCAGTTGGTGTTGCTGGGTAAGGTCCAACTGAGGCATTTATTGGTTGATTAGGTGTTTGCCCACCATATCCATATCTATTTATTTTGATGTCGGAAAAAATTGATTCATTTAGTGATTTCATAAATATATCTATCTCCCAAATTTTTATTTAGTTGCAGCATAAATTGCAGTTGCAGCATCTAATGTTATGCTATATGGACATTTATTTGCTGAGGTTACAGATGTCCACATAGATGTTGCGTATTTGGGGTGCATTTTAGTTTTAGCTTCTTCTTGTGCTTCTTTTGTAAAAAGTGCGACAACTGCGAGTGCATCTCCATCATGATCAGCACCCGTTCTTGGTAGATCTAAAGGGTTAAGAGCCATACTCATTCCAGATCGATCGACTCTTACATTAGCTGCAAGCCATGAGTCTCTATTTTCTACCGGATCACGCTTATATATTACAACCTTATCTTTGACAATATCTTCTGCTATCTGTATGAAATAGTCAACCATATCTTCTGGTATGCTTTCTGGTTTATTAATTGCAGTTGTGAAAAGATCTCTTAAATCACTTGCATCAATCTCACTATCAGATTTTTTCATATATTGAATTATCTTTAACATATTTTTATCTCTTTTTAATATGCGATTTATTGCAAATGGTTCATATAATTTTAAAACAACTTGCCAAGGTAATCCGACAGTTCCTAGTGGTAACGCATTATCTGTTGTAACAACTAATCGACCAGAATAATCAATAACTTTTCGAAATAAACCACCTCTGATTAATCCAGATTTACCTTTTAAACGATTTTTAATCCAATTATTAATATCAAGAACTGTTTTTTGAATTTGTTCTACAATTGGATTTTTAATATCATCTGGTAAATTCTTTGGATCTGATCCAAGTACATTTGTGTGTCGAATTAAATTAGTATACAGTTCTGATAAATCTGAAAAATTAACAATTACTTGTTTCGAAGTTTTGGAAATTGATAAATCTCTTATTCCCGCGGGAAGAACTAAATATTTATCTATAAAGATTTTACTCTCATTGTTTTTAATGAATTTAAAGTTCTTCGGACTAGTCTTTTTAAATTTATCAATATTTATTTTTTTAAACATCGAAACAAAATAATTTACTCCAGACTGCCCCTTTTCAGAATCTTCTATGAGATTCCCATCTTTATCAATAATATATTTAGCTTTATTTGTTAATAACTTTGATATTGTTGAATCTAATCCTGTCATAATTGAGAAAACTTCTGGGTGTATAATTGTAACTTTTAAATCTATATATGCAAATCTTCTTCGCCTCTCAGATGAAGCAAATTTGCCAAATATTTCTTCTGAGAATAATCCAGTAGGATCTGTTTTTTCTGGTTTTTCATATAATCTAATTGTTGTTACTGGTTTAAGATTATTGTCTTTAATGTATTTTGCAATATCTAATAGTTCTAGTTTCATAATATATTACCCCTTAATAATTTTATCATACTCTATTATTGTGTTCTTTTTTCAGAATCTTATTATATTCTGTTGATAGTTTGTAATAAATTGCTTCTTCGAAGTTTTCTTCTTTCACATCTGTCTTATCGAGAAATTCCATTAAATAAATATTATCCTCTTTACCATTCCAAATTTTATTATAAGTTTTCTGCTTATAACCATTGTCCTGACGAAATTTATTGAGAATATTCTTACCCATATAAAGTTTATAAATTTGCTCGATATTCATGCCAAGAGAAGAACATACTTTAATAAATGCTTCAAGATGAAATTTTTGACCTCTCAATACCCAAAAAGCTAAAGATTCAGATGTTTTTCTAACATTATCTATATTGAAAACTTCCGGAGTTTCAAATTTATTACTAAAAGCCATAAAAACAGTTTCCGAACAAATTTCAATATCTGCATGTGTCATCATGTCAGACATCATAAAGTGCCAGATATCGATTACTTCCATTTCAATATCTGGTAGACTTATATCTTGTTTTCTCCACCATTTCCAATTCGTGTAATCTATAAGTTCTGCGCACTCGGTCCATATTGCTCTATACCATTTAAGATCTTTATTATTTTTCCAATCTGATCCATTTGTATGAATATTTAATTCATCTTGTTTCTCAAACATTTTTTTGATTAGTTTTCTTATCATGAATTTTGTTTTGTCTACATCTGACATTTTATGTCTCCAAAAAGATTAGTATCGGCAAGACCTTTACTAGATCTTGCCGATATTCCTTAATTATTTTTTCATTACATCCACAAATTCATCTCTGTGTAGAAAATTATTGAATATGAATATGTGAAGTCTACCAGCAAACACATGTCCTGTTCGTAAACAATAATCAATTGCATCATAACAAGACTTTCTATAATCTTCTAAGAACTTTGTCTCGCTCTTATATTTATATTTGGTGTAATCTGGTGTTAATGGCATTATATATACATTGTTAATATTAGTTACGTTTCTTATGAATTTATTAATTGACTCTTCGCCGGCTTTAGAATAAACAAACTTCCAATTAATAGAAACTGGAGTTTTTTCCAAGATAGCTTTAATCGATTTATCATAGTTTTCATTAAATAGTTTAATTATATTTTCAACTGTTTTAATTTTATTAGACCTGTAATAACTTGGATCTAATTTGGGGGAAATATTAATTTGGATTATTCTTTCCCAAGCATCAAAAATCTTCCAATCATCATCTTCTTTATTATCAAGCAAAACGCCATTAGTTTCAATTTCAATTTTCGAAATATTTCTTAATGATGTATTGAATATAATTCTTCTAACGAATTCTTTATTAATTAATGGTTCACCACCAGTTAGTAGAATTGTATTAATCGAATTCATCTTAAGAAAATGATCATTAAGATAGTCTATGAAGGTTGAAAAATTTGTATCGTCAATTATGAATGGTAGTTGTTTATTATTACTAGTAAACTTTTTAATCTCTTTTAGTTTTATATTATTTGACCACTTAGTGTCGCACCATACACAGTCCAGGTTGCAATTAGCTAATCGTATAAGTAATATTACAGTACCTACTGATGGTCCTTCGCCCTGAATTGTAGGAATAATTTGCGTAATTATTGTTTTATTCACTTTGCCTCCATCAATTTTCTAACTCGATATTTTTCTCTGCATCTTTTACAAGTTTTTATATGAAAATAGCTAGCTATTCGCCCCGTGAAGTTATACCACTAAAGAGATAACCAATAAGGTTTTCTGTCCGGTCTACAACATAATGTTTTATAGAAGAAATATTCTAATTTTTTATATATTTTATCCATTTTTGATCACCCATCTAAACTGGTTTTGTTTTCATTCGTTTTTCAATGCACACATCACACTTGCCACATTCTGAGATTTTAGAATAATCATCAAAATATTCTAAAATTTGTAGCATTCGGCAAGATTTCTTATTGGTTGCAAAATCTGACATTTCTCCTAATGTTATGAATTTTTCATTTCTCTTTCTTTCGAGACTCTCAAAATCAAAAGTTGTATAATTGAGTGGCCGATTTGTATTTATTTTGTATTTGCCATTTCCAATAGTTTCAATAAATTGATTTTCTTTTAATTTTGAAATACATCCAGGAACAAGATGACTCTTAGTGAATGTTTTACAAGCATCTGCCATTTCTTTTTGTGTCATTAAAATCATATTATCTTTATCTATATTATCAAGGCACCAATCCCAGAAATTTTCAATTGTTTCTTTAGGTGGATACGACATTTCAATAAAGAATCTTTGCAAATCAATATCTCTAAAAACATCAAAGTAAATTGTACATTCAGCACCATTTCCATCTCGAGAAGCTCGACCAATTTCTTGATAATAGTTTTCTATACTGGCTGGCATACCAGCATGAATTACAAATCTTACATCAGGTTTATCAATGCCCATTCCAAAAGCAATTGTTGCAACAACAATGCCACCATTTTTGAACCAATCTGTTTGGGTTTTTTCTCTTATGCTATCAGATAATCCAGCATGATAAACTATTGAGTTTATTTCCTCTTTTTGAAGTTTTTTGCAAATATCCTCTGCTAATTTTCTAGTTGGACAATAAACAATTCCAGTTTTGATTCCTGAATGGACATAGCAGCAAACATCTCTAATGATTTTATCTATTTTTGATACTGAATTGCAAGTTTTAACTGTAAGTTTTAGATCTGGTCGGTAAAAACCTTTAATAAATTTTGTAGCTTTTGGAATATTTAATTGTTTACAAATATCATTCTGAACTCTTTTAGTTGCAGTCGCTGTTAATGCAATTATCTGTTTAGGTTGTAGAATAGTGATTGCATCTTTGATTAGTCGATAGCTTGGTCTAAAATCATGTCCCCAAGTAGAAATACAATGTGCTTCATCGACAGCAAGTAATGCAACATTATTTGTCATTTTCAAAGCGCATGTAAATCTTTGATCGCTAAATCTTTCAGGAGCAACATATAAAAGTTTTAATTTTTGATCAATTAATTCATATTCGATCTTTCTTTTATATGAGTTCAACAAACTCGAATTGTAAAATTCTGCGGGGATTCCTTTTGATTTTAAATAATCAACTTGATCTTTCATTAAGCTTATTAACGGGCTTACTACAATAGTTAATCCATCTGAGAGGAGAGAAGGAATCTGATATAACAAACTCTTCCCTCCCCCAGTTGGCATAACTACTAATATTCCTTTGGGTTTTTCAACATCAAACACTGAATCAATAATTTCTGCTTGAGAATCTCTGAAAGATTCAAATCCAAATGTTTCTTTTAATACCGTTTCTTTGTCCAGCATTTATTTTCTACTCCGAAAGGTCAAATGGAAAGTTAATCAAAGAAATAAATTTTTCAATCAATTTTTCTAACTCATCTTCTTTTTGCCCATTTAACCAATATTGGTGAAAAGCATAACAATATTGAAAATTGATAAGATTCTTTTTTGTTCTATTACCAAAGATTAACGGATATTTTTTCTCTAAACTCATTAATATCGGCGTGATCTTATTTTTGAAACTATTAAAGTTATTTGTTCCAATGAACAAATCAACAATATTGTTCTTATCAATTTCTTCATCAATGATTTTATCAATTGTTGTTTGAGTTATAACATTCAACAAACTTGCTATTTGAGTTTCTTCAACATTTTTATTTTCCAAAACGCAATTTAAATCTTTCATAACAATTTCTAATATCTTCGAATCATCTATTACAAGATGCATTTTATCGATTAATTCATGCGCGTATCCACATATATAAGTATTATTTTCTGGAATAAACATAATTTGTTCTTTTAATTTATATAAACCGCTAAGAGCATAATTAACTGTATCATATGTGATCTGAACTTTGCAATTTTTATCCTTCAAATAATATCTATTAAATAATTTATGTAAGAACGACATAATGACACGATCATGTAAATGATACACTCCAAGTATATGTAGAATACTCGTGTAATCTAAGTTTTTATCATAGATTATTTTTAGATTTTTAAACGCCATACTTATAAAAGGACTGAATTTGATTCCAGTAATACCTCTGAGTGAAACTAGTCCTCCTATTGCAAAATTTCTAAGATTTTTATTGCCGACAAGATTCTCTTCGTATATTTTTTTCCAAATATTATATTGTTTTAAAATTTTAAACTGCCATACAAAAATAAATTTATTATAAAGCTCTGGATTTTTATTTAAAATTTTTAATGAATTAGTGATTGATCTTGTATTGGCTTCATAAATTGTTCTAACATTATTACTTTCCGGATATTTCAAAAAAATTGGAATATCTAAACTAAAAATATAATCGCAGTTATTGAAGGCATCTTTCTCAAGAAACATATTATAACATTCTGTGAATTTCGCAGCATCTCGAGGAGATACCTCTCCGGCAATAATACTATATCCACCAGAATCAATAAAGAATTTTCTACCTTTGTCTAATATTTTTCTGTATTCCTTGATTTCTTCAACAACGCGATGTAAAGTGTCGAACCCAAATGAACCTTGCCGCAAACCCTTAATTAAACTAAATAGATAATTATTAACATGTTTATCAATTAATTTTAATTGGTTTGGAGCAATAATGTCTCCCGTGGTGTGTACGTATTGAAACATTTATTGATCCTCTTTTATTACTCTTAATATCTTGAGGGTCATCATTTCTGGGATAACAATTCCGGTTATTTGTTCTGGATTATTTTTTCTATACTCAAATGCCGTTTTAATAGATGTTATCAAACGTTCGATTTTAGAATCAGACACATAATCTTTAGTTTGGAGTATTAGTGTATCTCCATTATAGACTTCTAAATAATCTTCTTTTATTATATTTCCATTAACGTCTCTGACTTCGAGTTTTATCGGCATATTTTTTACATTTCCTTATCTTCTATTAAATGTAACTCTTTTAATTTGCCATTTACAAAATAACTTGAAAATTGAATAAAATGATTATCAGAGTTACAAACTGTATAAAATCTAATTTCCCCGATGAAATCATCCACGAATTCCCATTTGTTATTGATTCTTAGATATCGTTCACTTAACTTTGTTCCATCTGTGTGATCTGGATTTTTAATAATTTCAAAGTTTTCACACCACAAAGTTCCATCTTCTCTGATTTCATATAGAGCAAGCGATTGGTATGGTGTAGTTTTAGTTTGAAAGATTTCTTTTTTTAAATCTCTTTCTGTAGGCAATGGATATAGACATCTTAAGTTGTCAAATACGCCCATATATCTGAAGAACTCCCCTAGTTAGTATTTACGTTTCCACTTCCAGTTGCAATCGTTCCAATCAAACAACCAACAACTGGATCGCCTAGTCTTGCAACACCCAATTCATTTGTTTTTGTATCTCCACTGGCTCCAACTATTACTCCAACGTGTCCACAGTATCCAAGTACAACATCAGTTAATCTTGCTGCACCTAATTCATTTATTTTAACGTTGCCACTCCCGGTGACAATTGTTCCACCCATTGCAATGGGTGGAAGTGGAGGATGTCAACCACAAACACCAATGAACAGATCTGTAATTCTAGCAGTTGATGGCATGAGCAATCTCCTTATACATATTTACTAAAGATGTCTTCTGTATTATCAACTTTAGATTTGTTCTGCAATAACATATTTTTTGCATCATTTAATTTTGCAATATTATCTTGTGTACCATATGAACCAGATAGTCCAAGTGGTTTAACAATATAATCATGAGCAAAATTCCACTGCGTTATAAGTTCATCTATTGTTGAATCATTTCCTGGTGTGTATTGATAATGAAACTCAAAAATATTAATTAAGGACGCTTCAATAACACTATCCGCTATATCAACAGTTGTTGTATCTAATCCAGGATCATATATTGATGAACTCACAGTAGAATAAGCAAAACTGGAGCCATTTTTCAAAGCAATATCTTTGTCTTCTGTAAAAACAGATGTTTGATCTCCAGAGCATTCAAATGATGAACTGCTAACATAAGTTAGACTAGGAACATTCATAATTTTATAAATTTTCCAATCAGTAAGTGTACCAGCTGAGGATAAAATCTGATTATATGTTGTTCCCATATATTGATGATAACTATTTACTGGTATAAATTTAGTACCAATTAGATAACTTTCTAATCTAGATGTTGCAACATCACCCACACCAGATTTCATAGCATCTTGTTTTTGTTGAAGATTATCAATCTGTGTTTGTATTTGTGAGATAGAAGTTCCTAATTTTTCAGATTGATCTGGTGCGGCATTTATCATTTCTTGAAGAATTTCTTGTGGAGTCGACATATTAGTATAAAACCTCTACAAGATTCAGTAAATCGATATCATATTCTTCTGTTTCATGATGAATTTTAATGTTTAATTTAACATCACATTTATTTGATTTATAGAGTTGTTCAGCCTTTGCTGCAATTTCTCTATAACCAGGTTTTATTCCGGCATATTGTTTTGCTCTTATGCGAGCTGCATAAATTAATGCACAATCTGGTTTTCCAGTATCAGGATCGACAACTGGGAATTTAAGCAGTTTTGGGAGCAGAAATGCGTCATTTCCAAATTTTTCGAGCATAAGTTGACGATTTTTTCTACTTGATAGTTTAGCCTTTGTTTTATTTGGGATAAGTCTTTTAATAGCTTCAGTTAGAACTTCATCTGTAGTTTCTTCAGTGTAAAGTTGTTGTTCGTTAATTATCATCTACGTGTCCTCCTAAAAGTATGTAAACTAGCCGAAATTCAAAAAAATAAGAATTTCGGCTAGCCCATTGAATTAAAATGGTGCTTCATCAAAATCAAATTGTTGAAATGTATTTGCGAAATTTCCAGCTACGCTTTGTGGTTTAGATTTATCGGGAGACATTGTTTGTGGAGTACCGAATACATTTGTTGGATTATTGTCTGTAAATCCCATTGGATTTGGATTTTCATAGGTGCCCATCTGAGGTGCAATACTACCTCTTGAAAATTCGAGTTCATCACATTTTTTACCAATAAATTCAAGTTTATCAGCAATAGCTAGCGCTCTATATGGTGATATTGAATATCCAAGAGCCTGGTTTGTTCCAGACTTGAAAAAGAATGTGACCATTGGAGCGTTACCTTGCTTCTGATTTGCTGTTTTCTGAATCGTCATCGATTTTCCACCACCACCCTGTCCAAACTGAGATTTTCCAGAATCAACATAAATTGAAAATTGTCCGAATGTCCCCTCTTGTCCTCTTGCAAATGCTCTTAACGCGTGTGAAAGTTCTGTAATCTGATAAGCTTCAACTTTCATGGTAATTCTATTGTTAAAATCAAATGTTCTACCACCTTGTTGATTCTGAACTCCCGGAGCAAGAGTGATAAAACAGAAGAATGCTTTCTTATAACTTTGTTCTGCTTCCTGTTTTACAATTGAAAATTGCAAAAGATGATTAGCCGGAAACGAATATGAGAAAATTGATTCGAGTTTTTGTCCTGGATTTTGTGCCATTGTTTTTATGTCGCCTCCATATTTATTTTTTAACAAACTTCAATAAGAAGATCTGGTGGTAGAGTGTCCAGAATTGCTTGAGCATTATCTATTAACGTTTGACCTTCCACTTGTAACTTATCATAATTTAAATTTAAAGCTCCAAATGGTGTTGATAAATTTTCAAATTTTGATCGCATGGCTGCAACCCATAATTTGGTATGACCAAGACACATTGGTTTGAATACTCTGTGATAAAGATCAGGTCTAATTGTATTAAGAACAACATGTGGAGTATTATAGATAACAACACATGCATTAGTTTGTTTATCAAATATCATTGTATCTGGTGGAATAAATTCCCATGTATTTCTTACTTGTAATGATCGAACAGCGTCGATGTATGCATTTGAAATTACAAGATCCATAGCGGCCTGAGCATTAATAAGTGCGCCACCATACATATCGACAATTGATACCTCTTTAATTGGCATAGCTTCTAGTACATCAATGATATATGTTCCTTCAGGAACTGGAATTTTATACATATGTTGTGGAGAGCCTGTTCCACCGTAAACTTGATTTGCTCCCGTTATTAATGTGTATGCTTTATGTGGAGCATATTGTGAAAATGAAGAAAGAACATGATCTCTTAAATTTACTATTAATTCATCATCCGATATTTCTAATAGATTAACAGGAACACCTAAATTAATTTTAATATAACTTAAAACATTATTCCAATGCTGAGCTGTTTGCGCATCTGCCATAATAAACTCCTTCATTATCGGCAAGATCAAGTTAAGATCTTGCCGATAATTAATTGTTATTATCTACTTTGTAATTGAATCGAAAAGTTCATTTGTGATATTTGCTAAGAGACCAGTTTTCGCAACAGATGCTGATCTGACTACATTAGTATCATTTAATCTTTCGACTAGAAGTTGTTTGCAAGTAGACAGAAATTCCTGATTACTATCGTCTATAAATTTTGCAACATCCGAATCAACATCTTCTGGTGTTATAATGATGTTAAATTTATAACCCATATTCTGAACAAGTCTTTGAAGAGGTTTAATACCAAAATCATTTCCCTTTAAAAAACTTTCAAACTGAGGTTCCAATTGAGCTCCCAATGTTAGACTACAAATGTGTCTTCTTTTATAGCCATCATTTACTAACTCGTGAAATAGTACTCTTAATGCTTCATTGATATTTTCGATTTTCATTTCGCCTCCAGATTGTATTTTTTACTTTTTTTATTTATCTCATAAAAACATGCTTTGGAATTCGTTTCAATTGTTCATCGAATGATATTAATTTATAATTTCTAACAATCATATCGATGTTATTTTTGATAATATCTGGCATTTGATTAATTTTCCATTTAAGTTCTTCTGCAGATGGTGGAATTGAATAATTAATAATTAATTCTATTGATTTTGTAGGTCCAATTCCATGAATTCCTGGAATAGCATCTGCTTTATCTCCACCAATAGCTAAAATCATAGGGATATATTCTGCTGTAAGAATTCCTCTTTTAAACTTTTTATTTATATAACTGATTGCATTTTCATTATCATAAGCATCAAATTGTATTTGATATCCTCCTTTATTTTTATTTTGACTCTGGTGAAAGGATGTCACACACTGTATTGTATTATTGTACTTACAACATTGTAATAAATCTTTATCAACAGATAATATGACATTTAATATATCTGCTTGATCACTATCAAATAATCCATTTGTTATACAATATTGAGGAATTAAGTCAGATTCATATTCTCTAAGATAATAAACTTTTGACAAATTTTTCTTAGTAAACATTTGTTCAATTTTTTGATAATAATATTGTTTAATTTGTCTGAATAGTTCGATATCATTATTATTATCCATAATTAAATTCAAAGTTGATCGACCAGTTTTATAAGAGCTATCAATTATTTTTTGTTGCTGGCAATATCCATCGTCGTATGCTAAAACAAAAAACGGATCATATGTCTTAAATTGAAAATAAAGTCCGTTTAAAAAATCTCTTAATTCTTCAATTAAGATTTCGCTAACTTTGCCATCAGTTGCGTATCTTCCAAGTTCTACTAATATAACATCTTTATTATAAAATCCTTTAGCTATCGATTGAAGGTCAATAAAAAAATTGATTCTTTTTTTATTGAGTTTTTGAAGAATCTCAAGAATCAACGAGTATTTTAAAGCATACTTGATGTAGTATTTCACTCATCTCCTCCAAATCAAAAAATATAACTTTCTACTAGAATTATTTCTATATAAAAATTGAAAAAAATAAAAATACATATTTGTTATAATAAAATAAATTTTTATTTTTTTGATGGGTTAACAAGTCTCAACATTGCATATTTATTGATACATTCAAGTGTATTATCTCTTGCTTGCCGCCGTTTAAAAATATTCACAATCGTAATTGGTGTGTGAATATATTCATTTGTATTAATTCCTGTTTTTTCATCCCTTTCAAAATTGTATAATTTGCCAAATTGTAACCAATCCGGTGGTGTGTTGGTAGTTTCATAAAATTCAATTCTATCAATATGTTCTGTAAATAAACTCATACAATCCGATATTCTGTTTTTTGCCTCTTCTAATTTATCTGGATAATAGACTCGCATAGATGTTACTCTCGAGTTTTGTTTTTCAGACGTGTTATTTGCCATTAGGACTTTTGGAAGATCACCAAAAGTTTCAGATACTTGAGTCATATCTGAACTAATAAAATTAATAACAGCGTTAGGTCTATTTAGAATACCTTGTATGTCGATAAACGGCACAGTTCCCAATAAATGTGTAAATTTCATGATATTTAAATTTTGAGAAATATCTATTTTTTTAAAAACAGATAGACAGTTATAGAAATTTATCAAGATACACCAAATTGGAATTTTTCCTTTATTTGGGGCAGAATCATTATCATAATTTCCGAAATTGAAAGTGTCAAAAAACCAGAAGCTTGGAGTACTGAAAGGTTTATATGTATTGATTAGATATTCAGGAACATTCAATTCTGGTATAGTTGGTGGAACAGTAATTTGACTATATGTTGATAAATTTATCGAGTTCTTATCACCAAGAACAACTTGTTTAATACTTTTTACATCTCCACCATATTTTTTAATTATATGATCTGTAAATGATGTTATTTTTGATTCTTTAATTTGAGGATTAAATGAATTGTTGATAATTGTTTCCAAAGCGATTAAATTAGGATTTTTAACGCTTTCTGGAATTACAACAGGAGTGAATATTTTATTGAATCCGGTATTTTTACTCATTTGCCAAGCAATAGGATTGACCAGTAACATTCTGACTGGAACTGCTCCTTCTGCTATTGGTCTATCTGTATTTATATTATCTTTTTGTTTACTAATACTCACAATGAGAACAAATGATGTATAAAATTTTTCTTGAATATTTGTTCCTAATTGATTAGAATCTTCAATATTTTTTATTTGGTAACATGTTAGTTCATATTGAGGAAATTGTCCATTGTTTATTTCGGTTTCTATAACAGTCAATGTAGCTGTTGGTACCATTGCTTGCATATCTATATATGTTGCTTGTTTTAGAATCGGATTTCTAATGAATGCAAGATAGTGAAAATCTGTTATATCTTGAAGATTTTTATCAGCTCCATCTGCTCTTGTTAAAAGAAGTTCATATGTTGCTGTTGTTCTTTCATTTGCCATAGTTTTAACTCCGAAAAATAAAAAATATTTATCGGAGAGATCTGGTTGAAGATCTCTCCGATAAATTTAATTTAGATAGTTTTAATTTCGTTTATTTTATTAATAAATATTTTGCTCGCCATACTGGCATCTTCGCCAATATATAGTTGAATGTATGGCCTTAGACATTCACCAAGTCCAACTTCAAAAGAGTCTTTAAACTCTAATAAACCAATACATTCTTCAGCTAGACCAAAGTTAGCGAAAGTCCCAGATGTGAATTCTCTTTTATCAACAATTTCTTTCCAACTTGGAGAAAGTTCTTTTATACTTGTCACCGCTACTATTGTATATTCTCTTTCTGGACGTTCTCCAGTATCTAGCTTTACTAATTGTAAATCAAGTTCTTCTTTGTGAAGGCAACTTAAAATATCAAGAAATAATTCTTTATTTGAACTTAATTGATCATCTTTATCAAATGTCTCGATCATATCTGTCCAAAATTCATCACCATAATTTTCCAGACACGCATATACGACTTCGATTTCATTTTTTGTCATTTCTTTCTCTCTTTAATTAGCTCGATTAATTCTTGTTCGGTTATAATCTTAACTCCTCTTTCAATGGCTTTCTTAAATTTATTTGAATCGCTTGGAGTGTTACAAATTAAATAATCACAAGATGTAATACTTGTATTTGATCCTCCAAACTTTTCAATTACTTGTTCATAAGCTTTTCTTGGCTTACTTAGACTTCCAGTTATACAGAAGCTCTTGCCGCTTAACGGCCCTTCTTCAGTTACAAATGAAATCCCAACATCTATAAGCTTTTTGATGAGATCTTTATTTTCTTTCAATCCTTTAATGATTGATTTAATTTTTATTTCTCCAAGTCCTTTAACTTGAATCAATTTATAAATCATCTCTTTTAAAAGATTCTCATTTTCAAGAGCATCGAGAATTTGCTGAGGTGTGAAATTTTCTAAGATTAATTTAGCAGTTGTTGTTCCGAGATTATCGATTCCAAGAGCTGCTAAAACTTTTTCTGGTCTTGCTTTCTTTGTCTGTTCAATTCTGTTTAAAAAATCTGTAGCAGATGTTTCTGCCCAACCATCAAGTTTTAAGATATCTTCTTTTTTTAAATTATAAATATCAATTACTGAGTTACAATTTAAACTGGAAATCATCTTCTCACTAAAATTCTCTAGACCAAGCTTCTCAAAAAAGTAAGCGATTCTTTTTTGAGTCTGAGCAGGACAATCTGGATTTGAACAGTATAAATGGGTATCATCTGTTAAAAGATTTCCGTGTCCACAAGTAGGACATGACACAAGCATATCATATCGTTCGGCTCGTTTAATGACTTCATCAATATAAGGAATGACATCACCAGATCTCACGAGTTTGATGATAGCTTCCGGTCCAATTGCATTTTCATAAATGAATTTAGCATGAAAACCAGTCGCCCGTTGAATGGTAGCTCCACCTAACACTACTGGTTTCACAACAACGACTGGAATAATCTTTCCAGTTCTTGATGTGCTCCACTCAACACTAACAACTTCTGCTTCTGCCGACATTTTATTAAATTTAAAGGCTATCTTTTTTTCAGGCAATTTAACATTTTCAACTTCAGAATTGTTAACAGTTATAACAATTCCGTCTTTGTCATACTGAGTTTCTTCTCTAATCATTTCTTTTGCAGCTTCTATTGTCATCTCTTTAGAATCTGCGTAAGAAAACGAAACACAATTTCTGTTTAAAATACCAAATGCTTCCTGTATATATTTCATACGCTCAAATTCTGAAATTGTAACTGGATGAGAACTAACAGAAATTGGAACATAAGTATGAAATAATACATATAAATACTGCAATTTACTATGATCATCTCTATTTATGATACCAGCTGCTGCATTTCTCTTAGTCTTGTAACCAATTGTTTCTGGTTCACAATTTAGAAGAATTTCTCCTTTGAAATATTGTTTATTATCATTTGTTCCTGGATTGTTTATTGTACTAATCTTATTAGGAACAAATTTGAGAGCTTTAGCTGTGATATTTTCACCTTCGTAGTGATCACCTCTGAGCCAAGCTCCGGTTAATTTTCCATCTGTATATTCACACTCAATTGCAACTCCATCAAGTTTATGTGACAAGATGAAGCCGCTTTTATTGTCATATTTATCTAACCAATTTTGAATATCATCTTCGAATTTATTTGAGAGACTTCCAAGAATATATGGTAATGTCTCTATATTTCTTTTTGGTTTATTTCCAATTTTACTCAGAAACTTAGAGTTTGGACGAAGTTTTTGTAAAATTCTTTTATAATGATCATAATCGTCATCTGAAATTAACGGTTGTCCTAGTTCATACGCTTCAAGACACTGTTCGAGTTGTCGTTCAAGTTCATTTAGATCTTCGGATGAATATTCATCCATTTTCATTCTCTCCTTTTACCAAAAATGTTCAAAGTTATGTTAGTTTTTATCTAGTTTTATTCTGATTTAGTGAACAATATCAAAAAATCAGTTTCTTGCCATTTCAATTTGAGTGTGCTGCCTTAAAAATTAAATCTGTTATATATTTACAATCACAGCTGTATTTTACTCCGTTGTGGATAAGTTCCACCGGAACATCTAGATCAATGCTCAATTTAATTGCTTCTTTAATACAATCCATATCGGCAGCTCCAGACGTTGCTCTTACAACTAGTTTTACTTTTTCGATATTATTTGACATTTTGATCCTCTAAAATTTCGGCAATTCGTTCATTTGTTAAGCCGCAGCCAGGAAACTTAATCAATATTCTGGTCACAACTTCAACAGTTTCCATATCTGATGAAGAAATTTTTTCTAAGAATGCAATTTCTTCATCAGATGGATTGCCCTCTTTCTCGATTAAATAATCTAACATTTTAAAAATACTATTAACATTTTGATTTTCTGACGCTATTGGATCATCAAAATATACACAGTATTTAATTTGTTTGATTTGAAATGAATATTTAGGATTTGTCATATAATCCAAAACTTTTCTCAAGATCTTACCAAATATTGGGTCTTTCAAATTTTGAATTAACATATCTTCTTTATTATTTATAGATCTATTTATATTTTCTAGTATATCATAAATTGCTTTTAAACTATTCATCATAATTTATTCCTCTTTTAAAAATCTTCCAAAAATATCTATTTTTGATTCTGCTACTACATAGATCGTCTCTCCTGGATTTTGTGAACTTACACTTGTTGGACATATTCTCTGGAAATGCGTAGGATGCAGATTTGCTATCACACCTGGAGCTTGCCCCGCATTTGGACTCAACATGTGTACTTTATGCTGCAACATTGTGTCATATGCATTTACATTATCATAGATAAATTTGTTGTGAAGATTTATATAAAAGTTTTTTACCAGTTCCATTTGATCCATTGAAATCTCACTAATATAGAATCCCCTAGATGCTTGAGACGCTGCATGAGCGATACGTTTGAATATGGGCCAGAGAAGAATTTCAATGAATACTAATCGTTTCTGATCAAGATCAATAAATGTATCGGGTACCATTGTGTTAAACAACTTCACAACAAGTTTTAATAAGGTTTGAATATTTAAATCTTTTTCTTCTAGATTATAACATTGTTGATACAATAATTTTGTATAATCATCAAAGAAAATATTATGAAAATGGTTTTGTATTGATGTTCTGTCTGGATCACATTTAAACAAATTACTGAAATAGATCAACACATCTCGTTCAGGCGATGCCATGTTTGTTATACTATTGCTGAATACTTGTTGTATAAGGTCTTTTTTTAATTGGGCTTGTTCTGAAATACTATCTGATAAAAATATATCTAGAAAATATATCGCCGGTATATTATTGCCCATAAATGTTATTAATTTATCATATATTGTGATTGAATTAAATGTGCTCGATAATTTAATTGATTCTTTTTTAATAATAATGGGTTTGTCTAATATATATAATGTTGGAATAAAGTGATTTTCATTAAGTGTGAAAAAACACCCATCAATTAGTGTTGGAATAAGAAACTTAACAAATGTCTTATTTATAGAATTAAATAATACATCAACTGATACTTGTGTGAGAAAACTATTGTGGATACCATTGTATGTTTGGACATCTTTAATATTCACGCTGCTAACTTTTAAATAGTTTTTATTTTGTTTTGAAACATATTCTACACACAAGTTCATAAAATAATCGATAAGATTATATTGAGCAGATCTGAAACTGCTGATGGTGAAATAATCTCCATCAGCAGTTTCAGATGATTTAGTTAGAAGATTCAATATCTTCCTCCTTTATTGATTGTCAGTCTTGTTTTTGTGACTGATCCTCTTTATTTGTTGATTGATTATTATTTGGTTTATTCAGAATTCTCAAATCATTTGCTATGATTTCGTATGCTTTTCTTTTTGTACCACTGTTTGCGGGGACTTCATATTCTCTTGATTGGATTTTTCCTTCTACATAAATTTGTGAACCCTTTTTAAGGTATTGTGCAGCAACTTCTGCAAGACGTCTCCAAAAAACAATACGGTGCCATTCAGTGTGTTTTTGTTCATTACCTTGATTGTCTTTCCAAACTTCAGAAGTTGCAATACTAAGATTGCATACTGGTGTACCATCTGTTGTATAACGAAGTTCTGGATCCTGACCAAGCCAACCAATAAGAATAACTTTGTTAACCGACATTTTTGTTTCTCCTTTGTAGTAGTTTGTTTTTATTCCTTAAGAAAGTTTAGACATAAGTCTACGACTTCCTTAGTTCGGCTTTTAATCGTTCTGTTTTCTGGTAAATTATATTTGCCATCTGATATTAATTGTCTTAATAAATCTTTTTTTCCAGCTGTCCAATCACTTTTTACTGAAAGAATTTCTTTAACTGCGAGATCACACCCAGCGGCAAGCATACTTTCAATTTCCATTTGGCCTACTCTGCTACCGCCACCGCGTGCTCTTCCTTTAGTGGGTTGTTTTGTTATTGATTTGACACTACCAAAGTCTCTTGCATTGATAATTTTACTTACCAATTTTGACAGTTTTTGAATGTATATTGGAGCGCATAAAATATTTTTTAGATATACATCTTGATCGGGAAATGCAATGTCTACTTTTAATTTCTGTCGCATAAATTTAAATAAATCTTTTTTAATTAAAATTGTTTCTTTATATTCTATCGAATTTTTCAAAAGAGTTTTAATATCTACTTCTGCAAAAGATGGCGCTTCAACAAATAAATTTGACTGATTTATATCTTCAATAAATTTATTTTTGAATTCTTCATCATCTAAATTAGCAATAATTTCATTTTTAACTCTTGTATAATAATTTATGTCAATTTGTTTTAAAATTGATTCATTTAACCAATTTATAGTTTCTTTAACATTTTCTGGGTTCGATTTGATATGTTGATCGCAATACATTACAGATTTTGCTACAACTGCTTCTAGTAACTGTCCAAGATTTTGTCTAGAAAATACACCAAATGGATTAAAGATCAAATCAATTGGTTTGTTTGTGCTTAGAGCAATTGGTCGAAGCTCATCTGGAAGTATTAGACTGACAATGCCTTTATTTGCATATCGATTTGCAAGTTTATCTCCAATTACAGTTGAATACTCTTTTGAGATTTCTAACTCGATTAAATAGACTAAATTGTTTAAACTGATATCACCCCTTGTACCTTTTGATTTTTCAATATATAGATAATATTTTTTTAAAATATGCTCAACATACTGATGATTAAAATGTTTCCCAAGATCACTATACGTTTTTGTGATAAATGTTCCATATTTTAAATATAATTGATCAAGTATACTTTCTAATTGCTGATCAATCATTACTTGAGTCTTAAACTTTTTGAATCTATGTATCTTAATACCAGATACTTGGCCGTTATCAACCTTAGTTTTAATTTTGTCAATAGCAAAATTATCATTACCAACAAATCCAAGATCTAATAAATCTGATAATGATATGTTCTTCAGGGCCATTTGGACCTTCATTTTAAGATCCGAATAATTTCTTGTTGCACTGTCTCTTGGAGCAATTAAACAACATACTATATCATCTTTAATTTGTTGTCCAACTGCAGGAAAATATGTATATGAGTTTGAGTATCTTTTATAGAACGGCTGCATTAATGTGTATTCATAAATCGGAATATATACTTTGTCTATTTGATAATATTTCGCTTTATCTGCCAGACTTTCTGAAATTGTAATTGCGTCTTCATGATTAAATCCAAAAAATGGCATATAAGCTGTAAATACGTTATATCCATAAGAGGGAACACCACTGATAAAACAATCATAATTTGCCAGAATGTCTCCTTTTTTAAATTTTGATTTTTCTGGCAAAGCATATCTTAATCTAGTTCCAAATGAACCTGTTGTTTTCTTAATCGGTGGAAGGTGTATGTCTTGAATTTTCTGAAGATTTGAATATTGAACTATTATTAAATCTTCATTTTTAAACAATACTTCCCCATCATCTTTTGCAATAACAATTCCCATTCTTGAGGAATCCACGATAGATCTATAATCTGAACCTATCACATATGGGATTTCAGTATTTAAACTTGTAAGAGCTTGTTGTATTTGTTTGGCACTCATACTTGCTCTTGTTGAATCTGTTGATGATAGAAATGGAATGGTATTCAAATTTACACTAACGATCATATTTTCTCCTTTTTTATCGGCTTAAATCTTATAAAAGCTATTCCATTAATACAAACCCATACTCTTCCATCTTCTGCAATTTGAATTCCCAAATCACCGTCTATTAATTTATCACTTGGTAGATTTTCAATACTAATTCTACCAAATTGATGAGTTTCTGGATATTCTTCTACTACTTTTATATCTCTAGAGTTCTCTATTTGGTTTTTCATCAGTCTTTTCATATGGAAAAACTATCCAATCTGAGTTTTTAACTTGTTCAACAAAATATGTTGGTTTTATAACAGATCTCGGTTTATAATAAACTACAGCAGAATCAAAATGTTCTTCTCCTTCTTGGAGTTGTTTGAGAGTCTTTCCCGTGTCTACCAAATCATCAACAACTAATACATCAGAAAAGCCCGTAAAGTGCTTAAAATCTTCAAATTCAAAATATTTGAGATTACAGAAATGACTAATGTATACACCTATGATACATCCACCTCTTGGCAATCCCACAACGTATTTATATTTGTTTTTGGGAATCACATTACATAATTTAATGATATCATCGTGAAATTTTTGTGGAGTAATAAAAATTTTATTCCAGTCTTTTTCCATTTATCTCTCCTTTATGTGAAACTGAATAAAAATATAAATTATAAACATATTATTTCTATATAAAAAATGTAAAATTAAAAATTATCAAGAAAATTAAAGTCGGCAAGATCTTTAACTAGATCTTGCCGACTTTAATTTTACATTTATATCAACCCTTGTATATGTAACTGACATTTTTTTAGTAATTGTATATCATCTGTTGGATAATCTCTACAGACCTTTGGCCGATGATCATAAATCATACAACCTTTTTCGTCATCAAGATGTGGACATTTTAAATCAAATTCCACTAAAAGCAACTCTTGATCATCAAATATGAATTTTTTGGTTCTTCCACCTCTTGTTTCATAAAATTCTATCACTTCATCACAATATTGATATATTGATTGTACTGCAATTGTTTTGCAACATTCTTGACATTTTATGCAGATTTTTGAGAATTCTTTATTATTTTCCATTGTTGTTTTTTCCATTGATTATTAAATGATCGATATATGGATACTCATTAGTTGAATAATAAACTTTTTTAATACCAACATATTCTAAGTACATTTGACACCATCTACATGGTTGCGCCAATCTTAATTGATTTTTATTATTAACTCTTATCACCAACATTGATAAATTTTTTAAATCAGTTTTTGCCTTAATGATGGCATCAACTTCAGCATGAACAGTTCCCGGCCATTTTTGAAATTTGCTCTTTAGATGTTTAACAGATCTTTGTGGATGATTGAATCCTTTTGAAATTATTTTTGATTTGTCGAAAATAATAGCTCCAACTTTCTGTTTGTGCTCACTTTTTTGAGCTTCTTCTACAGCTTGTTTTATAAATCTATGCATCAGTTTCCTCAAGCCATTTTATATCTTCTGGTTTATTTTTAGAAATTTTAAGTTTCCAATCCCAAGATGTAGATGAATCATAAACAATACACAATCTTCCAATTCTTTCTAATGATTTTTTATCAGTTGTTTTAATTAGAATTCCAAAGTATCTAAAATTTGTTCCACTAAATAGTTCAAAATCCACAATTTCACATAAAAAATAATGAGTATTTGATTTATATTTTGTTCTACTAGTTACAATTTGTTCTCCAGGATATGCTTCTGGAATTGGAATTGTTTTGTCTTTTTTCGCTTCTTTTTTATATTAATATATTCTTTTAATGCTTCATGACGAATGTCGGAGAATTTAACTTCGTTAGATCTACCAACCATTAATCCAACATCTCTATCTGTCACTGGAGATTTCTGCATATTTAGCGCCTTTTTTGAACTTTCTTTGAAAGTTTTTCAGTTATCTTATTTCCTTCCTGATTACATAATGCAACAATCGCGTCATCATCAAACAATGCGTCATAAACTTCTTTAGTAAATGAATTATGAATATCAAATATTATTGGTCCAGGAATTTGATATGCACCATATGGTTCGATCTTCTTTTTTTTAGTTTTCATAATAATCTCTTTCTATAATTAGTAATTTGTTATAATTGCAATTGCATTATGCGCATGGATTGACTCATCAGATTCAACACTCACTCTAAATTTTTCAATATCAGTAATGTTTGATAATTTCATATAAACTGATCTTGCAATATCCTCAACGAATTTAGGATTATTGTAAGCTCTTTCTGTTACCGTCTTCTCATCAATTCTTTTGAGTACGGAGTATATTTCGCATGATGCAGATTGTTCGGCAACATTGATAAGATCTTCAATCCAAATAAACGCATTTTCCTTGGTCTGAATATTCATTTCAATTAGACATTTTTGGTTGTGCGCGCCGTACTCTGAGATTTCTTTCGAACAAGGACATAAAGAAGTTGCTAAAACTTTCACACCTAATTTGAATATATATGTGTCAATTGTTTTTATTCCTGTGAAACAAATATGATAGGGTAATATTCCTGGTTCGTTTGATGTTGGTGCAATCTTCTGAATAAAATATGGAAATCTATAGCTTACTTCACAAGTATCAGCTTCTGCTGATATTCTGATGTTTTCCGCGATTGAGTTGATTAGTTTTCCGCTAAGTTGTTGACCAACAAACTTTTGTAAGCCAATTATTAATCTACTCATATTTGTCCCTTTGAGATGCTCGGCAAGATCTACATAACAGTCAACTTTAGCGACAGAATGTTGAACTCCGCCGTTTTTCATAGAAACAAATATTGGTAATTCAACGGAATTAATACCAACTCTATTAATTTTAATTGGGTATTTTGGATTTGTATATTGTACGTCTGCTAGTCTTTTTGACATTATTTATTCTCCTTTTATGATTTTCTATTTTTATATTTCTCCGACGAAAGAACCATTATTAAGAAATTTTTAACTTTCTCTTGTAGTCCTGGGTTGGTGCTTTCTCTATTACCACTGACATTTAGAACTATAATATTATTCCAATCAATCCATCTAATAAAAGCTTCTTTAGTTGGATTAATAATACATGGCTTTCCAAATTTTTTACAACTATTAATTGTTAATTTACCACCGGGGCTGTTTTCGTTGCCAAACCAAACCGTTCCATTAGAATTCTTAACATTTTCAATTGTTCTTGGTCTATAATTAAAATCTTGATGATCTGTCAATCCATATACTTCTCTAAGAGAAGGATTGGAGCCAGTTTCTGTTCTGAAACCTTTGGGTGCAACGCCTCCAGTCTCGAGTTTCAGAATTTTACCAGCTTCCAATCCTTCTTGATCTGCTCCAGTTTGACCACCTGATATAATTTTAGTTATCATCTGTATCTTCTGCTTGATATTGTTTGTTTCGACAATTTGAATCTAGAAGACTTTGTAATTTATCTAAAATCTTATCGCAAACGGCTATCATTAGCCTACCATTTGGACTGTCTGCATTGAATTTGCGTGTGTTTGGGTTCGTTTCATAACCAAATTTCGGGGCTAGAGATTCATAAATCTCATGAAAGCTACAAGCGAGCATTTCATCTGAGATTAAATCCTTAAGTGTCGGAATTCTTTTCATTTTTTTTTAATCTCCACTACAACATCGTGAAATCTAATTCACATTATCTCCTGGAGGATCTACGACATTTGGTATCCTTTTCCCCATGTTCTTTACCCGGATTGATACTCTTGTAGAAGTCCACTCCGAGCAATATCTGGTATGATCTGCGTATTGATCTTTGACTCCAATAGTTAACGATCTTCCATCGGGATGAACACACTGTGAATGAGTAGTATGTTCGTCTTATGTATACTTGTAATACTTACAAGTAGTACATCTTTTCCTGTGAAATTTTAACTGAACCATTTTATTCATCTTTTCCATCTTTTATGGTCATCAAGGCCTCACTATGTTTCGGCCAATCGTACTTCTCCCACCGCATTTTATCTGTTAACCTGGAATCATCCCAAAAGGCTTTGTACTTAGCGATGTCATCTTCCAGCTCCTTAATCCTCTTTTTGAGGGCGTCCTTTTCTCTGCAATCATCATCATGTAGTTTAGCCTGTTCGGAAGAGACCAAGACCACACTCCCGCCATCATACCATTCGTTCAACATCTCTCTGATATATTCCTCAAACTCACCAGGTTCACCTCCTGGGTCACCACTATCTACTATCACCGTGATAGTGTCATTGAACCCAATGATTCCTGCCGACATCTCGCCTGGCATGCAGACCTCGAACTTGAAACACAGTTGTTTCATTTAGCCTCCCTGAACCAATATTCTTTGTTCATAGTCCTTAACCAAACTGTTTCCATTTTCCCCTCTTTTACCGTTAATTTGCGAATGATACTGCACTTCTGAGGATTATTCTTGCACATATCAGGATCAAGGCCACTACATCCGGTAAGACGGCAGAGTTCGGTCAGTTCAGGTAGATTGGTCATTGGCGGCTCCCTTTAATACTTGCAGTGGTCTCTTTTCCAGCGGTCATAATCTCTCTCGTCCGCGCCGGGATCATTCTATGGAGCCCAAGGATCATATCTATCTGCGGAGTTATTCCACAAGGTGCATCGGGATCTATGTTACGCATAATTACCTCCTTTCGATCAGTTCGTTAAGGTGCAAAGATAACTTCATATCAAAATTCCTCCCGCAATCTATCCAATATCTCATCACAGGCCGCTTTCCACGCAATAGTGTTATCTTTGCTACGCACTTCGGCAACGACAACCTCCACATACTCCATAGCCATTTCAATAGCATCCTCTATGGCATGATCAGCGTCTTTAATTTGAGCATGAGTTGCTCGGCCTTTACATATCTTGGTTATCTTTCTCATCTCTTCCTCCTTGAAATAGCCACAGTGCGATAGGTTTAGCCCTGCTTCTTTATCCTATCACGGCCAAGTATGATGTTGTCTCTGGGGCAATACCGCTGTGGCTATTTGTCTTATTCACTGCCATGTTCTCTCTGTTGCTGTTTTACTTTCCCCATGCTTAGGACACGTTTCGCTCGGCTCATCAGCCAACGGACCACAGTCGCAATATCACTGTTCTTGGCAAATGTGTTTCATCTCTTCACCTTCCTTTTCTTCCTTTCAGCGCACAAAGAATCTGCGTCAGTGCATTACCATCATTCGGGCTATCCTTGCTTACGAAGTCAAAGCACCCGTCTGTAGGGTATCTCCATCGTCCAATTTTGCAATCATCGGCCTCAATGTCGCAGTGGATGCATTCTGGACAGATGCAGTCTTCAGGGTATATTCGGCTCATCATTTCCTCCCCTGACCCAAATCAATAACTCTACAAGGGCATCGCATGGGTTAATGTTTTTGTGTTCCCCTTCCCAAACTTCCCCTCTATCGTTACCATAGCAAACAAACGTCTTCATGTCTGCACTTTTGGTTACAGACAACATCATTATATACCCATGCCTTGTTCCTATGTTGCAGGGCAGTTCTCTCCATATTTCGGCAAAACAAGGGGCTGGAATATAATGTCCGTAATCATATGTACATTGATCTTTTATCAATAATTGCGTTTCTTCACCATTTATAGATTCTCTCCATAAGGCATCAGTCTTCAACACAATCCCTGCGTCTGCCAGCTTCTTGCTGGCTTCAAGACTTGCGTAATTAAGTTTGTTCATTTTGTTCTCCCTTTCCACCAATCCGCAACAAGTTCACAGAACCGAGCGGGCTGAATGAGCCAAGCTACGTTGATGAGGTCACTTTCCATTCATGCGCCCATGTTACTTACCCTCTCTCTTCGACAATCTTTCCTATCTTCCCATGACGCAGGAGGTCTTGCTCTACAGATTTAAGTATTTTCCCTCTATCATCTTCAATAATACGACTTTCATAAATAACTATTTTTGAATATATAAGACTAAATAATCCAATTATGAATGTTGCTATAACAATCACAATAATAACAATCAAACTAAATACAATATCAAAATCTCTTTTTCTTTCTTCTTCAGAATACATTGACCATATACTCTCCTTTGGATCTTTTTAGTTGGCTTTTCTCTATTGAAAAATAAATGTTCATCGGCAAGATCTTGCCGAATTACTTTACAATGATATCATTTCTATATATAATTTTCAAATAAGAAAAAGACCAAAATAAAATTTTGAGCTAGCGAGAATAGTTAGTTCTTGCTAGCTCTCGCCGGTTTAAATATTTTCTGGATATATCTCTTCAAGTAACTGTTTAAAGTCATATATTATTAACTCATGTGGAATCTTTACGCACTTTTATTACTCCTAGAAAATCTTTCTTCACATTCGCGTTCCCAACATCTAGGACACACTTGTTGTTTCTTTTCAGTGTCAATAAATAGTCTTTTTATAGTCGGTCCTATGTCTATATTACATTTTGAGCATTTAACAAGTTCGCTATTTTCCTCTATCTCTTTTTCAAATTCTACACCACATTTTGAACAAAAGTTATCAGATTCTTGAACTGTTGTACAACAACCATCACATCTAAAAACTACCGAGTAGCGAGTCTTATATTTAATTTTTTTAGCTTTTGCTATTTTATCACTACTTGTAAAAGGCATTTTTATCTCCTTGTTATAAAAAATGGGAAGCGACTGAGCTATCATACATAGGGCGTTTCCACTCCCATGTATGAGTCACCCAGTCTTATCTACATATTTAATTTGCTTCCCTCGGACTATTATTATTTTCTTGTTAATTTATCTAGACTTTCCGCGATACTTTCAAAAGAATCTGCGATTGGTTCGTATTCTCCACATACAAGTTGATTTATCGCACATATCAATCTTTCAATCTGGTCGTGCTTTTCTATTTTCTTTCGTTCTGTTTTATCTATTATTGTCCTTTTATACTCTCCCAAGAAAGATTTTTTCATAAATTGTTAAATTTTCAAGATCTATTTCATCTAACTCTTCTAAATCTACTTGCTCAATTGTATTTTTATTTGGTTGATATAACAATCCAATTCGGCTAGAGATATAAGCTGCCATCATTTTGTCACCAAGTTTAAATGTAGGCGCCTGATTTTGCCGATATCTCCAAAATATTTTATTATCATAATCAACCAAGAACATGTTACAGAATAACATTTCCACAAAAGAGCTGTATACATTTCCAACTTCTAATAGAGCAGTCATCAGGTCTATATAATATGGAACAACAGAAGTTGTGACTGGTCCTTGTTTTAATATTTTTTTAATGGTATCAACAACTGTAATTACATCATGATTATATATTGTGGAATTGTCTTCTCCAAACACGAGTTTATTTCCATTAATTTTTTGTAAACCATATATTATTTTCTTTACTGAAGTTGAATCTGTTATCAATTTTTCGGGAAATTGATTTGTATCAAATTCTAATGTTGTTAATTCATTACCAGTGGCATTTTTTTCAGTTTTAACATCAATTAAATGCTTTTGGAAAAAATCTATAATCTCCTCATCGGTTGGTAGTGTTGCGCGACCACTTTCGTGAACATTTTTATTCAATAAGAGACGCTACTCTCTTACTCGCTTCTTAGAGCAGCTCATAGTTACCTATGAGATTAGACTATATCATCATCCTTAGAGTTTCTATATTAGATTTTTCTAAGGATGTCTGGCGCTTCCACTCGCTTGAGTGTACTCCCTTTCGGGATAGTCGTTACACCTTCAACAACTAAAGTTAGCAGCTTTAGTTGAAGCTTGGCTCGGTATTGTCCTCAACATTACTTGGTAGGAGTTTCACCGAATTCACCAGATTATTTGGTTGAAACATTACTGTTTCATGACGCATCATTTACGTCCTAAGAGTAAGTTGTGTTAATCTTTCTGTAATCAGTTGTCCGGCAACGATACCAACATATTTTGTTGTAAGTTTCTTAGCTCCGAAACACTTTTGACATATTTTAAATGATGGATTGACACATGTCATTGGAGATCGAACTTTAATTTTTTTATTGATATAACTATTTGCTGTTTTAGCATCAAGTTCTTTCCATTCTGATGGGAAATTTTCAGGATCACAGTAGTATTTTCCTACAAGAGTTTGAGCATGATCCTTTGACATTACAACAAATTCCAAATGATTATTAGTTTCACAATCATCAAGATCAAACTCAATCATTGACATACTCATAACCAGTGTGCGTTCGAGATAGCCTGAACTGGGAGTATGTTTTGATTTATCTTTTATGCTTTTGCGAGTTGCCGGTGCAACTCTAAAATACTGATCCTCTGTTAATCCTTCCAATAAACTAGATTTAATTGGTCTCGAAATGACCTTATTTTCAGCATCGGCCGAATATCCAATTGTAATGGCTGATCTAGCCAACTGTGCCCTACTAAATCTTGATCCACTTTTAAATAATTTATAAGTACTTGAATTTTCATCCATATTATCTATGCATTTGTTTGTTAACGCTTCAATAATATGATAACCAAGTCTTATATTATTATTTGGAAGTTGTCTAAATATTCTGTCAGTTAGATTGTCTTTAAGATCAGCCATTTCTTCAATATCTAGACTCGGAGTATAATTTGTTGTAGAGATAAAGAAGAATAACATCTTTTCTAAATTAGTTAATGCATTGTAATATTTATTATTATCTTTATTATAATAATTGTAAATTGTTTCACTCACTTCATTTATAATTTTTTTTCCAATACTTTTAGTAATAACTACATGATCGAATCCGCAAAATTTATTAAATAAACAGATTCCGTAGCTATATATCTCTCCTGATTTCATTTGAACTGCACTGTATAAATTTTCATTCCATAATGTATAATTTTCTGGCAGATCTTTGAGATGTTCAAGATTATAAATAATGATATCATGTTCATTGAATTTTTGCTTAGTTAAAATGAAAGCAGCATATAAAGCTTCATGTCGGATTGTTGCTAAAAAGTTTGTATTCTGATCATATGTGATTGTATTTTTTAAAAATGCTTTTTCTTCCATTTCTTTTAGTGCGGCGAGATCATGTATGATATAAATGGCAGCCGTGTCTCCGTCTGCGTCCATGTTTAATGGTTCTAGAAATAATGGACTTACATGAATTGTTTCATCATCTAGGTCATCTGTTGGAATTAGCTCAACAGCAGGACAAGAATGACGCCACAACGACGGTTGTCTGTTGATAAATGCCAATCTTTTTAATTCATATTCAGATAGTTTATCTTGATCTTTCATTTTCTCCCCATTAGTCAAAATTGTCTTCTTTAAATTCTTGTTCAAGTTTTCTTCTTCTAATTAACGATTTGACAGTAGCAGTAGGAAGATCATCTTCTTCATCATCTTCTTCCTTTATCTCTGAAACTTCTTCGATTCCTGCCGGCGAACAAAACCATTTTAAAAATTCATCAAATATGTTTTTATGCGCATCGTAATCTTCGAATTGTGTATAATTATCAAACAAGATTGTGTAATCATCTTCTTTATATTTTGATAGATAGTACAAAAAATATGGATACCATAATTTGTACAACATTTTTCGACTTACTTTAACTCTATAGGGCTCTAAACTCGGATCAATAACAATTACTGATCTACCAGAGAATTCAATTGTTTTCCCCAAGATTGATCCTCTAATAAATCCGGTTTTTCCAGAGATGGCCGCAAAAACAGACTCATATATCAAATCAACATAATATTGACATCTTGCCGTTGCCCTATCGTATTCTGGAATAATCGAATCTACTAATTCGTCCTCAATAGAATTTTCAAGATTGAATTTTAATTTATCAAACCAATCTTTTTCTTTTTGACGAATAATTTCTTTAGATGGTAAATTTAAATTATTTTGATTGATCAAACTTATATAATGTTTGTTTACTTCGACATATCGAAATGATCCTTTTTTCTTAGGATCTTTCACAATCGGCCGAACATCTGGAGGAAGAACTTTAACGACATTAATAATGCATTTATTCTCAAATAATTCTTTAGCTATATCGAGATTTAATATTTCTGCAGTATATTTTAATGCAAGTATAAAACTATAAAGACCCGTAATTCTTATTGGAACTGTAAAGTATCCAGAAACAGGTGTAAATGAATGTGTTACTTTTAAATGTGTTCCTGAATGTGAAACCATTAAATATCTCGATGTTGCTGTTAATGCATCAGCTTTCTTTGGATCTAAGATGTGTTTGTGATTTGTCCCAACTATCTTTTTCAGATATTTTCTTTTCGTTGGTTTTATAACTGGAAATACCAATGTAATCTTTCCAAAAGTTTTGAGACGAAGATCACTTGGTCCACAAAGTACACCACATCTGTCACAAATTTTTCCACCATCATAAGATCCTAATTCAAGTTTACCACATTTGCAACGAAAATCATGAATTGGACCAAATATTGATTCTGATAGTAAACCATTTTCGTCAATAGACGCATATTTTCCTACGAAAATTTTAGTACTGGTTACTTCACCACCAAGTGTTCCCATTCATTTCTCTCCTATTTGTCATCAAGTTCCATATTTACAATTGCATCCATTATACTAATTATTTCATTAGTTACAAGATTTGATTTGGTTTTTTCTTTGCCAAGTTTTTCAGCAGTCTTCTGAGCTGTAATGTTAAGTTTTTGCTGCTCTTTTTTGTTCTTTGTTTTTTCTTCATGTTCGGTTGTGAAAACGGTTGGAGCTTTAACAGGCATATTATCTAACAAATATTGATCTGTTTTTAATTTATTACTCAAAGTATTTGATATTTTGAATTTAAATCTTATCACATCTTGTCCTATTTTATTTGATCTTGTACGGAAAGTAATAAATTTTCCAAATTCTCGTACAGAGCATGATCCATCTTTAAGAGTTTTTTCTAAAATAGCTTGAAATATATATTGGACAAGAGTAGGTATATGAGCATTTTGAAACTTCTTTTGAAGATCCATTTCAACGTCAAGAGGAAGTTTGAACATCTGCCGCTCCCTAGTAGTATAAGTTATTAATTTCTTTAAAAATTTACAGATTTAATGCTGTTAAAACGCACAATCTTTCACCACTTCTAAGAATAGTATTGTGTCTGATTGGAACAATAGCAGCTAAACCATCTCTAATGTATCGTACATCAAATCTATCAGCAGCCTCGCTGTATACTTTAATATTATAATTATCTGAATCAATATCTGTAATATTAACAGGAATATAATACTGGCGACCCTGTAACATATATATTTTACCGTTAGATACTGTAACAACGTTCCTTTCGCCGGTCGCCAAAAATTCATAACCAACTTCAGTAATTCCTGTATTAAAATCAGAGCTTATAGAAATTGGGTTTGTAGTTTTAATTTTTTGAACTTCTTCAGAAGGTGCAGAAAGTTTTTCAATTTCTTCTTGAATTTCCTCGGGTAACAATTCCTGTTCGGAAGAAATATCTGTGGAAATCTCTTCCGATTCAGGTGGTAGTTGTTTAAAAATTTCTTCAAAATTACTCTTTCGTTTCATAAGTATCAACCTCTCTTTAAATTATTTTAATTTTATTTTTAAAACTGCTCTAGCTAGAGCAACAATGTGTTTACAGCCAGACGCAATATTAAATTCATTTTTTCTTTTAGGACGACTTATAATAGATCTTATAAATCCGATTGATCTAAGTAGACTTCCACTTCTAAAGATTGCGTTAGAAAATTCATATTTGAAACTCTCACAACTACAAAACACTTTGCATGGTGAATTGAGATGTATGTTGTTACCCTTTATCTCCATCTCTTGAGTGTATTTATTTGTGGAACTTGTTATTAATATAGTATCTTCATTAATAGTTGGTACTATGCTGGTAAAGACAACATCTTTTACTGATTTCTCTCTTTCTTTGTAGATGGCGGGCCATTTAGTAAAATACCCAATTGTAAGCATAATTACACCTCAAAAAATAATATTTTTACTGATGAGTAGTGGAGTTCTTAAAGTAGAACTCTACTACTCATCAAAATATTGTCAATTTCATCATTATCTTCCAGGAACCCACTTCATATATCCTTCCTCCTTTCCGCAGATAATAACTGGATCTCAATCAACAAATCCAGTTTCATTCATATAATTTCTATATGAAACTTTTAATTATGAAAATCCTCTACTGGGAGAGATCAGTAGAGGATTTTATGGGGGAGAATATTGAAAAAATTATTTTTCAAATTGAATATTTCTGTATATAAAGTGAAAATTTACAAAAATTAACTGTCTCAACTTTGTTTTTTAATTGATATATGGTCTATTAGAAACAAATTTTTATCCAAGTAGAGATATGTATCCAAAATAATATCCAGACATTTTTATATAGAAATACTTTTATAAAAAAGTTAATAATAAAATTTTTTAAATGATTATAAAGATTATAAAAAAATGTTTCTACTAGTAGTGGAAACTAGTGGTAGTGAAAGCTAAAGCTAACTTAATTTTGAAGTTTTCTTACCTGAAGTAATATTACTAAAACTTAATATAAAAGACTTTATATTAAAGAATATTACTTTAGATAAGTTTCTTTAAAAGAGAGACTGTGGTTTTTTATTTATACCAGCTCACTTTCAGATCATTAATTTTTTAATTCCTCCATCAGAGCAATTAAATCTGATAAACTATCTGTATCTAGATTTTTTGTTTCAATATCAGATATTTTCTTTTTTATTGTCTCTGACTTTTCTACAGTTTCTATCTTCTCAGATTCTTCTTTCTTTTTCTGCGGAATTGTTCCTGTTTTGAGCATCAATACAAAGTCTTCTGATAGTTTCTTCGCCGCCGCCAATGTTTTCCTAGTATCAATTAGCTTATACTCTAACCTGTCTTTTAAATCTATTCTTGCCCATACGTTAAATGAATTGTTTATTGTTGGAATTATCTTAACTTCTGTAACTCTGTCTGGCGAAATAAACAAATACGAAATCTCTTCTTGAAACCACAACCAATTTGTTTTTGTATCTACTGATAGAAATTTTGCTGTTACTTTTTCCTGAATAGTTTTAGATTCAGTTGTTGGCATTTTTTGTATTCTCCTATCAAAAAATAATAATGAGGTCACCATTTCTAATATATTATTTCTATATGAAAAAATAAAATAATAGAAATAAAAAATGCAAAAAATATATAGAAATAATTTTTTAAATAATCGAACGGATGTGAATGATAACAGGCATATAAGATGCCTATTTGATGACCTGACGTCTAAAAATTTGATTTCACATCCGTTCTTAATCGTAAAAAATGGGAGGAAAAATTGGAACTATCTGTATCACATTTGTTTATTCATAATAATCAGTTTTTAGGAGTCATGAAAAGTTCTATTATTAAGGATTTTCATGATGTTAAGTTGAGAATTGATTTTTATAAGATTTTAACTAATGATCAATCACTTGTTGATATGATTAAAAACAATTGTGAAAATGATCATTCAAATGTCAATACTTTGAAGTTAGTGAGTACAGATCTTGTGTATTCAAAAATATTGAACTATACTGACTCTGAAAATTTTGTGGCATATTTGAGATTTATAAATACTCGTAATATTCAAGAGGACATGGCTAAGAAACAGAATTGGATTATAGATTTTAAATTCAATTCTGATGTTAATTTCTTTAAAGTTATTTTAAATTCTCTTCAGGTATTGCGATTATATACCCAGGTGAATTCATTTTACTCAAATTATTTAACACTTGTTTCTATTATTCGGCAACAAATTTTGAATGAGAGTTCAGAAACTGTTGTTAAGCAGGAGAAAAAGGTAACAGAATATATTCCAACTCAAGAAGTTATAGAACCAGTTCCAGTTGTAACACCTCAACAACTTCTTTCAAGAGAGCGAGACATACTGGATGATGTTTTTGAATTATGTTTAAATAGCAGTATTAAGTCTAGTTTAGTTCATTATACATTTAATTATTTTAAATATGTAACAAATAAACATTGTAAAATTTTGACAAACGATAAGGCTCAAGTTCAGTATACTTGGCCGCTACTAATGCCGAAAAATATTAATGAACAATATTTTTATTCATTAATATTATCAAATACACATGTTCCAGCAAATAGTATAACGTATATTATAAAAAAGATTCTTCATAATCTTTATTCAAATCATTCAAAATATCAAGAAAACACTCTACCAATGATGATGTTGGGGTATTTATTATTTGTATATTTATTGAGATATCTATATGATTCTAATCGAGAATCATTTAGAATATATTTCAAACAGTTTATTTGTAATTCGGCCGTTCAAAATCAGTTACTTACTAAAATGATCGAAGTTGGATTTTCTGACTTTGCTACGAAAATATATTTTAAGATTGTTGATTTTGATTTGTCCGATATAAATGATGAATATAATTTGGAAAAAATTGAGAAACTTTCATCTCAATATCACCATCTAATTCCAGTATCACAAAAAGAATTTGCAAATAAAATATTTAAAGAATTACAACATAATAATGATGATAGTATAGATAATGAACCCGAAGACTTTAAATTATCTTGTAAAAAAGTCATAGATGTTGTAAAGATTATGAATAATAATGAAAGACAATTAAAAACGGCACAATCTGTTCTTTTTGATCCAGATAACACATTAGATCCTTCTTATGAGATTGCCAAAGAATATAATTTTTTAGATTATAAACTTCAATCTAATAACGGTAGTAAAGTGATTACGAAAGCGTATCAACATTTATTGAATTATATTAAAAATCCATCTTCAATTCTGTTAGCAAATGAAAAAGAAGTTCCAAAAGATGTTACAAATCTTTTTGAGATACTATCTAAAAAAGTACTAAATGTTTCTCGCATAGCTAAAGATAATATATCTACGCTAAATTATTATAATATTCTTTTGAAATCTTTGCCGAATCCAAAAGAATTTAAACACATTACATTTATGTATATCATATTTCAGATTATGATACCTTATCATTATGATATTTATGGTAATTCTCAATTTGAAGATGTTTTTCTATAATTTATATTAGAACAAATATAGAAGCAAAGGAGATATAGATGTTAAAACAATTAAAACCAGATCATTTGTATATGATCATCGATATTAAAGAACCATATATTGAAAAAATATTTGAAATTTTAAAAGCCGGACAAATTGAAAAGGGTGATTGGCCTGAAGGAGATATAGATTTTAAAACTTGGGTAGAGCAAACTTTTGGTCGAGAAGGATTAGAGTATATTAAATCTGATAATTAATGATTTAATATAGAAATTAGATATATAGAATGGTGGTGGACGTATATTTGTTTTTAAGCTATCTCGTCATTCCACTACAGAGAGTTCTATCCATTATTCATCAGAATAAGGGATAGAACTCTCTGTTTTGCTTTATAAAAAATATAAAAAGAAAGGAGGATGATATGTTTAAAGGTTGTCGCTGCAGAATATTTATTAAAAAATACAATAAGGTCTATCACATTTCATCAATTCATTGGGAAAGTGACAAATTAACATCTATTAATTATATTGATCCAGAAAATACACCGTTTGTAAGATATCATACAATTGAAGATGGTGATATTTTGATGAATTCTATTGGTCAATTCGATAAAAATGGAAAAGAAATTTGGGCTGGTGATATAGTTAAGTACGATCCAAATGGACATGGAAATTATATTTTAGGAGTTATAGTATACGATCTTGAAACAACTAGATTTATTATTGAGCAATTAACAAATACAAGAGATTATTTTCATACATGTACAGAATTAGATGAACAATTTAATGAATATTGTAAACAGTATCCTGAAAATAAAATTTCAGGAAGTGTATTTCAATTTGATTCACCTACAAATTGGTATAACGTATTATTTTATGATGCTTTAGGTCCAGTATTTAGTTATTCTGATCTTGAAGTTGTTGGAGATATATATACAAATTCTACAATTGTGTCTGAAAAACAAAAACATCTTGATTACATGGATGGGGGAAGAAAATAGTGACACGAGATGAACTAATTGCATATTATATTCAAAAAAATAGAGAGTTGAAGAACTTAACTAAACCGACAGATGCCGAATTTGTTAAATCTGATGATGAAAATTATTTATCCTCACAACAGGAGTCATCATATGCTAACATTAACCAATGAAACGTTTGCAGAAAGTCTTTTTTCTATACACCCAAATAAACTCGCAGTTGTTGTATTTTCAGCTAATTGGTGTGATTCATGCCAAGAATTTCAACAGAGTACTTTACATCAGTTAAAGAGTTTGTATCCTGGAGATTCAGTTGTTTTTATGAGAGTTGATGTAGATGAGTGTCCAGATCTTGCCGACAAGTACGCAGTAGATAGATTACCGACATTTGTCTTTTTTAAAAATCGAAATATAGTCAATTTTATAGTTGGAAATGAACTACTTGGTAAATTTAAAAGAGTGATCAATGATGCTCTAAATAACTAAATAAAAAATCATTTCCACAGATGATAATTTTTCATCTGTGGGAATGATTTTGTTTATTTTTCTTCTATCATATTTCTTTTTGCTCTCCTTCACAAAATGCTTGCGGAGAGCCAGTGCGGCCTCTATGCCAAGCCGCACTTTT
>Ga0209407_1000533_pt1 | contig 49214 bp, 35 predicted proteins | sample AD_JPNHG3_MetaG_FD_184410 | JGI IMG/M metagenome (GOLD analysis project Ga0209407, IMG submission 184410) | Active sludge microbial communities of municipal wastewater-treating anaerobic digesters from Japan - AD_JPNHG3_MetaG (SPAdes) (version 2) | ecosystem: Engineered > Bioreactor > Anaerobic...
GATGTAGTTGAAACGCTACAAAGTGTAGCGCGTCCGCACGCGCCGCGCAAGTGCTATCCGATTCAGCGTAATCCGATTCGCTGGCCACTAGCCTGGCACACCCCTGTCACTTTCTTGACACACACCCGAAAAGCGCCTCGGGGGGCGAGGCGGAATACGGGCGGAAATACGCGAGCGTGATCTTGCAATCCGACAGGGGGTTGATAAACTGATCCGGCATGAGCGCGTTGTGTGTTCCGTTTGTTTTTAAGCCGGTGTACAAGAGCTACGTGTGGGGGGGAAGCCGCCTGGCCGAAAGGTATGGCAGGACGGATGCGCCGGCGGTGTGTGCGGAGTCGTGGGAGATCACGGCGCGGCCGGATGGTGAGAGCGTGGTGGCAGAGGGACCGTTTGCGGGGCGCGGACTGATGGCGTTGGTCGCCTCGTACGGCGCGGCATTAACTGGCACGCGTGCCCCTAACCCGCACCGTTTCCCGCTGCTTTTCAAGATGATTGATGCACGTGATCGGTTGAGTGTGCAGGTTCATCCGAACACTGAGAATGCCCAGCGTACCGGTGGCGAGCCTAAGACCGAAATGTGGGTGGTGTTGGATCGCTCGCCCGGCGCCTCGCTGTATGCAGGGCTGAAAGAGGGGGTGACACCGGTTTCGTTGCGTCAATCGCTGGCCGATGGCACGGCCGCGTCACAGCTTGTGGAGCATCCGGCCGAACCCGGTCAGGCGCTTTTTATTCCCGGCGGACTGGTGCACGCGATCGGTTCGGGCTGTCTGATCTATGAGGTGCAGCAGAACTCTAACACGACCTTCCGCCTGTTTGACTGGAACCGTGCCGGACTGGACGGCCAACCCCGTCCGTTGCACATCGAGGAGAGTTTGGCGACGGTCGACTGGTCGTTGCCGGCGCCGCAGATGATCGATCCCGCCGCCGCGGGCCAGGCAGGGGGAGGGTGGTCTGAGGTGGTGGCCTGTGACTACTTCAACGTGCGTCGGCTGGTTCTCTCGAGCCCGCTCGACGTGTCCGTGGACGGCACCTCTTTCCACGCCCTCTTTGTCGTGTCTGGCGCGGTCGCCGTGTCGGCGGGCGGAGCGTGCGTCACGCTCCGCGCCGGACAGAGTGCGCTGGTGCCGGCGGATGCCGGCGCGTATCACCTGGAACCCGACGGTGCCGCGCACCTGCTGGTCACGACGCTGTGAAGGTTCATCTTGTGATGATTGGATTTTCCTGATATGGCTTACAAAATCGCCACTGTTTCCAATATCCCGATCTATATCGACTGGTCGTTGGTTTTGCTGCTGTTCTTCATGATCAGTGACTTCAACAATCCGGTGCTCGGCATTGCGGTCGGTATCGGCGTGGCGGCATCCATTGCCCTGCATGAACTTGGCCACAGTCTGGTGGCACAGTCTTTTGGCTGCCGCGTGCGCGATATTACGCTGATGATGCTTGGTGGCTGTGCGACCATTGTGGACATGCCGCGCAAGGCATGGCAGGAGTTTCTGATGGCGGCTGCGGGACCGCTGGTGAGCGTGTTGATCGGCGCGCTTTGCCTGGCTTCGGTGTTGCTGCTGCATATCGATCCGCTGTCCGTGTCGACGCCGGCAGGTTATAGTCCCGGTTTCCTGTTCTGGGTGGGATGGATCAATATTATGCTCTGCCTCTTTAATCTGCTGCCGGCTTTCCCCATGGACGGCGGGCGTATCCTGCGCGCCTTTCTGCAGCAGTTTTTCATGACGCGGCTGCGGGCCACCTGGGTCGCCTCGCGCATCGGACGCTTCATCGCTCTCCTGATGGGCCTCTCGGTGGTCTACTCTTTTCTCACGCACCGGTTCGAGGGGTACATGCTGATCCGCCTGTTGATCGCCTACTACATCTATAGCTCTGCGGAGCGCGAGTACAAGATGGTATTGATGGAAGAGGGGACGGCTCGACAGCGCTGGCCTTTCGGCGGATTCCCTTTCTTTGGCGGGGCGGCGAAGCATACGGCGCCGCCGGATGACGGTAAGGCGGTGGTGAGTCCGCCGCCTTACGCGCGCGGCGGGGTGACGCGCGTGGACGTGCGCAAGGAGTGAGGGAGACGCTTCTTTTTCGTGAAAGGGACTTCTGAAAGGGGGAGGAGATGCGGAAGCAAAGGGGCATGTTTTTCGCGGGGTTGGGCTGGGCCTTCTTGGTGTCGGGTGGCTTTGCCGCGCTTGTGGAGGAGGCGCTGAATGGACCGATGCGCGAAACGCCCGAATTTGTGTATTGCACGCGCACGCGGTATAATGACGGCCACTGGTATGCCAATATCGGCTACTATTGCGATGACGAGGCCAAAAAGGCCTATGCCGGAAATGGCCAGCCGGATGCCGGCGTGTTGTATCGGTATCACCTGAAAACCCGCCAAAGCAGCGTGATCCTCGACGCCAAAGGCGGCAGCGTGCGCGACCCGCACGTCGATTATGACGGTCATACTATCCTCTTCTCCTATCGGCCCGCAGGCACGCACCACTACCACCTGTATGAGATTCAGCCCGACGGCTCGGGCCTCCGGCAGATCACCGATGGCCCCTGGGACGACTACGAGCCGTGCCGTCTGCCGGACGGCGACATCCTGTTTGTCTCGACGCGCTGCAAGCGTTGGGTGAGTTGCTGGTATACCCAAGTCGGCATCCTGTACCGTTGTCGCCCCGACGGTTCCGGCATGCGCTGCGTCTCCACGAATATCGAGCACGACAACACGCCCGCGGTGTTGCCGGACGGGCGCATCCTCTACATGCGATGGGAGTACATCGATCGCTCACAAGTCGAATACCACCATCTCTGGACCATGAACCCGGACGGTACCGGCGTGAATGTCTATTTCGGCAACATGCATTCGTGGACGGTGATGATCGACGCCCTGCCGGTGCCCGGCACGCAGGAGGTGATCGCCAGTTTCTCGCCCGGTCACGGCGCCAATGAACATGAGGGCTTTGCGACGCTGGTCTCGCAGCAGCGCGGCCCGGATGCTCAGGACGCTGCCGTGCGTATCAAACACACCGGGCGTATCCGTGATCCCTATCCCGTTACCAAGGATCTTTTTCTGGCGGCGAAAGGGAAGTCGATCGTTTTCCTGACCCGCGACGGCAAGGAAGAGACGGTCCTGACCGATCCCGCGACGCCGGTCCATGAGCCGCGCGTGCTGCGTCCGCGCCCGCGCGAGCCGGTCATTCCTTCGCGTGTGGTGCCCGGTATGCCCAACGGTCAGTTCGTGCTGCTCGACGTCTATCAGGGACGCAACATGGAGGGCGTCAAACGCGGCGATATCAAGAAGCTGCTTGTGCTTGAGCCACTGCCCAAGCCCGTCAACTTCAGCGGCGGCATGGATCTCACCTCTTGGTCAGGCACCTTCAACCTGGAGCGGGTGCTGGGAACGGTGCCGGTCGAGGAGGATGGCAGTGCCTCGTTTCTCGCGCCGGCCGGCCGTCCGCTCTTCTTCGTCGCGCTTGACGCTGACGACCTTTCGGTCAAGCGCATGCAAAGCTTTGCGAGCCTGATGCCGGGGGAGACGTTCACGTGCATCGGCTGCCATGAGACGCGCTCCAGCGCTGCCGAGCCCCGCCGCGGCCAGCCCACGCCGCTAGCCCTGCAGCGCCCGCCTTCAGTCATCCAGCCGTTTGACGGCTTGCCGGACGTGCCGGACTTTCAGCGTGACATCCAGCCGATCCTGGATCGCCACTGCGTCTCCTGCCACAACCCGCAGCAACGTGCCGGCAAGCTGAACCTGGCGCCAGCCCTTTCGCCGCGTTTTTCAAATGCCTACGTCTCGCTGTTGGCCCGCCGACAGGTTGCGGATGGAGCCAACGGCCTTGGTAACCGTGCACCGCGCACGATCGGAAGTTCCGCCAGTCCGCTGTTGTCACGGCTCTCCGGCGAGCATCATGGCGTCAAAGTCTCGCCACAAGAGTGGCGTATGGTCTGGCTATGGATTGAGGCCGCCGCTCCGTATGCTGGCAGTTATGCCGCCTTGCGTAACACCGAAGAACAACGCTACTACGGCCACGCGGGCAACAAGATTTTCGGTGAGTGCCGTGATGTCTTCAAGAGACGTTGCGTAGAGTGTCACAAAAACACCGATGACCAGAACATCTCCGGGTTGCCTTTCAATTGGGGAATCCGGCGGAACAAGGAAAAGAAACGACTGGGACGTCCCGCCGGCGCTCATGAGCGCATCGTTTTCCCTGATGACCCCGTGCGCTATTACGATGCCGCTGTGCTGGTCGATTACGCGCGGCCTGCCTGTTCAAGTCTGCTGCTCGCGCCGTTGTCTAAATCGGCGGGCGGTGCGGGGCGATGCGCACGTGAGGTTTTCAAGGATACCACCGATCCAGACTACCAAAAGATACTGGCCTCGATCGAGAGCGGCAAGAAGTTATACGACGCGCGTCCGCCTTGGGGCTCGCCCGGTTGGCGCCCGAATCCGCAGTACGTGCGCGAAATGAAACGTTTCGGCATTTTGACGGCCGATTTTGATCCGGAAAAAGATACGCTCGATCCTTTTGCTACCGACCAGGCCTACTGGCGCTCGCTCTGGCCGGGGTTGTCATCGGTTGCTGACAGAGCCGCGCCGGTTTGCTATCGTGACGCCAAAACCGGTATTCATGCGGATACATCCGGTATTTCACCAAGATGGGGAGCAGACGCATCGTGGCTGAAGCATTGAGCGATATCGCTTATCGACACATCACCAAGAAACTGGTGGGCGGCGAGCTGGCGGCAGGGCAGAAGCTCTCCGAGCAGACGATCGGCGCCGAGTGCGGGATCAGCCGCACGCCGGTGCGCGAGGCGGTGCGCCGGCTGACCGAGGAGGGCGTGCTCTACCAGATTCCGTCCAGCGGCACGTATGTCGCGCGGCCGGACCGGCGTCAGGTGATCGACGCCTTCGAGGTGCGGATGGCGCTTGAGTCCTTCGCTATGGAGCGCGCGGTGCGAACCCTCACCAAAGAGAACCGCGCGGAGCTGCGCAAGGCGTGCGAGACGATGCATGCGACGGCCGTCGGCCTGCGCACACGCCACCGTCTGTTGCTGGACGGACAGCCTCTGGTCGCGTTTCTCACGGCGGATCTTTCGTTCCACCTGCTGCTGCTCAAGGCGGCCGGTAACCATCTGGCCATCAAGATCGTCACCAACGCCTACCAGCGCAACCATTTCTTCGGCCATTACAGCCACAAGCGCGACCTGCACCATGTCGCCTGGGCGTGGCGCCAGCACGCCGAGATCGAACGCGCGGTGCGGCGCGGCGACCCGCGCGCCGCAGCCCGCTGGATGCACGCGCACATCGCGTGGAGCCTGGCGGACGCGCTGGCCGCGTTCGACGCCGCCTCCGCCGCCGCGGCCCGGAGCGGCCGCGCCCCCAGCGACCCGGTGCACGACGCGCTCTCGCAGCTCACGGCCCGCTTCGCGTGATAAAGATGACTTGCTTGCTCTGTCGGGAAATGGGAAATTAACGGGTATGAAAACGTCATTCACGTATTGGAGGGAATCGGACGGGCGCTATCTCGGTTACCTGAACGATTATCCTGACCATTGGACGCAAGGCGAAGACCTTGCCGATTTGAAGAAGAACTTACGTGATCTCCTTAACATTTTCGGTGCCGAGGAAATTCCCGGAATAAGGAAGGTAGCAGAGTTGGAGTACGCATGAAACAGCGTGCCCTCGTAAAGCGGATAGAAGACGCGGGATGTATTCTGCTTCGGCATGGGGCTTGTCACGACATTTACCACAATCCAACCACTGGACACTCCGAGCCGGTGCCGCGCCACCCTGAGATTAATGAGATTCTTGCCAGAAGAATCATCTCAAGGTTGGCGAAGGTAAGAGAGGAATAACGTCAGACGCAAGCCCGTCATGCGCCCGCCATGCTTCTGCGCCGCCTTCAACGACTGAACATGTGCTGGGTGGACGGACGGTTCGACGACCCGTGCCCAACAATTCCAAGGGTGCGCCTGTCTCCGAACGATTCGCTCGCGCGCTGCGCTGTCCACCAACCGGTTGCCTGCTCACTGATTTTCCCAGTTGACAACCGCGGCTCGGGCATGATACAAAAACCGGTATACAGCTTTTAGAAACCCGTGTTTCAATGCGACGACAGGAGTTAGGTCATGCAAGCTCAAGTAACAGGTTCACGGTGTGCTGTTTGCAAAAAAGCCGGAGCGGTCATCGGGCTGACCGTCCTTCTGGCCGCGTGCGGCGCGCGCGCCGCCGACGCGGTGCTCAGCTTTGACGCCAAGCCGGAGCGGGTCGCCACCACCGGGCGGATCACCTCAAACAACTTCACGGCGGAGGCGTGGTTCAAACTGTCCGGCTATCTGCCGGAGAATCAGATCTTTTCACAGTACGACAGCAGCTCCGGCCGCTTTATCGTCGGCCTCAAGAACACGGTCGCGGGCATGTTCATCGGCGGCACGTGGATGACCGGCAGCGGCACGATCCCGCTCAACACCTGGACCCACATTGCCGTCTCGCGCAGCAACACGACCTGGACCATCATCATCAACGGACAACTCTACAAGAGCGGCGTCTATAACGCGAATCCCCTCGCCAACACGACGTTCGCGATCGGCGCGATCAACACCACGGCCGAGGGTTTCCGGGGAGAGATCAGCGAGGTGCGCGCCTGGAACACGGTCCGCACCCAGGCGCAGATCGCCAGTGCGCTGGGCGTGCGCCTCAACGGCACCGAAGCGGGGCTTGCGCACTACTGGCCGCTGAACGAAGGCACCGGCGGCACGGTCGCGGATCTCGTCGCCGGCGCCAATGGAACGCTCGGTGCCGGCGTGGCCTGGACGGTCAGCGCCGACCTGCCGATCCTGGCGGCGCTGCCGGACACCGGAAGCTGGGCGGCAGCGGGCGGCGGTGCCTGGTCCGACGGCGCCAACTGGCTGGATGCCGCCGTGCCGGACGGCCCCAACGTCATCGCCTATTTCACGAATCAGCCGCCGGCTGCGCTCACCGTCACCAACGATGTGGCCGCGCTGACGCTGGGCCAGATCGCGCTTGCGGGCGCGGCCGCCCACACCTTCGTCGGCCAAGCCGTCACCTTGACGAACGGATTCATGTCCGCCGTCACAGCGTCGCAAGGCTCACATCATTTCGAGCTGCCGCTTGTGACGACCGCACCCGGCGTGATGCTCGCCACGGAAGCACCGGCGGAATTGACCTTCAGCGGCGTGCTTTCCGGCACAGGCCCGGTCTCGCTCAATCCGCTCGCCAGCGGCGGCGGCCGGGTGGTTCTGGATGCGGCCAACACCTTTACCGGTCCGCTCATGACGGGCAGCGGCACGCTGAGCGTCGACACCTTGAACAACGGCGGCACAGCCGGCCCGCTCGGCCTCTCTGCCGCCGGGCCTGACAACCTCTTGCTCGGGCCGGGCACGCTGCACTACACAGGTGGCAACACGGCGACCGACCGCGGCTACACGGTGCAGGCGGGGGCCTCTCCCGTACGCGCCGCCGTCTTTCATGCCGACGCGGACGTGACCTTTGGCGGACAGGTCCTCGCCGCCTCCGGCGCGTTCATCAAGACCGGCGCGGGCACGCTTTCGTTCACCTATCCCGGCTGGAACAGATACATCGCCCACGAAGGGATTCCGAATGCTCTTCTGAACATCGGCGACAACGGCGACAGTCCCACGCTCGGCTTCTCCGGCTTTGTGATCGCGCAAGGCCGGGTCGTGCTCGGCGTTCCCGGCCAGGTCAATGTCTTCTCCAACCGAGTGGACATCGGCGTTTTCACCACAACGAATGCGAACGCGGAACACTCCGCCGAACTGGTCGTGAATGACGGCACCTTTATCTGCAACACCACGCTGTCCATCGGCCGCAACAACGGCAACACCAACACCGCGCCGGACGGCACGACCTCGACCTTCACGGTCAACGGCGGCGAGGCCTTGGTGTCTCTGCTGGCCGCCGGTCATAACGCGGTGGGACACGTCGGCTTCAATCCGCGTTCGGTCTGCCAGCTCAACGGCGGCCTGCTCGACATTCTCACCACCTGCAACATGGGCGAGCACGCGGGGTCGCGCATCACGCTGAATGTGACCGGCGGCACGCTCGCGGTCCATGGCGCCAGCCACAGCATCCGTATCGGCGCGGGAACCGGCGAGGGGATCTTCAACCTCTCCGGCGGCACGGTCGAGGCGACCGACACCGTGCAGCTCGCGCGCGATCCCGGCGAGCTGAGCAAGGGCACGCTCAATCTGGACGGTGGCACGCTGATCGCCGCGAACATCGTCCGCGGCGGCGGTACCAACGCCTATGCCAACTTCAACGGCGGGCGCTTCAAGCCGCGCGTCGCCGGGCGCACGCTCGCCGGATTGACCCGCGCCACGCTGTGCGCCGGCGGCTTTCATGTCGACACCGCACTGGCCGACTTCACCGTCGCGCAGGCGCTGCTGCATGACGACGCCCTGGGCGCGGCGCCTGACGGCGGTCTGGTGAAACACGGCACCGGCACGCTGACGTTCGCGGACACCGCTTCGACCTACACCGGGCCGACGATCGTGTCCGGCGGCGTGCTGCGCGTGACCGGCGCACTGCCGCCGGCCAGCTCGGTGACCGTGACGGCGGACGGCGAGCTGCTCGCGGGCGGCAGCGCCGGGCTGACGCTTTCCGCCGCCGCGCTGGCGCTCGAGCCAGGCGGCGCCCTCGGGTTTGGGTTCGCGGTCGACGGCACCGCCAACGACCGGCTGGCTGTCGCCGGAACGCCGCTGCTCGGCACCGGCCGCTGTGCCTTCTATCTGGCGGGCACGAGGCTTCCCTTTACTCTGAACGGCACCTACACGCTGCTCAGCTATTCCGGCGCGGCACTGGATGTCAGCGGGCTCGCCTGCGCCAATCCGGTTTTCGGCAAGAGCTATGCGTTCGCGGCGGCGGACGGTAACGTCACCGTCACGATCAGCTCCGACAATACCGGCGCCTCCGTCTGGAATGTGGATGCCGGCGGCGACTGGGCCACCGGTTCCAACTGGACCGTCCCGCAGCCCGGAACGTCCGGCAGCGCGGCGCGTTTCGATGATGCCATCAGTGCGCCGGTGACGGTCGCCGCCGCCGGACAGAGCGCGGGCGCGCTCTATGTCAACAGTCCCTTCGCTTACACCCTCGGCGGCACGGGGCTCACGCTCGACAACGGGGCGTCGGCCGCGCTGATCGCGGTCGAATCCGGCAGCCACGCCGTCACCGCCCCGCTGACCCTCGCCTCTGACCTCACGCTGACGCTGAATCCGGGAGCCGGCCTGTCGCTCGGTGCGGTGAACGGTGCCGCGGCGATGCTCACGGCAACGGGCAGCGGCGCGCTCGCCCTTCATGCCGCGCCCGCCGTTCAGGCGCTCGAACTGGATCTGCCGGCCGTCAGCATGGCGGCGCCCATGACGATCGCCGCGCCGGTCACGCTGCAGCGCACCCTGTCGGTCGCGCCCGACACCGGCGTGACCGTCACGCTGGACGGCGCGGTCTCCGGTATCGGCGGCGTGGAGAAGGACGGTTCGAGCATCCTGGTGCCGACGGCTGCCAACACGTATGCGGGTCCCACCGAGGTCCATGCCGGCACGTTGCGTGTCGCTACGCTTGCGGCAGGCGGAGCGGCCAGCCCGGTCGGCGCTTCTCCGGCGGCCCCCGCGAATCTGGTGCTCGGCAAAGGCACGCTGCACATCACCGGACCGTCGGTCACCGACCGCGGCTATACGGTGCGCACCGGCTCCTCCACCCATGCGGCGGTGCTGCGCGTGGATGACGAGGCCGTATTCGGCGGACCGATCCGTTCCGAGTCCGGCGGCTTTCTCAAGACCGGCCCCGGCACCGTAAGCTATACCTACCCGGGACTGAACACGCTGCACACCCACGACGTCAATTCGCCGGCCGGCGTTCAGAACATCGGACCTTACGGCGATGCGCCCACGACCGGCGTGACCGGCTTCACCATCACGCAGGGGCGGGTGGTTCTCGGCGCGCCCGCTCAGACCAACGTGGTCAACCGCATCGATATCGGCCTGCGCACCACCACGGAAGCAGGGCTTGAGACGCCGGGCGAACTCGTCGTCACGGACGGGGTGCTCCGGAGCGCAAACACGGTGTCGATCGGGCGCAACAACGGGACTCTGGTGACCGCCGGCCCGACAGGCGTTTCGTCCCGCTTGACGGTCACGGGCGGGAGCTGCGATTTCCCGACTCTGGCGATGGGCAACAACGGCGCGGGTCTTTCCGGTTACAACGCGCGCCCGGTGGTCGATGTCAGCGGCGGGCTGGTCCAGGTCGGCGGCAGTTATCTGAGCGTCGGCGAGAGCCCGGGTGCTCAAGCCACCCTGCTGATCAGCGGTGGCACAGTCACCATCTGGCGCACGGGCAGCACGCTGCGCATCGGCGGCTGGAGCACCGGCGGCACGGGCGGCAACGGAACAGTCCGGCTCTGGGGCGACGGCGTGCTCGAGATCAACGGCAACCTTGAAGTCGGTTACGGCCTGAACAGCGAGGCGGAGTTCCATCTCGACGGCGGCTGCGTCGGCGCGCGCGCCATCATCGGCCTCTCCGGAACGCACAAGGCGTTCTGGTTCAACGGCGGCCTCTTCCAGCCCAACACCCCCAGCCAGACGATGAGCGGTTTGACCGCCGCCTATGTCTCAACAAACGGCGCGTGGGTCGACACCGCGCGGGCCGACGGCTTCGACATCACGCAGAATCTGCTGCATGATCCCGTGCTGGGCGCCGCGCCCGACGGCGGACTTGTCAAAGCCGGGACCAACACACTGAGCCTGACCGCATCGGCCAACAGCTTCAACGGACCGGTCGAAGTCCGCGCCGGCCTGTTGCGCGCGCGGCTGGGCGGCACCAATGATCTTGCGGTCGCGGCGGGGGCGGCGTTCGACGCGCTGGGTGAGCGTTGCACGGTCGGCGATCTTATCGGCGATGGCGTGCTCACCAACGGCACGATCGCGGTGACCGGTACGCTGGATCCGGGCACCAACGGTGCGCCGGCCGGCGCAACGATCACCGTGCAGAACCTCGCGCTGACCGCCGGCGCGACGCTGGCCTGCCCGTGGGTCACCAACGCGCTCGGCCAGGTCACGTGCGACAGCGTGACCGTCTCCGGCACGCTGACGGCGGAAGGCCCCGGCTTCTTCGATCTCGGCCGCACGGAACAGGCGCCGATTCCCGTGCCGTTCACGTTCACCGCGGCGACCTACGGTGCGTCCGCCGGTTCCTTCAACGGCTGGAAGGCGGTCGGCACTGGCCTGCCGCCGGAAAAGAAAGTCGCCACCGTGGTGGAGGCGGCGGACGGCATCGTCACGGTGACGATCCTTTACAGCGGGACGCTGCTGCTCCTGCAATGAGACGGGGATGAGTTTGCCATGAAACCGCTATTGACCAAACAGATCCGCATGGGATCCTGTCGCAGAGGCCACCAGAACCAACTCGCCCCGGATGATTTTGTAAATCAGCAGCCAATCCGGCTCGATGTGGCATTCGCGGTAGGCGTTCAAGCGACCGCTGAGTTTGTGGTCTCGATATTGCGGCGGCAGCGGTTGCTCCTTGGCCAATATATCCAGCACGGCGATCAGTTTAGACGGATTTTTGCCGCGCTTGACCATGAGCCTCATCTGGCGCTTCATTTTGCTTTCGTATTTGATCGTCAGCAAGATTCAGCCCTCCAGCATGGACTGGACGGCCTCTTCCGCCGAGGCGAACGGTCCCTCAAGGTTACGCCCCGCCTCAACATTCTCAATCGCCTCCATCAGCTCCGCATTCGGCACATCCAAGCGCAGTTCAAACGGGATCGCGCGTTCCCGCAACGCCTGCCTCAGAAACATGTTGATCGCCGTGGTCATGTCCAGTCCGAACTGCGCAAACAATTGCTGTGCCTGCGTCTTGACCGCACTGTCCATGCGGATATTGATGTTCGCTGTCGCCATACGTCGCCTCCTGTCCTTTGCTGTAACTCGTGATTTACCACAAAATGCGCACATCGTCAACACACAAGAAGGAGCATCCGATGAATCGAACCGTCTTTTTGAGCCGCCTGCTGCTTACTGCCACCGCCTGCTGCCTACTGCCAATGCCAGCCGTCTTCGCCGCGCCGCCACCGGAACATGCAGGTCCGCCGCTGCCGCGACACGCGGTCTCCAACCGCGCCTTCACCGGCATCTCCAGCCTGGCGGTCGCGCCCAACGGCCGGCTCTGGGTGACCTGGTATGCCGGCCACACGCCGGGAGAGGACCACAACAACTATGTGGTGCTCGCCACCAGCGGCGACGGCGGCGCGACGTGGAAGGAGCTGCTCACCGTGGACCCCGACGGCGCAGGCCCGCGCCGGACCTTTGACCCCGAGGTGTGGCTCGCGCCGGACGGCCGGCTGCGCTGGACGTGGTCCGACCGCACCATGCCGTACAACAACGTGGCGTCCGACGCACTCTGGATGATCGTGCTCGACGATCCCGCGTCCGAGAACACCGCGTGGCTCCCGCCCGTGTACGTCACGCAGGGCGTGATGATGTGCAAGCCGATCGCGCTCTCGTCAGGCGAGTGGGCGCTGCCGGTCTGCACCTGGTATTCGGAGAACAGCTCGAAGATGGTGGTCTCCGCAGACGGCGGCAAGACCTGGTCGGTGCGCGGCGGCGCGGGCATGCCCAAGGAGGACCGTCTCTTTGACGAGCACATGTTCGTGGAGCGCAAGGACGGTTCGATCTGGTGTCTGACGCGCACCAAGTCCGGCATCCGCGAGGCGGTCTCGACGGACCGCGGCGCAACATGGTCGCCGCTGGAGCCGTCGCCGATCCAGCACCCTTCGGCGCGTTTCTTCATCACCCGTCTGAGCTCCGGCAACCTGCTGCTCGTGAAGCACGGACCGATCGAGAAGAAGACCGGCCGCTCGCATCTCACGGCCTTTGTTTCAAAGGACGACGGCCGGAGCTGGGAGGGCGGCCTGATGCTCGATGAGCGGGGCGGCGTCTCCTATCCCGACGGCCAGCAGACCGCGGACGGCACGATTTTCATCACCTACGACTTCGACCGCACCGGCGCGCGCCACATTCTCTTCGCGACCTTCCGCGAAGAGGATGTGCTGGCCGGCAAGCCGGTTTCCAGGGCGGTGCGCCTGCGCCAGCTCGTGAGCGAGGGCTCGGGCGGCGTCGAGCGGCCCAAGCCGCAGGTCAACGCCAACGCCGACGGCGCACCGCTGGCGACGGACAGCGCGGGCCTGCTGGCCGCAGATGGCCTGGAGTTGGCGGCCTTCGAAACCGGCGCCACGCTCTTCACCGACCGCGCCTACACCCTGGCAGAATTGCCGGCCGCGCTCAAAGGCGCGCGCTTTATGCGTGTCCCCATGAACGGCAGCAAGTCGCTGCGCTGCACGCGCGCGGGAACGGTCGCAGTGCTAACCCCGATGCCGGAGCGCAATCCGGACAGCGTGGCCAAGGCCCTGCTGGAACAAGGCTTCCAGAAGGCGCGTCTGCCCGAGGTGCGCCTGTTCGATCCGTCCAACCCGCGCAACTTCTGCACGCTGTTCCAGAAACGCTGCGCCGAGGGCGAGAGCGTCACCTTCGGTAAATGGGGTGTGCCGCTTTTTTTCAGTAAATAAGACCTTCACCGAAAAGGAGTTTCACTATGCGAATCTTGCCTTGCCTTCTGCTCACGGCGCTCGCCGTCAACGCTGAGCCGCTCACTTCCCGCGCGTTATTGAGCGGACCTGGCGCGGCACTGGAAAAGGTCATCGGCGCACGCCCCGGCATGATCGAAGAAGGTTCCGCCGTCTTCACCGACCGCGCCTTCACCTACCATCAGCCGCCTGCCGGCCTCAAGGGCATGTCCGCGCTGATGGGCTCCATCGAAGGTGGCGTTCCCGTCACCGTGTCGAAAGGCGGCCTGCTCACCGTCCTCACGCCGGACCCGACCATCAAGGGCGCGTTCTGTTCGAACGCCGCCGAGCTGGAGGCGCGCGGGTTCACATGGATTCAGGCCCCGGCGCAGTTCCAGTTGTTCGGAGAGAGCGCCGTCGACACCGTGCGCATCTATCAGAAAGCCGTCACGCGCGGCGAGTCGTTCACCTTCAAGAAATGGGTCGTACTGGCGGGCGTCGATTTTGCGGGTCAGGATTTCTTTGTGCCGAACGCGCGGGTGGCGCGCGTGGTCGAGGCGCTGAATGCCGATTCAACCCGCTTAGACGCGAAGTTGAACGCGCAGGACATTCTGGTCAACCGCCCCGACTACGTGGTCTTTATTCCACGGCAGCCGCGCGACAAGGCCAAGCGCGATCCCGCCCGCCCCGGTGACACGTACAACGACCACTTTCAGGTGATCGAGCACGCGGGCATGCTGTACGCCTTCTGGACGCAGGCCTCGCGCGAGGCGGACATCGACCAGCACATCGCCTTCTCGAAGAGTACAGACAAGGGCGAGAGCTGGAGCGACCCCGTGATTCTGGCCGGTTCGCCCAACAAGAAAAATCCGGCGCTGCTGGCGAGCTGGCAGCAGCCGATGATCAGCGCGTCCGGCCGCATCTACTGTCTGTGGAATCAGCAGACGACCAGCCGCGGACCGCACTGCGGCCAGATGTTCGGCGCGTATTCCGACGACAAGGGCGACTCGTGGTCCGCTCCGAAGATGGTGCCGCTGAAGCGCAGCGTTCTGGACGACCCCGACCCGCTGGTGCCGCCGAGCTGGTGCAACTGGCAGCGCCCGCTTCGGCTGGGCAAAGAGAGACGTTATCTGGTGGGCGTCTCGCGCCACGGCAAACTGCCGGACGCAACGCGGGGCGGGTGCTATATTGAATTCCTGCAGTTTGACAACATCGACGACGATCCCAAGGTCGAGGAGATCCGGCTGAGCTGGTTTTCCGGCGACGAGAAGGTGCTGCGCGTCAGCCACGAGAAATTCGGCGACGCAGCGGAAGAGGTCGGTCTCGTCAAACTGCCCGACGGCCGGCTTTTCGGCATCATGCGCACCAGCGCGGGCTATCCTTTCTGGACGCAAAGCCGTGACGACGGTGTGACCTGGTCGCAGCCCCGGCCGCTCTTGGACCGCGACGGCGGCACGCCCTATCTGCACCCGCGTTCGCCCTGTCCGATTTATGACTGGAAAGGGTGTGAGGCCGCCAGCGGCTTCTACTTCGCCCTCGTCCACAACACCTTCGATTTCGACGGCAAGCGCGAGTACCAGCGGCGCGGGCCGCTCTACCTGATCGCGGGCCGGTTCAATCCTGCGGCCGAGCAGCCGGTCGAGTTCGCCCCGCCGAAACTCTTCGCCGAGCGCGAGAACGGCAATTCGTTCTACACGAGCTACACGGTCGTGGACGGCAAGGGCATTCTCTGGTTTCCTGACCACAAGTTTTACCTGCTGGGGCGCGAGATCGGGGAGGAGTGGTTCAAATGAGCCTGGATAGAAACGAAGACACGTGGGTCGGGAGCGCGGGCGTCCCCGCCCGCAACACCGTTTCATGCAAATGGCTGATTGATCGTTCATTGAATGCCACACCGCGCGTCTGAATCGCGCACGGTCTTTCACATAGCGGGCGGGGACGCCCGCGCTCCCGACTGTGCTCCGCAAAAACAAGAACTGAACTCGTGAACCCCTTCCGCAAACCGAATACTCAAATGAAGGAGAAAAACACCATGAAAATACGACTCTGTGTTGTGTGTATTTCTGCTGTTTCAGTTTTCCACACGTGCGCCGAGACCGTGGCCTTGTGGAAGCTGGATTATGATGCCAACGGCAGCGCCTTGAACACGCGCTGCCTGCTGGAGCCGGCGCACGATCTGTTGCCCTCCGGGACGTTTGCGGAGGGGGCCGCCGCGGACGGGTGGACCACGCTGCCGCCGAATCCCGACACGGCCGGCGGTTATCTTGCCAATCCCACGAACCAGAGTGCGGTCTGGTTCTATTCAAACAACGGAGCGCTCACGAACCGCGCGATGAGCGCGCGCGTCAACATCACCAACAGCTTCACGGTCGAGGGCTGGGTCTTCCGCGCGGCAAACCCGGCCGGCACCGGCTGGCACTACCTCGTCGGCAACCACATGGGCGGCGCGGGCCGCTGGATCCTCTCGCTGCGCAACGGCGGCACGAACTGGATCCTGTACGTCGACGGCCAGATCGGCGACAAACCTTTCCCCGTGCAGAACGACCCGGCCTCGACCAATGTCTGGCTGCATATCGCGCTCGCCTATGACCGCGAGGCCGGCACCGCGCAGCAGGGCGTGTGGAGCCTTTACGTCGACGGCCAATCCTGCGGCGCGTTGACAAACAGCAGCCGGCCGAACGCGCTCGCGACCTCGGACGCGATCTTCTCGCTGGGCGGTCGGCACACGGGGAGCAACACCGGCCTGATCAAGCTCGACTACTGGCGCGTCTCGGACGCGGCCTTGAGTCCCGAAGCGTTTCTCAACGCCGGCACGGCCGCGCCCGAGCCGGAGGTTCTGCCGCGCACGGTCGCGTACTGGCGGCTGGACACGGACACGGCAGGCGCGTTGGACACGCGCGATTTTATCGGCAGCGCCCGCCTGGCGAGCGGTCTTGATGTGACTGCGCATACGACGGCCCTGCTGGCCGGACGCAGTCAGGCGTTCAGCGGCCAGCCGCCGAACAGTGCGCTGGTCCTGCCGGACGGCAACGTCGGTTCAGTGTATGCGCAGGGTATAGGTGCCTGCCTGCGCGTCGCCGATCTGGGTCGTCACTTGGAAATCACCAACAGCTTCACGGCCGAGGGCTGGATCGCCCCGCACCGGCAAGATTACGACACCGACATCCAGTACATCGCGAACACGCGCATCTCCACCAAGGGGTGGGCCTTGGGGCTCAAACGCATGGCGGACGGCACGCGCAGGCTCGTCATCTACGCAGAAGACGACGGTGGCGTTCAGGTCGGTGACGCGCCGCTTTCCGGCGACCTGTCGGCGTGGGCGGACACGTGGCGGCATGTGGCGCTGGTCTACGACGCGGCGACCGGCGATCAGGCGCAGGGCGTCTGGCGCTGCTATCTGGACGGCGAGCTGCACGGTGCGGCGACCAACGGGCACGCGCGTTCCGGCACCACCGCCTCCGAATACTTCCATCTGGCCGGACGTGTCGGCAACGGCAGCACCTTCTGCGGGTATCTGGACTGTTGGCGCGTAAGCCAGGCCGCGCTTGCGCCCCACCAATTTCTTAACGCGACCGAAGGAGCGGCCGCCGCGACCGACGTGCTCGCGCTCTGGCCGCTGAACTCTGCGGACGGACTCTACCTCGACGCCACGGACGTGACCGGGGCTTGGTCGTTCGGCACGTCGCTGACGGCTCTGCACAAGGTCGCCGCCAGTGTGTCGCAGGCCGCTGCGCCGATCCCCAACCCGGATGCTTCGGCCGCGTTTCGTGGCGATCCCGCCGTCAACGCGGGCAGCTTGGTATTCAACACGCCGGCAGCCATCGCCAAGCGCGCGTATCTTGCTTCCGGCGAATACGGCGTGCGCGACACGCTTTGCTACACCAACAGCTTCACGCTGGAGGGCTGGTTCTACCGGACGCAGAATCCGGGCGGCTGGCAGCTTCTCTTTGCGTCGGGCACGGCGCCTTCGTTCAGCACGGGCGGCATGTCGCTCAACTTCACCTATCGGACAACCGGCTACGTGCTTTACGCGGGCGCGGCGACCCTTGTGAACGATGTGGCGTTCGGTAGCGGGTCGATCGACACCGAGCTGAATGTCTGGCGGCACGTGGCGCTGGTCTACGATGTGACCGTCGGCAAGGGGACCTGGTCGCTCTATGTGGACGGCACGCTCAAAGGCAGCATCGAAAACAACACAGTGCCGACCCGTTCCGTACCGGCTTACTTCTATATCGGCGGGCGCCCGTGGTCGGACAACGCGTTCAACGGCGCGATCGATACCGTGCGCCTGACGCGCGGCGTGCTCGCGCCGTCGCAGTTCCTCAATGCTGCAGGCGCGCCGCCGCCCGCTCCGCCCGCGCCCGCGACGGTCGCCTATTGGAAGCTGGATGACGACGGCGCCGCGCTCGATGCCGCCAGCCAGGTGGAGCCGCGCTACGGCTTCGCGCTGGATGCGTTCGCGCCCGCCGCTTCGGCGGCGCAGTTCAAGCGCTTGGTCCCGGTGCCGGACACGACGGTCGGCTTCATCGGCGACCCGCGCGCCAACGCCGGCTCGGCCGCCTGTGACGGCGCCGGTTACCTGTGCGTGCAGAATCTGGGCAACCGGGTCGAACTGGACCGCGCCTTCACGATCGAGGGCTGGATGTTCTGGAGCAACCAGACCGCCCACGCGGTGCAGACGATCGCGGGAACGCGCTTCGACGCGACGTACGGCTGGCGATTGGCGCTTGAGAAAAACGGTGCCTCGGCCGCCTTCCGTCTCTTCTGCCGCACGCCGACCCAGACGCCGCTGGCCGATGCGGTTTTTGCCTATGACGCCGCCGGCCTGGCCGGTGCGTGGCACCATCTGGCGCTGATCTTCACGCCCCGCCGCAACGACACTGGCACCTGGGAACTCTTCATCGACGGCGTATCGGCCGGTACGGTTAAAAACGCCTTTTATCCCGCCGTGCTTCACCAGAGCCACTGGCTCGCGCTGGGCGGGCAGGCCGGCGGTGGCGAGGCGTTCGACGGGCTGCTCGACTGCTGGCGCGTCTCGGAGGGCGCGCGGACGCCGGACACCTTCCTGTACCTGGGGTATGGCAAAGGGACGCTGCTGACGATTCAGTAAAAAAGGGATGACACATGAGAGGATTGACGACCATCGCGGCCGTGGCGGTCACGCTGCTCGGCCCGGCGCTGCTTCACGCGCAATCGCGCGATACGCCCCTGCCGGGGCCCGGTGCCGCGCTCATCGTACAGGGGCTTTACGAGACAGACTCGTTCAACGAAGGCGCGCGCCTTTTTTCGGACCGCGTGTACACGGTGGCAGAGTCGCCCGACTGGCTGCGCGGGCTGCCCTTCCTGCGCGCGAGCATCGAGGGCGGCCTTGCGGTGACGGTTGCGCGGGCCGGCGTGCTGACGGTGATCACTGCCGATCCGGCCGATCCGCTTGCCAAACATTCGCACAGCGCGCGTCTGGAGGCGTTGGGGTTCGTCTGGGTCAAGGCGCCGGCCGCCTTCCAGCTTTTCGGCACGTCACCTTTTGATGTCAGCCGCACCTATCAGAAACAGGTCGCGCAGGACGAGGCCTTCAGCTTTTCCAAGTGGACGGTGCTGGCCGGTTTCTCTGAAGCCGCCGGGCCGCCGCCGCCGTTCGACCTCCTGCCCGGACGCGGCGAGCGGCTTTACAATGGAATCGAACTCTCGACCAATTGGCCGCCGCGCACCGTGGATACGGCGGACTGGGCGCCGATGGCGGTGCCGTATCTGACCGCGCCGCCGGAAGTGATTCCCATCGATGTGGGCCGGCAGTTGTTCGTGGATGATTTCCTGATCGCGACCAGCACATTGCAGCGCGTCTTCGGCATGCCCGAGAAATATGCCGGGAACCCGGTGCTGCGCCCGGAGACCGAGCTGGAACTGAACGGCAGCCGGAACGCCGCAGCCGTGCCGAAGGGCGGCGGGCTCTGGTGGGATCCCTATGAACGGCTGTTCAAGCTCTGGTACGAGGCCGGCTGGATCCACACCATCTGCTACGCCACCAGCACCAACGGTCTGGATTGGGAGCGGCCGGAGCTGGATGTGGTGCCAGGCACCAATCAGGTGCTGCCGCCGGATTTGACGCCCGACTCGTGGACCGTGGTGCCCGATTGGGAGGCGGCCGATCCGCAGCAGCGCTACAAGATGTTCATGCGCGGGCCGGGCGGGACAATCCCCGGCGTAAGCATGACCTCGGCGGACGGCATCCACTGGATCAATCGCGTGATCACCGGCGGCACCGGCGACCGCAGTTCGATGTTCTACAATCCTTTTCGTCGTAAATGGGTTTACAGCCTGCGGGCCGGTTGGCGCGGACGGTCGCGCGACTACCGCGAGTGCGACAATTTCCTGCGCGGTGCCTCCTGGCGCGCGGCGGACACCGTGCGCTGGCTGGCGGTGGATGAAGAGGATCCCAAAGACCCGGTGATCCAGCGCGTGCCGCAGCTCTACAACTTCGACGCGGTCGCCTACGAGAGCCTCATGCTGGGCGCGTTCGAGATTCATCACGGGCCGGAGAACGGCGACTGCATGAAGGTCGGCTTGCCGAAGATCACGGAGCTGAATTTCGCCTACAGCCGCGACGGTTTCCACTGGTCGCGGCCCGACCGTCGCGCGCACATCCGCGCGGAGCGCTGGGGCAGCGGCAAGTGGGACACCGGCTATGTGCAGTCGCTTGGCAATCTCTGCACCGTCCAGAAGGACCGCCTCTGGTTCTATTATTCCGGATTTCAGGGCGACACCAACCGCCTCAGCGGCGATTGGCTGAAGAACGGTATGTACCACAACGGGGCGATGGGGATCGCCTTCCTGCGGCGCGACGGCTTCGCGGCCATGACGGCAACGGACGGCGGCGGCGAACTCGTCACGCGGCCGCTGCTCTTCAGCGGCGCGTGCCTGTTCGTGAATGTGGCATGTCCGCAGGGCGAGCTGCGCGTGGAGCTGCAGGACGCGGAAAGCGGGACGGCACTTCCTGGATTTGAGTTGGCCAAGTGTCTTCCGGTCGCTGTCGATAGCACCTTGCACCGTATCGTGTGGCAGGACGTGGACGCCGTCAAGGCCCTGCGCGGTCGGCCGGTACGATTCCGCTTCACGTTGTCCAACGGCGCACTGTATGCCTTCTGGGTCAGTCGCGATGGCTCGGGGCGCAGCGATGGTTATGTGGCAGGCGGAGGCCCCGGGTACACGGGGCCGACCGACACCGTTGGGCGTGCCGCGTTGTCGGACTGAACGTATCGTTCAAGAAAGAAAAAATGAAACAAAGTTTACAAGAGACGCGGGCGCGTCTGAAACGGGGAGAGGTCCTGACGGGCGTCTTCTGCAAAACCACTGCGCCGGAGCTGATCGAGGTGATCGGGCATGCGGGCTTCGATTTCTGCATTCTCGACATGGAGCACGGGCCGGCCAATCTGGAGACGCTCCAGCACCTGATCCGCGCGGCGGAGGTGGCGGGCACGCTGCCGATCGTGCGTACGCGCGGCGCGTCGCCCGACACGGTGGCGCAGTCGCTCGATCTCGGCGCAGCCGGCATCCAGGTGCCGCAGATGGCTTCGGAGGCCGAGGCCGAGGCGGTCATCGACGCCTGCAAGTTCGCGCCGCTGGGACACCGCGGCGTCTGCCGGTTCGTGCGCGCCGCGCAGTTTTCAGCGCTCGACCGCGCGGCCTATTTCGAACAGGCCAACCAGGCGCTGGTGATCCTGCAGCTTGAAGGCACCTGTCTCGACGAATATGAGAAGATTGCCGAGGTGCCGGGCGTCGACATCCTCTTCATCGGGCCGTACGATTTGTCGCAGGCGCTCGGGATACCGGGGAAGATCGAAGATCCGCGCGTGCTGGCGAAGATGCGGGAGATCATCGCCGTGGCCCGCCGCAAGGGCAAGACGATCGGGGTCTTCGCCGACACGCTGCCGCAGGCCCGCCGCTGGATCGAGGCGGGCGTGCAGTACATTGCCTACTCGGTCGACCTGGGCCTCTTCACCACCGTCTGCCGCGATACCGTCGTCGCTCTGCGCGACATCGCAACCACGACAACGGAGATACGGACGTAGGTGAATTGATTTCATGAGGTTTCATGTGTTTCATGGTTAAAATGATGAGAACAATCAAGCAACTCCTTGCGGTCCTCGGGCCGGGGATCTTCGCGATCGGCTACACGATCGGCACCGGCAGCGTCACCTCGATGGCCAAAGCCGGCAGCCAGTACGGCCTGCAGCTCGTCTGGGTCCTTTTCCTGAGCTGCCTGTTTTCAGGCGTGCTGATGGAGGCGTACGGACGCATGGCGGCGGTGACCGGCGACACCGCGCTGCACGCCGTGAAGCGCCATCTGCCGTTCGGCCGCACGCTGGCCATTCTGGTTCTGATCGGCGTGGTGACGGCGCAGTACACCTGTCTGGGCGGGATCTTGACACTGTCGTCCGGCGCGATCTACGAGACGTTTGGTCTGTTCGTGCCCTCGTTGCCTAAAGAAAACTATGTCGCGACGCTGGGCATCGCCGTGGCCCTGATCGCGCTGATGTACGGCCTGCTCATGATCGGTCGCTACAGTTTCTTCGAGAAGGTGCTGGCCTTCTTCGTCATGCTCATGGGCCTGACGTTCATCATTTCCATGTTCGTGGTCTGGCCGTCGCCGGCGATTCTGCGGCAGGCGGTGATCCCTTCGATCCCCGATGAACCGGGCGCGCTGCTGATGATCGCGGCGTTTGTGGGCACCACGATGGCGGCACCGACGTTCGTGACGCGGCCGCTGCTGTTGAAGGAAAAAGGCGTGGGTGTGGCCGACCTCAAGCAGCAAACGCTCGACTCTGTGGTTTCCGCGTCGCTGATGTTCGTGATCAGCGGCTCGATCATGGTCGTCGCTGCCGGCGCGCTCTACGCGCATGGCAAAGACATCGTCAAGATCCTCGACATGGTCCACACGCTCGAGCCCGTGGCAGGCAAGTTCGCGGTCGCCCTCTTCATGGCCGGCACGCTCAGCGCGGGCCTCTCTTCGATCTTCCCGATTCTGATGGTGGGCCCGCTGCTGATCTCCGATTATCGCGTGGGCCGCATGGAGCCGCGCAGCAGGGCTTTCCGGCAGCTCTGCCTGGCGGCGGCGGGCTTCGGCCTGATCGTGCCGGCGCTGGGCGGCCGCAATCCGGTGGCGGTCACGGTCATGGCGCAGATCTCCAACGTCTTCGTACTGCCGCTGGCGGTCGCCGTGATCATCGCGCTGGTGAACCGGCGCGCGCTCATGGGCGAGCACCGCGCCGGTCCGCTGTTGAACACCGGTCTGGCGCTGGCCGGCCTCTTCGCCTGCATCATCGCCGCGACCGGCCTGCGCGCCCTGCTGGAGGCGTGGCTGGGTTAGCGCGCCCTGTTCAGAGCAGCGCGTTGACCTTGGCCATCACCTCGAAGGCGTCGGCCACGTAGAGCACGTCGGCCTTGCCCTGCGCCCAGCCGCAGTTCGGATCCAGATTGACCGCACGGCGCTCGTTGATGAAGCGCCAGCCGACCGCGTGCGGCTCTTCGCCGTGGCAGCAGGTCGCGATGCCTTTGGGGTGGCGCGGCGTCGAGCCGGTCTGTCCCACCTGGTTCATGTGCGACATGAAGGTCAAGGTCTCCTGGCCATCGCCCTGGATGTCGACCAGCGATTTGCTGCTGCCGAGCGAAGCCTGGGCCTTGCCGAGGAAGTCGAGGATCAGCGCACCGGCCTCGCCGATGTGGAACTGGCCGTCCTTCTGCTTCTTGGTCCAGCCCGCGCCCGCCACGAAGAGCAGCTTCGCGTCCGGCCGGATCGTCTGCGCGTCGGCGGCCGGTTTCTGCACGCCGGTCACGGCGGTGCGCCGGTCGTCGTCGGGAAAAGCGACGGACACGGCTTGCGCGCCGGCCGAGCCGGCCGCGCCCTGCCAGGGGGCGAACACGCCGGTGTCGAGCAGCAGCAGCCAGGGACGCGCCGCGCGGCTGAAGGCGCCGAGGATACGCTGCCGGTAGAACCAGCGCTGCGCGCGCACGGCACCGCCCTCGGCGCTCAGGGCCACGATGTGGGTGTCGATCTGTGCGCCGACGCGGTGCGCGGCGCCGGGCAGGCTGCGCGCGAAACGCGAAGTTCCGGGGGCCAGCACGAGTTCCGCGCCGGAGGTTTGGATCAGCGCGGCGGCGGCGGCGGCGTCCGTCGCATAGCGCGGCTGCGCGACCGCCGGATCATCCACCGTGTGGAATGCGGCCGCGCCGCAGCCTTGGACCGTGTCGGCCGCAGCCGACGCGCCGGCGCCGAGGATCGCCACGTCGAAGGGCTGGCCCAGCGAGGCGGCGGCGGTGAGGGTTTCAAGGGCGGCCTTAGGCAGCGAGCCGTCGGCCTGTGTGTGCAAGAGTGCGAGTGTTTTCGACATGGAGCGCGTCCTTACTCAAAATCGTAAATCAGTTGTTGATCCACTCGACGATCTCTTTCGCGATCTCGTCGGTCGAGGCATCCTTGACGATGCGGGTCTGGCGTTTCTGGGGCGGGATCTCGGTCGTTTCGTAAGCGATGCCGCCGACGCCGGCCGGGGTCGGTTTGGCTTTCATCAGCGATGGCATCACGCCGCGCATGTTCGCCATGCCGACCTGCGGGTTGTTGGGCGGTTCGGGCAGGTTGCCCGTGGCCCAGGCGAGCACGGCAGGCGCGCCCTTGCAGGTGGAGGCGAGGTATTCGCCGCCCTCGATACGCTCCAGCACCGAGAACGAGCCATCTTCAGCCACTTGGATCTCATCCACGCCCGCAAAGAAGTCACGGATGCCGAGGCGTTCGCAGACGATCTGCATGGTCACGCCGGCGTCGCGCGAGGCCGAGGCGCAACCGCCGAAGACCAGCAGGCGGCTCTTGTCGAGCCCCGGGATCGCGGCGATGGCATCGGCCAGAGCGGCCGCTACGCCGTGCGCGTCGGTAAAACCGCTGGCGCTACCGTCCAGAGCAACCAACTCAAAGGGCACCTTCTGAGCCACGGTCATCATGAGCTGCTGCAGCTTGGCTTTGGGGCCAAGGCTCACGAGATAGACCTTGCTGCCCGACGCCTGTTTGGCGAGGTTGGCCGCCTCATACAACGCGTGGGCCGACCACGGGTCGAGCACCGACGGCAACATGGTCTCGTTCTTGAGCCCGGGGCCTTGCGGGGTCGTCACCGGCTCGAGTGTCTGCAACGGGTCAGGCACCAGGCTGCCGCACACGACGATCTGAAATCCATTCATCACGAGTTCTCCTTGTAAGATCTAAAACGCCGCCATGATAGCAAAGGACATGGCCGGCTGTGAACCCGTTTTGATGCCGACAAGCGAGGCGAATAAGCAGGTTGTTTCACTGGCGTTTTAGGTGATAACATGCGTTTTGGTGTTCGAGAAAAGAATAGGCCCACGAATGGGGATGAAACGATGATGGATAACCTGAAAGCCATGAGTTGCTTTGCCCACTTTCTAATTGTCGCAGGTATAATCACGGCAGGTAACGTGAATGGGGCTCCCGGCCGCGGTCTCTCGCATCGGGTGGATATGATGGTTGGTGTCGTAGGTCATGGTGCCTGTATGCCGGGGCCTTGTCTGCCGCATGCCTCGGTCTATCCCAGTCCCGACACGCTCAAGCCGAGAACCTCCGGCTTTGTCTTCGGTGACGATGTGGTGGGGTTTTCGCAGTTGCATACTCAGGGCACGGGGGGGACGCCGACCTACGGTAACTTTCTGGTTTCGCCGCGCCTCGGCCCTGGGATCCAGGAAAAGGATCATGCCTCGCCGTTGGCGGCTGTGGTTGCGGCTCCCTTTGCCTATCGGGCGCGCCTGACGCGCTGGGATACGCATTGTACGGTTGTGCCTGCGGCGCATAGCGCTCTCTACCGTTTTGAATTTCCCGCGGATGAGGACGCTCGGATCGTTCTGAATGTCGCACGCAAGATCGGTAAAGGTACGGCGCTGACGGAGGGGGCGGTAAGTATTGATCCGGCCGAGGGCATCATCACTGGCGGCGGCATCTTCGACGGCAATTGGAATCCTGCGCCTTACCGGCTTTTCTTCGCGGCCAAGGTGGATGTCGCGCCTGCCGGAGTGGGGGTCTGGTACGGCGATAAGATCGAGGAAGGACGTAAGGATGCCCGGATCGAGAAGCGTGAGCCGCTCGGCGCATGGCTGCGCTTCGATACCCGCTCGAAGCGCGTGATCCATATGAAGATCGCGGTCTCCTTCTCTTCGGTGGAGCATGCACGTGCATGGCTGGATCGCGAGATCCCGGCCTGGGACTTGGAGACGTTACAGGCACATGCCGAACGCGCGTGGGATAAAGCGCTGGCCGCCGTGGCCGTTGATGGTCTGTCTGATGAGGAACAGCGCCTTTTTTACAGTCATCTTTTTCACACCATGGTGCAACCGCGTGACCGTACGGGCGATGCGTACGAATGGCCGGCGGATGCCAGTTGCTGGGACGATCACTATACGCTTTGGGATACCTGGAAAACGCTCTTCCCGCTGATGGCGATCATCCAGCCCGACGTCGTCGCCGGTAACGTCCGTTCGTTTGTCGAGCGGGTACGTCGCAACGGACAGTGTGCAGCCGCTTTTATTCAGGGTAAAGAATATCGCGTCGGGCAGGGGGGAGATGAGGCTGACAACGTGATCGGTGACGCCTTTGCCAAGCAGATTCCCGGGATCGACTGGCAGGCCGCATGGGAAGTCTTGGCGGCCAACGCGAACCGCCGCACGGAAGATTACCGCACACGCGGTTGGGTGGCGCACAAGGGGAAACATGACTACTGTTGGCGCATGAAGTCGGGCTCCGGAACTTTGGGTTTCGCGTACAATGACTGGTGTGCCGCGCAAGTGGCCGCCGGACTCGGCAAGGTGGAGGAGTCGCAACGTCTGCTCGCGCGTTCGCGCAACTGGCGCAATGTCTGGGATGATACGCTGACGGACAGCGGCTTTTCCGGATTTATTCGCGCCCGTAACGCAGACGGCTCTTTCTGCAAGACGCAGGCCCGCGCAGGCTACAACACCGATTTTTATGAAGGTACCTGCTGGCAATATTCCTACGTGATTCCCCATGATGTTCCGGGCATGATCGAAAAGATGGGCGGACGCATGCGGTTTATCGAGCGGCTGCAGTTCGCGCTCGAAAATGACCTGATCGACTTTGGCAACGAGCCCTCCTTCATGACCGTCTGGCTATTCTGTCACGTGCAGCGTCCTTATCTGGCCTCCTATTGGGCCGATAAACTGCGCGGGCTCTTCACAAAGGAGGGGCCGCCCGGCGATGACGACTCCGGCGCGATGGGCTCGCTCTATGTTTTTTTGAATGCGGGTTTCTTCCCGTTTGCCGGACAGGACACGTATTATCTGCACGGGCCGCGCGCGTCGCGTTTTGAATTCCGTCAGCCGAATGGCAAGACGTTCACCATCACCGCTGAAAACGCGGGCGGCAACCGCATCTATATCCAGTCCGCCACACTCAACGGTCGGCCGCTCGATACGCCGGTCATCCATCATCGCGATATCGTGTCAGGCGGCACGCTGGCATTTGTGATGGGGGATACGCCTTCGGCTTGGGGATGCGGCGGTGAATTTGATCCTGAGACTGCCCGTCGTCAGACGAAGTGATTGCTGAACCGATGTCATCGGTATCGTCGGGGTCGGGGACGTTCTTGTTGTCGAGGAGGCGAACACGATGCGTACGCCAACCGGGCGCAGATTGTTTGTGGCGGTTGCTGTTGCCGCCTGTGTCTTGATGCTTGGGGTGCCTTCGTCGTTATGGCTCCGGTCCTTCGGACGGCCTGAGCCCGTTGTGACCATGCCGCCGGAAACCCGTTCTGTGGGGCGCGTCCTTTTCGTCATGGCGCATTCCGATGACGAATTCGGCATCATGGGACGCATGCTGCAACTGCGGGATCTTGACGCTGAAATCTGGTGCGTGTGGACGGCCTGCGGACAGGGACGCGCCCGTGAGGCGAGGAACGCGATGCGTGAGATCGGCGTATCTGAAGACCGCCTCCGTTTCCTCAGTCTGGGCGGTCTTGGGGATGTGGCTTCGCTACGTCGGAACATTGCGGCACTGCGAGAAATGTTGTCGGCCCGCCCATTCGACGAAGTCTATGTGCCCGCTTATGAAGGCGGACATTATCAGCATGATTTGACGCATTTTGCCGCTCTTCAGGCCGTGCGTGAGGTCTCTCCCGGTGCCCCGGTCTTTGAATACCCGCTTTACAATCTGGCCGGCGGACGCGTCAATCCGTTTCGACTCATCCCATTGCCAGGGCCGGTCTGCGGATTGGATTTATCCCGTCAACAGGTCAACTTGATCCGCGGTTCGACGCGCCATTATCCCAGTCAGCGGCGGCTCATGACGGGGTTCAAGTATCTGATGCCGTCCGCGCGGCAGTGCCGTCCGCGCTGGCGTCCGGTACCGGCATGGGACTATTCCAAACCGCCGCACCGCGGCCTCCTGTGGCACGATCTCAACCCGCGGACCAGAAGACGACCTTACAGAGAAGCAGTGACGGCGGTGATCGGACAATATCGTGTTGAAGCTGGCACCGATTGACACCGAATAGCTTAACGGCTCCGTTGACTGATTATGCGCGCTGAGCGGCTTCAGCCAGCAGACTGAAGGCTTTGTCCGGTCCCGCATCGAGCAGCCGCGCGGCGTCCGCTTCGGTCAGGGCCGGCAGGGCGCCGACTGCCGCATAGAAGGCGTTGCGCCGTGCGACGTTCGGAAACTCCGCAGCGGCACGCGCACCGAGATAGGGAGCGTCCGCATAGCGGGCCAACACGCTCTGGCCGACCATGATCTGCATGCCCTGCACAAAGACAGAGGCATAGCGGCTGAGCACCGGACCTGCCAGATCGTCAACGAACGGCAACCCGCCTTTGTTCATCTCGGTACCGATGTTGATCGGCAGGCCGCGCGCGGCGCAACCCGCGATGATCTCGGCGAGCTTGGCCTGCTTGGCGGCCGCCTCGTCAGGTTTTTTGAGATTCCAGTTCCGGTCGGGAATGATGTTGAGCGCGGCACAACCCTTGGCGGTCATGAGATCCAGCAACCGGTTGGCGTCGGCCTCACCACCGCTGGTGCCGTCCAGCCAGGCGATGGTGGGGATGGCGTCGCACGCCTTCACCCATCGCGTAAAGTCATCTGCCAGCGGGAAGGTCTTTGCATCCGGCTGAATGTAGCCGATGCCGCCGCGCTTGGCGAGCGCGTTGCGGATCAGGTCCTCGAGTTTCGGCAAGGCCGTCTCAAGCGCGGGATACGCGGCGACATCGCAGGCGAGCAACGGCGCCCAGAAGGCCGCGCGCGCCGCGGCGTCGGCAAACACCTTTTCGGCCTGGACGCGGTAGGCGCGCACAATGTGGCGTTCGGTCGCGACGCCCTTGGGAGTCAGCGGCAGCACGTCGCGCGAGTAGTCGATCGCGATCGCGGGCAGTGCGGCATTGACGCGGGCGATCAGCGCGAGATTGCGGTCTTGCGCGCCCTGCCGGAGCGCGGCCAGCGTCGCGGCCTGCGGCGTACCGGCCGCCGGTTCGCGGGCGAAGCCGCACCCCATGATGTAGGTCACGCCCGGCTCGCCCGGCGAACTGATGTCGCAGCCGGCCAGCTCCGGCACGTAGGCGCGGGTCTCCAGATGCACGGCGGTGCGCAATCCCAGCAGGCGGCCGGCGGCGAGAAACTCCTCAAGCCCGTCGAGCACGTCGAAGTCGCACAGCGCCGCGGCGCACAGACCGCGCGACCGGCATTCGTACGCCACGCGCGACGGCGACCAGCCGTCGGCGTTGTACGAAAAGAACGAGTGGCAGTGCATGTTGAAGTTCGTGCCGGGTTCGGGGAACGGGCCGGCGGCGAGCGCGTTGAGCGCGGCAGCGCGCGCCTCAGGTGCAAAGCTGTCCAGCGCGGCGATTTTTTCAGCGGTCATAGGGCTCCTTCAACAGGCCTGCCTGCAGGTGACTTACGTTACGCCGTGCGGGCGCGATCATTGTACTCGCCGGTCCGCGTGTCGATGCGGATCACGTCGCCTTCGTTGATGAAAAGCGGGACGGCCAGCTCGTATCCGCCCTCGACGGTGGCGGGCTTGGTGACCTTGCCGGCGGCGGTATTGCCTTTGGCGCCCACATCGCACTTGATCACGGTGCGCTCGACCAGATTCGGCAGCTCGACGTCGATCACCTTGTCATTGAAGAAAAGGGCGTCGACCGGCATGTCGTCCATCAGGAAATACTTGCTGCGACCGAGCACCTCTTCACTGATGATCAGCTCTTCATAGTTCTCGTCCTGGAACACATATTGGCCGCCATTTTCGTACGAGAAGCGCACCTGCTTCTGGATCAGTTCCGGCTTCTCGAACTTGTCGTTCGAACGGAAGCTCTTGCTCATGGTCGTGCCGGTCAGCATGTTCTTCAGCTTACAGTTGTAAATGGCCTGTCCTTTGCCGGGCTTGCTGAAGTCAAATTCCGTAACAAGCCACGGCTGACCGTCTTCTAACTGAATTTTCGCGCCTTTGCGCAGATCGGATACGTCAAGCATAGTCATCCTCTTGGGTTTGAATAGGATTCATGTTACAGAGATGCCTTGCTGCCTGTCAAGTTGAGCGACACAGCCCTGCGTCAGAAAACACGGCTTTTTCTTTAGATGGGGCAAGAGCCTCACTGATTTGACTATTGCCAAGAAAGGGGCGGCAATGGCAAGCGGCGGGACACGTAACAAAAAGAAGCACCTTGTGTTTTTTATCGCGACGGCATGCCTGTCCACAGGTGCTGTTTTGGCATCAAGACATGCGTGGGCACAGGAGGACGCGGAGCAGGCGGATGCGCACGCCTCCCCCCCGCTTTCGTTTACAAGACGCCCGCCACACCGCTGGAGATGGCGTTGAAGCTGGAACGCGAGCTGGCGCGGGGCGCGGGCATGCTGATGCCGGATCCGGAGCGGCGGGTCAGGCTGGAGGGCGGCGCCATCCCCCTGGACGCCGCGGCGCCGGGGTTCCCTCCCGAGTTCCTGGCGGGGCTCGTGCCGGAGGAGATTCACGGCGTCGAGGCGTGGCGCGCGGTTTTATGCGCGGATGACCTTACCGGCGACATGCTCTTTTACAACGCGGCCGGCGAACCCTTCTGGTCGGTCGCCGCCGACCCCGCCGTCTACGCGCCGGACTGGATCGCCCGGCTCCGCAGCGCCGACAACGAGGCCGCGGACTTCTTCGACACCGAAGAGCGTTACCATGAATGGCTGGCGCGGCCCACCCGCCGCATGCAGACGACGGAGCGGGTTCTCTACCGCTCGGCGTGGCTGTCCACGCGGCAGTATTTCCTGCCGTCTCATGTGGAGATGGCATTCACCTTCGTCCTCCGCGACGATCTCGACGCCTACCGCTCCGGCATGGCGGCGAATCAAAGAAGCACTGCCGCGCCGCCGCGCTCGCCGGCCGGGCTGGCCGGGCTGGCCTTCACCGGCATCTCGTCGGACACGAACGGCGTCGCACTCTCCGCCGCATGGCCGGCGGGCACCCTGTTCGCGGGCGGCGCGCTGGACATCTTCTTCACCCCCACGCTGGCCCCGCCCGCATGGACGAACCCGTGGCGGGTCGCGCTCGATCCCGGTGATGCCGGGGTCGAGCTGCTCATCCCCCGCTCCGGCCTGCCCCCGCCGCCGGAGGCCCCGGCCCCCGCGTGCGTCACGAACACCGCGCCCTCCGCCTACGATCCAAACGTCATCCACACGAATGTCTTCTGCACCAACGCCGTCCGGCTGGCGGACACCGGCTTCTTCCGCCTCGCCGACGCCGCCGACACCGACGGCGACGGGCTTCTCGACAGCCTGGAGGCGGCGGGCTACCGCGTCGTCGAGTGGGGCGCGCCGTACGCGGGGTCGGACGCCGTCCCCCGGCCTGACGGCCTCTTCAATGTGCTGGGGGTGTCGGCGAAATTTTTCCACGTGCTTGCCGTGAGGGCGGACGGCACGGTCGCCTGCTGGGGCAAAAACAGCTTCGGGCAGTGCTCGCCGCCGCCGCAGGCGACCGGAATTGTCTCCGCCGCGGCCGGCTATGAACACAGCGTGGCGCTGCGCGCGGACGGCACGATCGTCTGCTGGGGCTGCGGTTATTTCGGCCTGCTGACGCCGCCGGCCTCGGCCACGAACGTCACGGCCGTGGCCGCCGGCGCCTACCACACCGCCGCCCTGCGCGCGGACGGCACGGTGGTCTGCTGGGGCAACGGCTCCAGCGGCCAGTGCGCCGCGCCGTCCGGCCTGACGAACGCCGTCGCCGTCGCGGCGGGGGGGCTCCACACCGTCGCGTTGACCGCGGACGGCGCGGTCGTCTGCTGGGGTGACGGAACCTCCGGCCAGACCCAAGTCCCGCAGAATCTGGGGATTGTCTCCTTGATCGGCGCGGGCGGCCACCATACGCTTGCCTGCATGGGGACGGGGGAGGTGGCCGTGTGGGGACTGAACGGCTCGGGCCAGTCCTAAGGCCGCTCCTTCACGGACGGCACGGTCCTGTATCTGGGAGGAGGCGTGAATTCGTCGCTGGCCCTGGTCGGCGGCCCGCAGACCTTCACCGACCCGCTGGATCCCGACCCCGACGGGGACGGCCTTCCCGACGGATGGGAGCATGAAAACGGGTCTGACCCGCTCGCCGTCGATGCGGGAAACCTCGACCCCGACGGGGACGGCCTGACGGACAGCGAGGAACTCTCGCTCGGCACCGATCCCCGGAAGCGGGACACGGACGGCGACAAGCTGCCCGATGGCTGGGAGGCGGAGAACGGATTCGACCCGCTGGTGGACAACTCGACAGACAGTGACCCGGACAACGACGCGGATGCCGACCCGGACGACGACGGGCTGCTGAATTTCGACGAGTACCTGAACGGCAGCGATCCGTCCAACGGGGACACCGACGGCGACGGCGCCCGGGACGGCACCGAGGTGGCGCAGGGCTCCGATCCCGCCGACGCCTCGGACAACGGCCGGCCCCCGCCGCCGGAAGACATCCTCGAACTGCCGTTCCGCATCTACGGCGACTGGGCCGCGTGGGAGATGACCGTCGAGGGGCGCGGCCCGTCCGACCTGCGCGTCTTCAGGCTCAGCACCGACGCGCCGGGCGGCTCCGCGACCGTCGTCAGGAAACTGCACAGGGGCAACTCGTACCGCCTCACGATGAGCTGGCTGGGCGTCGGCGAGCACAGGGACCCCTACTGGTACTGCTGGGAGGCCAAGATCGGCGGGCTGCCCGCGCAGCAGGCTTACGGCAACCCCTCCAGCGTCGCCACCGCCGTCCGCATCCCCGGCGCGGCAACGACCGTGGCGGGCGAGGGATGGTTCGCCGACAACCCGGACGGGCTGCTCACCGCGCACGTCCATTCAAACGACAACGGCAGCGGCAACGTCGCCGAAGGGCTCGAGGCCATCCTGTACGTGCCGAAGATCGTCACCGAGACCGTCGCCACCTCGCCGCCGGACCGCGAGCGGAAAACCATCGGGGTCGGGGAGGAGGTCAACTTGATGCTGCTGCCCGCAGGCCTGGGGCTAGTCTCGTGGAATATCCCTTCAGGTTCTGGCCAGTTAAGTCATTATTACTCAACTGGGAGCATCTTGTTTACTGCGCCCGGCGAAGCCAGCGACACCACTGTCACCGCCACCTTCTCGGGCGGCGAATGTGAGGTGGATTTCGATATCATTGAACCGTCGTCGTTTACATTTGAAAACACCTCTCTCGTCCCTCCTGAGCTCCATCTGCCAACGCCGACCGAAGATTGGATGCACATCCATTACTATGCGGATATGTATCTTTGCCCAGATACTGTCAATTTTTATAACGTACGCCTTTACGAAGGTGAGTCCGACCCTTTCCCCGTCGGTTATTTCACACTGTATCGACATGGGATGCAGAAACACCCATCGAATGGGCCGCATATTATGACAGCGACTGTCGTCCCGGGCAAAGGGACTTTATGCGTCAAGTCAGATGAAATTATGGGGATTGTAGAACTTAACCATGGCCCTATTGACGGATTTTTGTATTGGGATCTGTTATGGGAATTTGACATTCCCAATGGAATCAGATCCATTTTAAAATTGATCCGGCAGAACAACCACATTGCTTGGGGGGTAGTGGGGTCGTTGTTTGACATTAGACATTCGAGAGTTGCGGAGCGTTTTCGCAGTGTGTTAATGTGTGGCCATGGCAAGGCAACTGAGGCACCACCGGAAGGATGAGGGCGTGGCTGGGAAAACGAAATGTCTAATGTCAAACTACGACCCCGACTGCTAGTTTCTTGTGGGGGTTGGCAGCCGTTCACGAATGTGGACACCTGCTGGGATTGGTTTCACCCGGGAATGTGCTTGATGGATCTCCAGGCGGTACAGGGGACGATGTAAGCGGTTGGCACAACAAGAACCCGTCCGGTAAAAGGGGCATGAACCCAGGCAAGGCCAACACGCTTGAACAGATGTTGAAACGCGAAGGAGACTGGGACTGGAAAGGCATGAACGCAGACTATTTACGGTTTGTGCTTCCCAAAGAATGAACGGAAACGCAATTTGTGTGCAGTTTGGAGGTGTTATGAAAATGAGTGCGCCAAGAAAAGCGTGCGATATGCAGTCGGTTAAAGTCCGACACGGGGAAAGCCTAGCCAGCACCCTGTTGCCGAATGTGCAGACGGGGAGGCAACGAACCGGCTGAAGCCACAGGAAGGGAGTCGCTGGACCGTAACGCAAGTGAAGGGATAGAGCCTCGAAACACTCCAATATTGACAGGGCTGACAGTGTTCATCTACTGGAAAGCAGCAATGAGGGCGGCGACACGGCGAGCCGTCCCCATCCTGTCCGGGGTCTGAGACCACGGTACGGCGACGAATGCAGTAACATGAACTTGGGATGCCCCGCGCGCTTCCCGGAAGGGATACGGACGGACAACCCGAAAAGAGGGAAGAACGTTCGGACGGCGCGCGGGGAGTCGGACCGGCCCATAGTAGGGGCGTAGCAGGGTAACGGCCTGCGACAGGGAGACCTGACCCGAAGGGGCCGGCGGTATGTGAAGAGGTCAAGGGAGACGAAATGCAAGGACACGAGCCAAAGGGCATGGACACGGAACTTGACCTCCTATCGGACAGGGCGGGGGCGAGCGGGGCGGATCGCATACTCGCCGGGCTGCGGGAAAGGCTCGGCAAATTCGGGCTCGAACTGGCGGAGGAGAAGACGCGGCGCATCGAGTTCGGCAGGTATGCCAGACGGAATGCGGAGGCGAAAGGACGCAAGCCCGAGTCCTTCGACTTCCTCGGCTTCACGCACTACATCGGCAAGACGCGGGGCGGCGCGTTCAAGGTCGGGAGAAAGACAAGCCGCAAGAAGCTGAACGCCAAGCTCAAGGAAATGACGCAGTGGATCAAGGCCGTGAGAAACCTGCTGCTGCCAAAACCGAAAATCCACCATGACTTTTATGGACTCAAGTGCCTGTTCGTGAACGTAACCGAAGAGCCGTATGTGGGAAATCCACAAGTACGGTTCTGTGAGGGGCGTTGAAACACCTCACGAGGCTGAAAACGTTTATCAAATAAGTCAAGGAAAGGTATCAGACTGTGTCGACTCTACAACTCGGATTGAAGAGGGTGATTTTGCTCGCAGGGTCATGGGTGGTGTCAGTAACCCCGGTATTCGTACTGTGCGCGTTTTCGCAGGAAAATAGTGAATGGGCTCCCGTGTTGCAGTTGCGTTTGCGTGCACCTGACACGCTGAGCGCGACGAACTGGGCGGCCACGCGCCACATGATTTTTGAGAACGACGGCTGTTGCGATGAGGTGTGGTTCTCCACGGGCATCGGCATGCCGCCAATGGCCGAGCATGTGCGGCGTATGGAAGTCATACGTGCAGCCGCCGCCGATCTGCGCGCGCGTGGCATTGCGCCGGCGCTGCAGTTTCAGGCGACGCTCGGTCATAGCGACGACCTTTCCGATCTGGAAGATTGTTCGGGGAAGACATGGGGGGGATGGACGGGATCGACGGGTGTTGAAGCCCGACATTGCAATTGTCCGCGCCAACCCGGTTTCCTCGCCTATGTCCGCGAAGTGGCGCACATCTACGCCGGGTTCCATCCGGCATCGGTCTGGATCGACGACGACCTGCGTTATGACAACCATCGTCCGGCCACAGAGCGTTCCCACATTGGGTGTTGGTGTGAGACCTGTCTGAAAGACTTCAACGCGAAGACGGGAGGGGCATGGACACGCGAGTCATTGGCGGCGGCGGTCGGGAAGGGGGAGCCGGTTGCGGCGACATGGCTGGATTTTTCGATCGATTCGTTGGAGGACGTTGCGAGGGCGATAGCCGAGGAGTTTCACCGTGTCTCGCCGGGAACGCGCATGGCGCTACAACATGGTATGTCTTCGACGGGCATGATCATGCGCGTGCTGATGACGCTAGAAAAAACGAGCGGACATCCGGTGGGCATGCGTCCCGGCGGCGGTGCGTACTATGACATTGATCCAAATGCGCAGGTTTTAAAAAGTTTAGCGGCAGCACAGTTTCGCCGTACGGTCGGCGATCCGGCCTTCATTCAGGTATGGACGCCCGAAGTGGAAAGCTGGCCACGGACCTACGGGTCGCGTTCGGCGCAGAGCGTGATCGTGGAATCGTTCACAGGATTCATGTATGGACTCAATGCGGCCAGTTGGCTCGTGACGCAGACAGGGAACGATCCATTGGAACTGTCGTCACGTGCGATGATGCGTCCGCTAGCGGATGCAGCACCCGTACTGCGTGGTTATGCGCGAGCGAACCGTGGTACGCATGCGGTGGGCTTCACATGCAGCGCGAAAATTTCGTCGCTTTATGCGTTCGCCTGTACGGGTGTGCCAGTGCTGTTTGGCGTGGGCAAGTCGTGTGGCGAACTTACACAAAGCGATCTGGCGCTTAATCGCTGTACGGCGACGGCGTCCGCCGTTCAGCAAAAGCGTGACGAATTAGACACTCGCGCGGGTGGAACGCCCGCCGTGGTGGAGTCAGCATTTGTGGGGCTTGTTCTGCCACGCGTGACGGAGGTGGGGGTCTTGCGTTCGGTGGCTTTGTTGAACGTGCGTATTGACGGGCAAGGCCCTATTCGCTTGCGTTTGCGGAACTTTGCACCCGGTGTGACGAAAGCCGTGTGGCACGAATTACGCCGCCAACCGGTCGTGGTGCCGATTGAAGATGGCCGTGTGGAGATTCCGTCGATTGGCGCATGGAACGGCGGCTATCTTGAATTCTGAGGATACACGTTGCGTACCGCTTTTGACCTCGCTCAGAAATACAATTGAGCATCGCGTCGAATCTGGCGACGTCAACATCCGCCTCAACGGCTACCACGCCCAGCGGGGAAGCCTTCTCACATGTAGAGTTGTCCATGAGGATACCGCAGAGGCCGGAGGGCGGTTTTTGTCCATAGCAAAGTTCGTCCAATCTCCCATTGCCCAAACAATTTTAAAAGAAAAAGCCGTGGAAAACTCCACCTGCTAACTCGCGATGGATTGACATTGTCAAGGGGCTCTGAGACAATGCAACCGGAAGTGTGGTTCCGGCATAAGTGAGACGTTACGATGAGACGCATCGATTTATCAGGCGACTGGAGTGTGCGCAAAGAAGGCTCGAAGAAAAGACTGCCGGCGCAGGTTCCGGGCTGCGTGCACGCCGATCTTCTGGCTGTGCAAGAGATTGAAAACCCGATCTCAGGCAGAGTGCTTGAGGGCTTGTCCGGCTTGTGCAACAGCACATGGGTGTACGAAAAGGATTTCGTGTCCGAAGATTTTTCGAATTTCGATCGTGTCGTGCTGCGCTTTGACGGATTTGACGGGCGCGCGGTCGTGTCACTCAACGACACGGTGATCGGACATTCGACAAGTGCCTTCGAATGTGTGGAATGCGATGTGAAATCGCTCATCAAGCCCGGCAAGAATAAACTGACTGTCGTGTTTGCGGGCTCCACCAAGGAATCCGGTCATAACGCCGGTCAGCCTCTGCGTCGCCAGGTGTCGTCGTCGCTCGGTCTTTGGCAGCCCAAATCGGAAACGGTCGGGCTTTGCCGCGGGGTGTCGGTGTTGGCGTACTCGAATGTGCGTGTGCGCCAGGTGGTCATTCTCCAAGATCATTCCGTTGCAGGGGTGGTCAGCCTGAATGTAGAGGTGGACGCGGAGCGTTTTCGTCCCGAGATGCATTTTGAGGTTTTGGTTCGTGTCTGCTACAAGGGCAACATTCTCCATGAGGCACGCGGTATCCTGGACGCGGATCACCTGTCGTTGAACATCCCGGTCAAGAATCCCCAGTATTGGTGGCCGGTCGGAATGGGCGAGCAGCCTCTGTATGAGGTCACGGTGGACGTGCTGACGGGGCGTACCTGTCACGAGCACATTCCGCGGCGCATTGGGCTGCGCGATTTCCGCATGGAAGAAACCGATGTGCAGGGCCAGATTTCGCGGCGCTTTTTCATCAACGGGCTGCCGATTTTTCTGAAGGGCGCGAGCTGGATGCCGGCCGACCTCTATGTCGCGCGCCTGACGCGCGTGGAATATGCGCGCCTCGTCAAAGCGGCGGCGGTCGCCAATATGAACTGCCTGCGCGTGTGGGGTGGCGGCGTCTACGAGAATGAGGCCTTTTACGATCTGTGTGACGAATATGGCATCTGCGTGTGGCAAGACATGATGTTGTGCGAGGCGCAGTCGGAAAAACCGGACGATGCGGCGCTTGCAGACTGTGCACGCGAGGTGTCCGGGGTGATCCGGCGGCTGCACCACCATCCCAGTGTGGTGATGTGGTGTTGCGGGGATGGCGGCGGACGCGGTGTACATGCTGCGTATGCTGCGACGGTCGAGGAAACCGTGCGGCGTGAGGATCCCGGTCGGCCGTGTTTGCCGCCGATGCCGCATGATCCCTTTTCTTTGGGCGGATGTCCGGGGGTTCAGAGCCTGCCTTCCTTCCCCGAACCGCGCGCGGTGGCCGCCTATCTTTCCGATTTCGAACGCAATGTGTCGCACCCCGCTTGTCTGTTTCACATGTCGCCTCCCGACGGTGCCAAGCGCATTTTCACGACTTGCGTGGACGAGTTCCTGATGCCGTTCGGTTTTGAAAACACGCTGTGGTTGAGCCAGATTCAGCAGGCGCTGGCCGTCAAGCGGCAGATCTTGCGCGGACGTTGTGAGACGCCCGACAGACAGGGAGGGGCGATTTTCTGGCATTTCAATGACTGCTGGCCCACGGCGAGCTGTTCGTCGGTGGACGCCGACGGCCGCTGGAAAGCCCTGCACTACGTGGCGCGTCGTTTCTTCGCCCCGTTGACCCTCGCTGACCGCTATCAGGGGACGACCGTGGAGGTGTTCGCCTTCAACGACGCAGCCAAGCCTTTCAAGGGCGAGGTACAGTGGCGCATGACGCAAATGGAGGGCACTACGGTTGGCGAAGGTTCCAAAAAAGTCACGCTCGGACCGGCTTCGCGCGAAATGCCGCTGTCGGTCAAAGTCGGTGAGGCACTGCGGAAGTATGGCGCGCCCAATCTCTTGCTTTGGCTCTATCTGATCGATGAGCAGGGTAATCCCGTGGCGTGGCATATCGTGCCCTTCTGCGCGTGGCGGGAACTGAACTCGCAGCCGCCGCGGCTGCGGGCCGAGATCCGCGCGTGGGACGACAACAGTTTCGCCGTGATCCTCACGAGCCGCCATCCTGCACTGTGGGTATGGATCTCGTTGGAGGGCGTGGACGCCCGGTATGATGACAATTTCTTCTGCCTCGAGCCTGAGCGGCCCGTTCGGGTGCGCGTGACGCCGTCCACACGGATGAAGCTTGACCAGTTCCGCCAGCGTATCCGCATCGGTTCATTGCGCGACACTTGGCAGGACAAGCGTGCCCTGATGCAGCAGATGATGGCGGCGGCCAAAGCCCCTTAAGCCTGTCACGCGCTACCAGTGCATGCGCACCGGTACGCCATCGGCATGGAGCTCGCGCTTGATTTGACTGATCGTGGTGTGTCCCGTATGCAGGATGCCGGCCACAATCGCCGCGTCGGCTCCGGCAATCAGGAAGGCGTCGCGCAGATGCGCGGCACATCCTGCTCCGCCCGAGGCCACGACAGGGATATTCACGGCCTCCGCAATCAGCCGGGTGATGGTCAGTTCGAAACCGGCGCGCGTGCCGTCCGCATCGACCGAATTCACCACGATCTCGCCTGCGCCGAGGCCCTCGGCGCGCCGCGCCCATTCGACCGCATCCATGCCGGTCCGCTCGCGGAATCCGCGCGTGGTGATCTCGTAGCCGCTGGGACAGCGTGTGCGGTCTTCGGTCGCCACAGGGTCCATGCCCAGCACGATGCATTGATTGCCAAACGCGCGCGCGCCTTCAGCGATGATCGACGGGGTGCGCACGGCCAGCGAATTGACCGAGATCTTCTCGGCACCCGCCAGCAGCACGCGCGACATGTCCTCCAGCGTGGCAATGCCGCCGCCTACCGCAAAAGGGATGCGGATGGCACGCGCGACTTCGCGCACCATCCCGATGTCAATCGGGCGCCGTTCGGCCGACGCGGTGATGTCGTACACCACCAGTTCGTCGCAGCCGTCTTCCGCGTAGCGCACAGCCATTTCGACAGGATCGCCCAGGTCGATGTTGTTGGCGAACTTGACACCTTTGGTGACACGCCGGTTGATGATGTCCAGGCAAGGTATGATGCGTTTAGTAAGCATGGCGTTCTGCGGGCTGTCGTGCGTGAACCGTCTTTCAGGTTCCCGGCGTCCATCTCAGGAAGTTGTCGAGCAGGCGCAGGCCGATGCGCCCCGATTTTTCCGGATGAAACTGGGTGGCCGCCACGTTGCCGCGCGCGACCATCGAGGCAAAGGTCACGCCTGCGTAACTGGTCGTGCCGAGTGTCAAAGACGGGTCGTCTGGCGCGGGATAGTAACTGTGGACGAAATAGAATTCGCTCTCATCGTCGATGCCGGAAAGCAGCGGATGCGGGCGCATGGCCTTCACCTGGTTCCAGCCGATCTGCGGCACCTTGTCACGGCGGTCACTGGGACGGAAGCGTACGGCACGTCCTGGCAGCAGGCCAAGCGTCACGGTGCTGCCGTCCTCTTCGGAGGAATCAAACAGGATCTGAGTCCCGAGGCAGATGCCGAGAAAGGGGGTGCCGCGCGCGGTGACATCGCGCAGGGCTGGGGCCAGCCCCAGCGCATTAAGATGCGTCATGGCCGAGCCCGCCGCGCCGACCCCCGGGAAGACCACACGCTCGGCGGCACGAATGACAGAGGGATCAGAGGTCACAGTCGTCTCGCATCCGAGCGCACCGAACGCGAGTTGCACACTGGTCAGGTTGCCTGCTTTGTAATCAACGATGGCGAGCATGATTTCACATGGGGGTTGCAAAAATTGATGGCGCAGATTGTGGTTGAGCGGCGGATCGATGTCAAATACAATCGCGGGAAATGAAGCTAATGCCAAAATGGCAGAAGGGATGATGAGGATGCAACTGCGTCATGTGGTAGTGATGATGGGGGTGGCGATCATGGCCTGCGGGGCGGCCGATGCCAAGACGGTGAAACTGTTGGCGGTCGGCAACAGCTTTTCTAACAACGCGCTGACGTATTTCCAGGAGATCGTCAAGGCCGCTGGCCATGAGGCGGTGGTGGGACACGCCATGATCGGCGGCTGTGATTTCGACCGGCATGTGAGGCATGCGGAGGCCTATGAAAAGGATCCTTCCGATCCTGTGGGCAGGCCGTATCCTGGCAAAAAAAGCCTGCAGGAGCTGTTGCAGCAGGAGAAGTGGGAGTATGTGACCATCCAGCAGGTGAGTCATAAGGCGCCGCGCTTGGAAACCTTCCAGCCGGGCGCGGACAAACTGATCGCGTTCATCCGCAAGTATGCGCCCCAGGCCGAAATCGTGGTGCACCAGACCTGGGCGTATCGCGATGACCATCCGGTCGGGGGGGCCAAGGGCTTCGTCTCCACGGACGACATGTATCGGAAGGTGCGCGCGTCTTACGATGCCTTTTGTCAGGAGAAGGGGTTTCGGCTGATCCCGAGCGGGGACGCCATGGAGGCCGCGCGCCGCGACCCGGCGTGGGGAAAATTTGTGCCTGATCCGGCGTTTGATCCAAAGACGGCGGTGTATCCCGCTTTGCCCGCCGAGAAACGCTCGCTGCACAACGGCTACAGTTGGCGCAAAGATGCGAAGAGCGGGGAGTATCGGCTGGGCGCGGACAAATTCCATGCCAACGCCCCGGGCAACTACCTGCTGGGCTGTGTCTGGTTCGAGTTTTTCTACGGCACGAGTGTGGTCGGCAATCCCTTTGTGCCTAAAGGCGTCACCGCAGAAGATGTTGCCGTGCTGCAGCTCGTGGCGCATCGCGTGGTGAGCGAGAAGCATCGGCCTACAGTCGATCAGTGACGCGGGTGTGCGCAGACCCACGCTCCGGCAAGAAGAAAACAGGGAACCCGTAACCTCGTTTAATCTCACACGAAGGCACAAAGGACACAAAGGTTTTCATGACAAACCCCTTCGTGACCTTCGTGCCTTCGCGTGAGAAATCTAACTGTGTTCGAAAGGCGCTGACATCCTGCCGCACTCAGCCGTTGCGCGCCTCGAAGTCCTTCATGAAGTCGACCAGCGCCCGGACGCCTTCGACCGGGAAGGCGTTGTAGATCGACGCGCGGATGCCGCCCACGGAACGGTGTCCCTTGAGCTGCTTCATGCCCGCCTCGGAAGCCTGCTTGATGAAGAGTGCTTCCAGTTCCTCTGTCGGCAGACGGAACGTCACGTTCATGTCGGAGCGGTACTCTTTTTTGGCGGTGCCACGATAGAAGCCCGATGCGTCGATGGCATCGTAGATCAACTGGGCCTTGTCACGGTTCTGCCTGAAGAGATTCTCAAGCCCCACCTTTTTCAGCCAGCGCGTGGTCAGGCAGAGCATGTAGATGCTGAAGCAGGGCGGCGTGTTGTAGAGCGAGTTGTTCTCGATGTGCGTCTGGTAGCGCAGCATCGCCGGCAGCGAGATGTTACCTTTCTCGGCGAAATCTTTACGGATCGCGACCAGCGCGACACCCGAGGGGCCGAGGTTCTTCTGCGCACCCGCGTAGATCATCGTGCAACGGGTGTAGTCCAACGGACGGGAGAGAATGTCCGACGACATGTCGGCGACCAACGGCGAACCGGTCTCCGGCAACGTCTTGAGCTGCGCGCCGGATATGGTCTCATTGGTGGTGATGTGGCTGTAGGCCGCGCCGGGCGTCCATTTCAGTTCGGAATCATCCGGCATGCGCGTGGGGATGTCCTTCTGACAGTCGGCCGCAATGTTGACATTGCCGATCAGGCGCGCCTGTTTGACCGCCGCCGCACCCCAGGATCCGGCATTGACATAGTCGGCGGTCTGGCCTTCACCCAGGAAATTCATGGGCAGCATGGCGAACTGAAGGCTGGCGCCCCCCTGCAGGAACAGAACCGCATAATCGTCGTTCAGTCCGAGAAGCTCTTTGACGTTCGCGATCGCCTCGTTGTGGATGGCATCATACTCCTTACCGCGGTGCGACATCTCCATGACGGACATGCCCGACCCCTTGTAATCCACCAGATCCGCCTGAGCCTCTTGCAGAACTTCCACCGGCAGGGTCGCGGGTCCCGCTCCGAAATTATACACGCGTGCCATAGTTCACTCCTTATCTGTCGGTGCCGGTGTGCCCGTCAACGGCCGCATCCTCCGGCTCCCAAATGCCTCTTATCATGCCTTGGCATTGGGCCTTTGTCAATGGAGGACCTTGGGAAGGTTCTTTGCGCTGGACAACCCGCCCCAAAAAAACCATCATTCCACCACTTTCAATGCCTGTTTGCATGTGCAATGGGGGAAAACAAACACGAGGAAAAAGTCGTATGAACAACCCGATTTGGCTGATGACTTCCGCATTTCCGAAACTCACGTTCGCCGAGGTGATTGAACGCGTCAAGCAAGTCGGCGCGCAGGGCGCCGAGCTGTGCGTCTTCCGGCGCGACGGCACGCGCCGCGACCACGTGGCCACACACTTGGATTACGAGACTTTCTCGCTGGACGACGCCAAGCGCGTGCTCGACACCTGCGCGAAAGAGGGTATCCGCATTTCGGTTGGCGCTTATGACAATCTGCTGGCCGGTGATCCTGCCGAACGCGAGGCGAACCAGAACCACATCCTGAAGCTGATCCGCATCGCGCACCTGCTGGGCGGCGACGCCAATGACGTGTGCGTCGGCACGTTTGTCGGCTACAACCACGACCTCGGCAAAGAGGATGGCGGTTTCGCCAAGAATCTTGAGCTGTACGCCAAAGTCTTCACGCCGATCGTCAAGTACGCCGAGAGCCTGGGCGTGACGCTGGTCTACGAGAACTGCCCGATGGAGGGCTGGCGGCCGGCCACGGCTCCGACCACTTACAACAATCTGCCCTGCACGCTGGCGGCCCGCAAGCTGATGTACGCGCTGATCCCGAGCAAGGCGCACGGTGAAACATATGACCCGTCGCACGACGCCTGGCAGAACATTGATCCGGTGGATGTCATCGCGAACACCGATTTCTCGCGCCTGCACCGCGTGCACGTCAAGGGTACCCGCAACCGTACCAACAGTCTGGCCGCGATCCAGTGGGGGCGCCTCTATCCGATGCAGCAGGTTGATCCCGAGCTGGCCCGGCGCGCGGGCGTCTGCCAGCCGTCCTGCGAGTGGGACCGCCACCACTACGACCCGAAACTGCCGGGCTACGGCGGCTCGGACAGCATCGACTGGACCGCGTTCTTCAAGATCCTGATGGACAAGGGCTTCTCCCGCCCGTTCGTGATCGAGAACGAGGCCGACAACTCGTCGCACACCGGCAACGCCGCCGCGACGCTGCAAGGCTTTGCCGCGACCGTGCTGTCGATGGCGCCGGCGATCTGGTCGCTTGACGCCGAAAAGGGCTGGTGGTTCAATCCGAAGTGCCTGACCGAACTGAAGCCGGCGGCCTCCAAGGATGTGCCTGTCGTGACGATGAAAGACCTGGCTTGAACAGATCGCACTTCCGCAGCGACGCGCGGCCCGCGCCTGAACGGCGCGCGCGCGTCGCCCTGTTAGAAGGACTGTGCGGGGGATGGATGGACACGCAACGATGAAGAAGAAAACGATCAATACCGACCGTGTGGCCTCGCTGGTGCGTGACCTGCTCGTGGAACTTGGCGAGGATCCGGAGCGCGAGGGACTCAAGCGGACGCCCGAACGCATGGCGAAGGCATTGGCCTTCCTGACCGGCGGTTACCGTCAGACGGCGCGGCAGGTGTTGAACGGGGCGGTGTTCCAGGCGCACCTGAACCACATGATCATCGTGCGCGACATCGAAGTCTACAGCCTGTGCGAGCATCACGTCCTGCCTTTCTTCGGGCGTTGCCATGTCGGCTACATCGCCAAGGACAAGGTGATGGGGGTCAGCAAGATCGCCCGGATCGTGGACTGTTTCGCGCGACGCCTCCAGATTCAGGAACGCCTGACCGAAGAGGTGGCCCAGTCGGTCATGGAGGAGGTGCAGGCGGAAGGGGTCGGCGTGGTGATGGAGTGCCGCCATCTGTGCATGATGATGCGCGGCGTGGAGAAACAGAATTCGGTGATGACCACCTCCGTTGTGCTGGGGTCGTTCAGGACCGATCCCGCCACGCGTCAGGAGTTTATGACGCTGATCAACCGGTAACCTGCGATGCGGATCGCCCTGTCAACCAACTGGAATGCCGCACGCCATGAGCAAGGCGAGCGGCTGGTCGACGAAATCCTCAATCTGGGTTTCGACGCGCTGGAGTTGGGCTACCACATGACGGAGGAACTGGCGGTCGGTGTGCGCCGCAAAGTCGAGGCCGGCGAGGTGGCGGTGGATAGCGTCCATGCTTTCTGCCCAGTGCCGGTGGGGGCACCGCACGGTTACCCCGAACTCTACCTGCTGGCGTCGCAGGACGATGACGAACGGGCCATGGCCACGATCCTGCTGCGCCGCACACTGGCCTTCGGCGCATCGATGGGCGCGCGGGCCGTCGTGCTGCATGCGGGGCGCGTCTTCTTGAACGCCTGGTTCAGCAACCTGCACACGGGTACGCTGGTCGAGGGGTTGGAGACCGAAGGAACGATTGAGGCCCCCGCGTATCAGCGCCTGCTAGCCAAAGCGCGACGTCGACGCACGGCGCGCGTCCGTAAATGTTTCGATCTCTTCTGCCTGACGCTTGACACGCTGCTCCCGGAGTTTGAGAGGGCTGGCCTCGCGCTGTGTCTGGAGAATTTGCCGTCGATCGAGGCGTTCCCCGACGAGAGCGAGATGGCGATGCTGAAGCAGCGGTTCGACACGCCGGCCTTGGCCTATTGGCATGACATGGGGCACGGCCAGGTGCGCGCAAACCTGGGGCTGATCCGCCACGCCGCTGCGGCGCGGACGCTTCTGCCGTTCACGCGCGGCATCCACATCCATGATGCGTTGCCGATCACCCGCGACCATCTGCCGCCCGGCGAGGGGGCGATCGACTTCCCCGCCTTCGACTTTTACGCCCCGGACGCGATTCTCAAGGTGTTTGAGCCCGCGCCCCAAGTCAAGCAATCCGATCTCGCCGAATCCCTGCGCTTCGTGCGCAGGGCGTGGGCCCAGGCGACGATCCCGGTCTCCTGACGAGGGACGGGTTTCTGGTTTCTGGTTGGGCGTTGAAAGTTGAACGTTGGGCGTTCACGCTTCCTGCTTCATCCCTCTGCCTTATCTCTTCTCCCCGACGCCACCGCGAAGAACGCTTCAAGGGCGACGATGTTTTTCTCGGCGTCGAAGCGTGATTCCACCGTTTCTCGCGCGGCTAGCGACATGGCTCGCGCAGATTCTGCATCGCGGAGCAGTCCGTCTAAAGCGTTGGCCAGAGCGTCTGGGTCGTCGGGTGGCACCAGCAGGCCATTGCGTCCATTGTCAATGACCTCACCGGCGGCGCCGGCGCCGGTCGTGACGACCGGCGTGCCGAGCGCCATCGCCTCAAGCAGGATGTTGGCAATGCCGTCGCGGTCGCCATCGGCGGTTCGGCGCGACGGCAGCACCACGGCGCGCGCGGTTAAGAGGTTTGACCGGATCTCCTCTTGTGCGAGCCAGCCGGTGAAGGTGACCATCCCGTCGACAGGAAGTTGCTGCGCGAGAGTGCGGAGGTCGCGTTCAAGCGGGCCGCTACCCGCGATCACGCAGGTGAAGCGCGTGCCGCGCCGGGAGAGAATCGCGCAGGCGCGCAGCAAGGTGTCGATTCCCTTTTTTGTTTCCAAGCGACAGGCGGTGAAAAGAGTGTGGCCGCCGCGTGCGGGCTCGAAGGGGAAATGCTCCAGCGGCAGGCCGTGATGAATGACGTGAACCTTTTCGGGGGGGATGCCGCAAGCGGTCACCGCATTGGCCGCCTGTTGCGAGCAGGCGGTCACCGCGGCGGCGCGACGCAAACGCCGGTAGAGTAATGACGGCGGCACCGCAAACACATCACGCGCGTGGACGGCACAGCTCCAGGGCAGTCCGGCGGCCAGTGCCGTGAGACCGGCCATGTCGGCGGTGATGCCGGCGAACTGCGCGTGCAGCAGGCGGGTGCTGCTGCCTGACCGCAACGAACCCAGCAGGGCGGCGGCTTGGGGCAACCGGCGCAGCAGCCGGAGGGCGGTCATCGGTGAGCGCGGCAGCTCTTCGCGCAGGTGCTGCCCGGCGGTCCGGAGTAATGCCCGGCGGTCGGCGGCTGGCAAAGGCTGCCAAGCGAATGGCAGCGCGTCGGGCGTGCCCGTCAGCATGAGTACGGCGAGCGGCCATCCTCGCTGCCGCAGCACCTCCAGTTCGCGCCGGATGAAGGTCTCGCTGGGCGCGGGGCGGTCGAGCAGGCAGGTGATGGGGAATAAGTTCACGGCTGCGGCGGGCGCAGGTCGATGTCCGCCGGGATGGCGCGGATCGCTGCGCAGAGCAGGTCGATGGTCTGCGCGGCGTCGTCCAGGCTGATGACTTCGACTGGGCTGTGCATGTAGCGCAGCGGGATGCTGAGCTGGGCCACGGCCGCGCCGGAACGCGAGAGGCGCATCGCCCACGCGCAGGTGCCGGTGCCGCGCTTGCTCACTTGGCGTTGCACGGTCAGTCCGGCGGACGAAGCGGCGTCGCTCACCAAACGGTTCAGCTCTGCGTGATAGGTGGGGCCGACACCGATCACCGGGCCGCCGCCCACGCGGACGTCGCCCACGACCTTGCGGTCCTCTTTCTGCGCGTCGGAAGCGAAGGTCACGTCCACGCACAGGCCGATGTGCGGGTTGATGTCGTAAGCGGTGGTGATGCCGCCGACCAGGCCGATCTCTTCCTGCACACTGGCGACCATGTGCAGCGCGACGTTCTGCCTCTCGCCGGCCAAACGGCGCATGGTCTCGGTGACGATAAACGCGCCGATACGGTTGTCGAAGCCGCGGCACGCCACACGGTTGTTCGCGAGCTGGCGCCAGCCGGCATCGACGACAGCAGGACTGCCGAGGTCCACAAGATCCAGCGCCTCTTGGCGTGTGCGCGCGCCGATATCGACGGCGATATCCTTGAGCTCTTGCGGGGCGACCTTTTCCCGGTCTTTGGCGGACATCAGGTGGGGGGGGCGTACGCCGAACACGCCGAAGACAGGGCCGTTCCGGCCTTGGATCACGATGCGCTCAGCCGCGACCAGCGGCACGGTCACGCCCCCAAGGGGACACATGTAGAGGAAGCCGTCATCATCGATGTACTGCACCATGAACCCGATTTCGTCGCAGTGGCCTTCGATCATGACCCGCAGCGGCGCTTCGGGATTGAGACAGGCGCGCAGGTTGCCGTGGACATCGATGGCGAGGTTGGGTACCTCGGCCTTCTTGAGGTATCGGGAGAGCAGGGCCATGCCGTCGTATTCGAAGCCGGTCGGCGTCGGCAGGGCCATCAGATTTTGAAGGAGGGTAAGAGCCTGTTGATCCATGGAGATTCCTTTCGGTTAAAAACGATGGTGAGAATGCATTAGGGCCGGCACATTTTGGCGGCATAGACCGACTCGACGACGGCGGCGGTCACGCCCTTGAAACGGTTGGCCACGATGGCCATGCCCATGCCGGTGCCGCAGAAGAGGATCGCGCGCGGGGCTGCGCCCGCCTGCATGGCTTCGCAGACCGCCACCGCGCCGTCATAATACGGTCGATCCTGGCCTTGCGCCTGGCTGTGGTCCGTCACCTCGTATCCCCGCTCTTTTAGAAACGCGACGATCTGATCTTTGAGCGGCACGGCGAACGGATCCGCCGCCACCAGGATCTTCTTGCTGTTGGACATCTTCTGCTTTGCCTCCTCTTGCACGTTGTCCGCGTGTCCGGTCAGGGCGGCTGCCCCGGCCAGCACGGTCCCCGCCTTGCCGGCCTGCGCCAGAAAGGTGCGGCGTGTTGTTTTGACCTGCATGTTATTCACCATTCCGCACTGGGTCTCGTTTAGCTGTGTCATGGGTATGGTAGTGTCATGAGACAGGTGGAGTCAAGGGCGCGGTCTTGTATTCAGCGGTTCCAAATCAAGGGGGTCGAGATGCTGGGAAGCGCGAGGGGGGAGGGCGGGGCGGTCTAAAGGGCAAAGCTTGGCCATCCGGCCGGGCTCCGGCAGGCGTCGGTTTGTCGTTGGAGG